>JAAUXT010005883.1_pt1 | contig 21371 bp, 26 predicted proteins | sample 7278171 | NCBI WGS metagenome assembly JAAUXT01 (sample SAMN14350112, study PRJNA611818) | marine sediment metagenome | isolation source: surface marine sediment (1.8m) | place: French Polynesia: Moorea | collected 2018-08 | reverse complement strand
GATATCACTGACATTTTCTGACAAAAACACTGATGGGTGCCAGTGTTTTTTGCTGGTAACTTTATCACTGACAGGCAAGTTACCACCGTTTTGGAAAAACACCCCCCAGACGACTGAAAACACACAATCTTCAATGGAAAACTGCAAAATAGATCTACTGATCTTACCTGATGCAGAACTTCATCAAACTCATAGAATGCTGATACAGCAGCCGTAGACATATCTCGTAAAGAGATAATTCCTTGCAATCTGTTTCCGAGTTTGGAGAAATTCGGAGTTTTGCTGTTCACAACTTGACACGTATGGAACGCTTTTGCAGATCTGTGCTCAAGTGGAGGTTGCAGCGGCTTTTGTAGGTCTGTGGCGAGGGTCGCGCCCCTCGACCAATCAGCGCGAGGGGGCGGGGCCGCGCACCACGTGCTCCGCTGCACAGCAAGCGAACATTCCCTGAATCGTAAACACGGACGCTTCTGAGGAATTTCGTGGAGGGAAAATAAAAGTTGCAGTTTGTTTAGCAAGGCCATACCCCTCATTGTCCAAGACGGGAGAAAATTTGCACAAAGGCTTTGTGGGGAAAGTGTTTTCAGGGTCAAAGTTGCATTGGATGTATTCAGCCTGAACACAAATTTTGCTCCTCGGTCATCCGCACTCGCGATTGAGAACTGATTTGTGAGAAGTGATCTGCGTTGTGGTCTCGGCAGAGCAGATCTAGCTTGAACTTCCGCCAGGCACCAACCAGACAAGAGAAGCCTTGATTTTTGCGTGTGAATCCGAAGGTAATCCTTGATTGAGTTTTGCTTGAGTGAACGCGGTGGTTTGCCACTGGCCATTCAGTCGAGCTGTGACCAGGGTCGTATCCAGGAGGCGGCGGCAAGCCCCTGGCCGAATCTACGAGGAGGTGCCTTTCTCCACGGGTTATCTACTCTTTTTTGAAATGAAGTTCCCCGCTCGGATGCAAGAGCAAAATTTCTTGCTTGTGTCAATTTTTCGAGGTTGGGCCACCCCCTTCAGGGTTGGTGTCCCTTCGATCCTGGATCCGCCAGAGTAGAGCTACCTGTGTTTCCACTTCGCTACAGGTGGTATTTTGTGTCTCAAAACACAGTGCCAAATCCACGCAGATCCAGGGGAGGCCCACCGTAGCCCTTCAAAATGATCCCTCCACCGCAATTTAATCATGCGATCTTTTCTCCAAATTGTGACTGGGTTGAACCTTGGTCAGGACTGGTTCAAGCCCACACCCCGTTCCTCGAACCTGGAACCGCTGGAGATTATGGGTCATACGAGTTTTGTGTAGAAGTTTTGCCGTTTGCACCGAAAGACCACAGTTCTGTTCACGCAACCACCCCTAAAAATAACTCCGCAAAATGCCAACATTCTGAATCGACTTGTGTGTAGCAAAACATATCACACACGTGCACACGTCTGGTCACACGAGTCGTTGTCCGTTGGCTTCATTGTTTCCAAACAGTTTCGCTGAATTATGAATTGGCTTCACACTTGTAACAAGTGGTCAATTACTGCCATCTGTGGGCGCTGAGAGAGTACACGTGTATCTGGAACCGTACTGGCAATAGGTACCTGCTCGTACTGTCCTCTTCCGTTCTGTGGTTCACCAAATCCTGACAAGATTTCTACTGGGTATCGGTAATCAGCGGCGACGTTTTCGGTCGCGAAAGACAAACGTCTGGTTGAAAAGCAGGTGACCGAATTTTCCACACAGATGCCAAAGCCCAAACTACGAGCGTTTCGCAAAACGAAAGAAATTCCGACTCAGGTCAAACTGTCCTTGCCGCTTTTTCATCGAACGTATTTTGCGCAAGAAAGCAAAATTCTGGGTTCCTCGTCATTTCAGTCACAAATTTTTTATGACCGTCAGTCAACAAGAATCGGAGAAATAACAAGAACACAAGTGTTGACACGACGAAGAACATGTGAATTTGGGAGATTTTCAAGTGGTTTACTTCCAGCATCTGATTTAGAAATCGACAACTTTCCTTTCACAATTCAAAGAATTTCGGTGGACACTTCGTTTGTGCCGAAAACAACGTACATGATGGGTGGATACTCCACCTTTCGAGCAAGTTTTGTGACAAAGACTTTCTCTTTGTGCACAAGGCACTGATCCAACATCTTCTTTTCGCAGCCCAAAGCAGTCCGAGCAAGGTGCAATCGCTGTAGCTCTTCTAAATAGCTCCCACCGTTCGTCATGCTGTTCTTGTCGGCTTCTGCCGGCCAAGCCTCCAGTTTTGCAACGTACAATGCTTGAATGTCTGCCTGCTTGGTCAGAACAAATTCATCGAATCGTTCTACATCTGCCGTTGTCTTACGAGTTCCGGACTTTTCAGCTGCGTCGGAGAGAAGCTGGTGGAGGTGCGTGGAGGCCAGATATGCGAAGGACAGATCGTCTCGATACGTGTTCATTTCACCCTTGTCAAACAGCCGCACCTCCCGATCCTCCTGTCAGCAAGAATTGTCTCAACTTACCACATGTTCACATCACATCACCTGCTTGAAACAAGAGATCGGAAATCAGAAAGCGAGCGATCATGACTGATACAACGCATTTGGCCTTCCTGCCAGGCCAGTGGGTCCGGGAGGGTTGGGGGTTGGACCCCGCTTCCACTTCCAACCTGCCCTGTCTGCATGCAGAACACCACAGTGACGCATACAAATTCCAGCCCCTTCATCTCAAGTCTGACTCTCAGTGCACAGAGGTTTGTGTCGTTGAATCAAAAAAAAATGTAACTTCTTCGCTTGAAGTACTGAGGGCAAAAGGGCAACGCGGTGCGTTTCCGGACATCAGAGACCAGTGGTCGTTTGAGTCACACATTCACCAACTTCAAAAGGGCCGGGTGAGCTCTGCTTGGCAAGTCACCAGTTGGATGAGAACAGCTTCTCAATTTCGGACAACGAACAAAATCTAAAACCGTTGGCGTTTCAGAGTGTAGCCTTACCTGTGCAAGCCAGTCCTCCTCCAGCTCTGTGGTGATGAATTTCAACAGGAGGTCGACACACTGGGTCAAACGGTCCGCCATGATGATCACCATCGCTGACAAACTGAGGTCCAGCACCAGAGCGGCCTCAAGGTCCTGCCCCACCTCCAGCAATTCTGTCAACAAGCAGTGCACACAATTCGTCAGAGCTGAATCTACGCCGGACAAACAAGTTTCAAAGAACCTGAGGCGCGTCTTTGGTCCGCCATGAGAGGTGTCGGAGTGGTGAATAACTTGGAAGGATCCAGGGACCCAGACACATTGGCGACATCAACATTTCAAAGAAGTTCAAAAAATGATCGCGAGAACTTGTCTTCCCGACAATTTGCAAGCCAAATAACTGATATTTTGATTTCAAACGTGTTCGCTTCACACCGCCTCTTGAAGGATCGGCGGGGGGAACCACGAAAATATTTATTTCTCCCCCACCGAATTTTGAGCCTCCGAGGGTCGGTGATCTTTGGATGAAACCAAATACTGAAGTCACCCTGGAGAGGAAAACGAGAGGGTTCGATCTACGTGTACCAGGGCAGGAGCTGGGTAGGTTCTCGTGGAGCTGGGTGAGCGCGGCCGCCGCCGTCTGCCTGACGTGCACGTCCTCGTCCTGCAGCAGCCGCACGTACGTCGTCCAACACACATCTGCGTCTGTTTACACAACGAAGCAAGATTCCGTCAGTTTGCTGTGGTTCTGTGGTACACAGACCCCTCAGGGTAGATTCTTTTCTTCAAAATTGTTGGTGATTGAAACTTTCAAATTCGTCCTCTAAAATTGATTTCAGTATTCAGGGTACACGGGGGTGTCACTCTCGAGCCGATCCAGAGGGGAGGGGGGAAGGGCTCCAGAAACTCTCCTTCCGCCAGAACTCGCCTTTTTGGAAATCGGCTGAAGGTACATTTGTACTGTGAGTTAATTTGTCGATTTAAAATTTTTTGATTTTGGACTGCGGTTTTACCCGTGGGATCTTGTGCATTTTGAATCTCAATTTAAGCATTTCAACACATTTGTTTCAAATTGGAGAAATTGGCGGGAAAATCGTCACTCGTGCACGTCAAAGCTGCAACAAAGTTGCAACAAAAGGCGATTTCCGAGAATTGTGAATGGCGGTTGTCGAGTCTGTCCAGACTCGAAGATCAGAAGGACGAAAATGGTTGGAATTTTCCATCAGCAACCAACCATTTGGACCTGTCATATTTGTTTATATTTCTTCAAAACCAGTCTGAAGAACACAATGTCGAATGTCTGCGCCCGTTTGTTTGGGTCACCCACCGCCCGTGGAGCTTCAACGTGAGACAGCTTCCATGAGACTTTTTCAGTGGATCTCACAGCCCACTGAACAAGCACCAAGGACACCCCCCCCCCGCTCCCACCTGCCCAATTTTTCACTCCCTTCGGAATCCTTGGTCGGAAAATGAAACCGTGTGTGTGCTGAAAACTGAACTTGTCAAAAATTGATACTTTTCCCGCCGTTTTAGCTGCACACGTCAATGAAACTCCCGCCAAAAGTGGGGCAACATTTCGTCGCGATCGCATGTTTGATTGACAGACTGCTGAATGACGTTTGTTTTGTTTCTGCCCCTTGTGGACGCCGCTGAGGATCGGTGTCCCCACGTCAACAAGAAAGCAGAGGCGCGTCGCGCAATCGACACCAATTCATCACCAATCGGTCTCAGTGGCCGTCAAGCCACCACCCCTGACCACCAAAAGCAAGTTGATATGATCACTGCCAAACTTGAGTATTGATTCTATCGCCCCGCATTTTGGTGTCCAGGGTTTCGCAGAAACATCGTAGAAAACCTCTGACCATTGTCGCGAGTGTCGACAAGCAGAAAGGATCCGTTTTGCACCAGAACTCGCGCGCAAGTCAGGCGACACAGCACGCTCATCTGAGTGTTGCACGATTTCTCCAAAACTGCCAGCCATCTGCGCAGTAACTCTATGTCCACATCCTGCAAGTGCACAGCAGCATCAGACAAGCACAAAATTCCAAATTTCGAAAGAGCAACAGGTGTGCATCCTTCCCTTTCGTTCCCTGTGTGTGTGTGTGTGTGTGTGTGTGTGTGTGTGTGTGTGTGTGTGTGTGTGTGTGTGTGATATCTTCAGTTACGTACTTCTCCATCCGCATCCGCAAAAATTATCGGAACGACCCGCCCTGACAACTCCAACGCCGAGCATCTCATTTCGTCACTGCAACAGAGATGGTGATGTGAACACCGGCACAGTCCTCTGTGCGCAACGATGTTCACAAATTCGAATTCGCGTTCGGACAAAAATTTTTTGCGTGTATGTCGGACACACTCACCGAGAGGCAGACTGCATCTTCAGGAGGTATTTCAGTATTTGTGATGAAGAGAACTCTCTGCTGGTTGAGCGCCACGGAAACGTACTCACGCAGCTGTGTTGGCACAAGGCGTAGCACACCTGCAGTGGACATGCTTTGGCGTTTGCGAACAAACCCTTGCCAAGACGAATTTATGAAAAACAACATCATAGCTTTCTGCAGGTGCACTCGGTGGTTTGTGGCACGGAATTCACCTTTCCGGCAATTTCTGCACCAAACTTACTTTGACAAGGCACTCCTGGTGACGCTCTTTTCCAACAAGCATGGACACGAGGGTCTCGAACACAGGGACGGACTGGTTCACTTCGCGGTGGATTCTCATGCACTGCTCACGGTCGGCTCTGAAAACACAAGAGGTGGCGCAATCCACACTTTCCAGGGTGGATCCAGGCGGAGGAGGTAAGGAATTCCGTAAAAAAAAAAGTTCCCTTGTGGGTCGCAGCAGGTGCAAACATTTTTTTGATTTTCGCAAGATCAAAGTTGACGAACAACAATGTCACGTACCTGTGCGGAAGCTCCTCTTCAGCGTCCTCATCGCACGCTAAGTCTCTGTACTTCCCGAACTTGAGCAGGTGCTCGAGGGTTTCCCAGCGCACTTCGTAAGACTCCGATGTGAGCAGCTCCTGAATCAGGTCAGTCGTGCTTAACTGACAGTGCAGCTGCATCGACGACAAGTTCTCAATGCAGTGCAGCAAGTTTCGAGTTAGAGTTTGTTCGTACTGTGCCAATCCTGGAAACATAAAAGAAATGCAGGTGTAATCTGATCCATGTCGTTCAACGCAACTTCTGGTTACGTTGAATGGCGTTGTCGTCCCAAATCTCTCGCCATCAGGGAAGTGACAGTGTTGCTGACCTGGAGTACTGCTGAGAAGCTGCACTGCGGCGAATCCTGCGTGAGTCTGTTGCAGCAGAAAACCCAACAGTCTGTCCTGTTGTCCTTGTACATCAGATCCAGTGGCTGGAACCGATACAGCTGTGAATACCGCTGAACAGAAAGCTTCTTTCGTTGAAAGACATGAGTTCTCACTGAAAAAATCAAACACAAACATCGTGAAGTCCTTGAAACTGCAACCCATGCAAAATCAATCGCGAAAACCTTCGACAGCAAACAAGCAGGAGATTCAATATCAACAACATTCGGACAACATTTCAATTGGTCTTCAGAAATCTGCAACACACACTGTCAGTGTACCTTGTCGCAAGCCATTTGTGTGGCGACAGTGTTCCCAGAATCATGTTCTGAACTTGGTCCAACAGCTCCTGTGTCAACTCGGAAATATCTCTTGTGATGTGTTCGATTTGGAGCAGCGTTCCGTGAATCTGGAAAGAGAAGACGCGTGACCTGCAAAACACGGACCCTGGAAAATTTTCTTCAACGTGCCGAATCAGGAGATTTTCGTCGCAGTGTCGCTGTGGTCGATAGAACAGGCACCTGGTTGTGGTTCAGACGCACGTGACCATTCTGCACATTGGGCAGCAGTTGCGCAAGCTGCTGCAGGGTGCTGATCACATGGTCCTTGGACAGCAGTGGTCTCACAGCTCGAGCTGCCATCAGTCTCGTCTTGTACACCGGGCTTGACGCACACCTGCAAGAAACAGAGCGGCGACAATTTCAGTCGGATTTCAAACCCAAATGTGCTGCAGACAGAATCTGCAACTCTGACAAAATTCGCGACATAAACTGCAGGCTTGCAGACACAATCACAGAACACGCGACAGAAAAGGACCAGACATCAGTACGTAGAACACCAACTTGACGACAGCCGGAATGAAGGCGGAGATGTTCAGAGTTGAGTCGACGCCCTCGATGACGGACGGAAAGAGACGCCCCAGCACCATGAGCACCGGATACAACCCCGGGTGCAACGCGCTGCCGTCACTGCAACGAGCAGACAGACGTGCGACGGACATGAACGTTTGAATCCAACGACAGACGAATCATTGCATCCAAGAGCCTTTCACAGAGCCGTCGTTTCACAACTTTCGAAGGTTTCTGCCAACGCCTCAAAGAATTTGGCGAGCTCACTTCACGTTCTCGGTGGCAGCAACCAGACGATCCAGCAGGAAGTTGTAGAGACTGGGAAATCTGTGGAAGAACACGCGTCCTGTCAAACTGAAAACAGAAAGAGCAACAATGCAAATGACCGCGAATGTGAAAATTCTTCGGCTACATCTGGGCATGTCGGATCGAAGTCTGACCAGTTTTTCTTCGAGGAATCCTTCTTTGTTCTCTTCACGCCGAACACTCGAGTCATCAACGCGCTGAAAAGCAGAGTCGATGAGTTTCGAACCTGCAAAAAGAGTGTGAAACAAAGAACATCAAAGTTGGCTTTCGTCCGTCGGCTGATTCAACAACGGAAACTGGTATCCAGGAAACAAAAAAGGAAATTCAATATCACTCACACTCCAAAGCTGAGACATGTATCCTTCAATGGCAGCTTTCATGCCGTCCGCTATGAAGGGAAACACGTCGTCCGCCAGACGGGCGTCTCGATACAAGGCGCGCAGGATGTTCAGTGCGTGCACCTGCAACAATCAACCAGTCCGCTAAACTGAGCGTTGTATGCGCTAAAGTTTGATGTTTGAAACTCCTGCTGTTCGATGATGATTTTTGTCTTTGGTGTTCTGCATTAATCGGAAGTTTAGCGGAAGTTTATTTGCCAGAGAAGAGCCACAGGAAGAGCCACAAGACAAGGGCAATTGCCAGAGCACTGTTTCTTTGTTCTTCTTCTGTTTCATTCAGGTGACACTCAACTTGCCTGGGAGGTGTTGTTCTCTTCTCGCTGGACTTCCTCTGGATGCGCGAGTTGCAAAAGCGTCGACATTGTTTGTCTGAAACACTTTCTTCCAGTCTTCGATGGTTCAGTGCTGACCAAGGCCTGTCTGGGAGAAATGCAATTTTCATTCGTCTGTATTCCAGACAGTTTGGAAGTTTATGAACGTACGGATGAGTTTTTCTTTTTTGGATCTTGATCTTGCCTGGACATAAAATGGCACCCCCGCGCTGCGACGTGTTGAACACAACTTGTCTGTGGCATCGTCTTCTGTGATATTCTGCACAATCTTGTCCAGCCACACTCTCGGCAAATCGTGCACCCCTTCTGCCGAGCACCTGTCGAAACAGCAGAGCGGTGATTTTTGCATTGCAAGAAGTGCCAAAGTAGACCTTTGAACACAGACGCAAGGCTGTGGCGATCACTTGTGACAGCTACCCTAATTGAGACCGGAGGCGACAGTCCAGTGTTGAAGCGGGGTTTTGAGGTGAAAGTTGTTTCTTGGGAATACAGAGAGATACGCTTCTCCTGTGTGTTGCATGATCACCAAAGCCAGTCCACGAGGGAAAAAAGAAGCAAACTCACTTCCACAACCGTTCAGTCATTTGCACAAATCCAGCGTATGCCAGTTCAAAGGCGCCCCTGTGCCTGGATTCCAAGAGTTGTTTGGTGAAGTAATCTCCGATTTCGTGAATCTGTGGACAGAAAATATTTCGTGGCGTCACATGTTACCGACAGCTATTTTTGTCACCAGTGTTGTACAAGTGTGGTTCCAGTGTTCGAAATTGCAAAATTTCGACAGAAATTTGCCGCCTGAGGCACTAAATATGTGAGGAGCACCTGTTTTTCAGCTTGGGATCCCAGTGTCTCCTTGGAATCCGCTCATGACATACCTGCTTGTTCGACAACAATCCCGATTGCTCGGCCTCCCCCGCCCCCTCTTCGGAGTCGAGCGGCGCGTGCTGAGTGAGCTGGCCGAGCAGCAGCGACACTTCTTTGATGCTGCGCCAGCAACACACCACCAGGTACTCGGGCATGAGGTTGACGGTGCGCGCGCTCTCCTCGAGCTGCGCGCGGTCGCCGTCCGACTGCACGACGGCGTTCAGAGTCAATCCGGGACCTGTGCGCGCGCCAACAACAAACTGTGGTACATTCAGACAGACAGGTCAGGCGTGAGATGGTGCGCTGCGCACGGCCCGACAACGCATTTTGGAAAAAAAACACATCTGCTCTGCACGGAGTGGAAGCATTTCAAAATTTTCGTCCAAAAACTCCTTTCTCAAGCTTTGCTGTCTCAAGAGAGTTTGTCACTTTTTGTCTGTTGTGATTGCAGAATTCGTTGTCTGCCGCGAAGGCGGCCTCGCGCAGAAAATGTTGAAGCGCGAGATCTCGATTTGCAACGCGCCGTCTGACAAGAGTGATTTAGTTTTTAACGTGGATGAACCCTGACCTCACCTAAAATGGCATCCTCTGGAATATTTCCTTCAGGCGAGGAGTGACTGACAACAGGAGACACTGTTGTCGCGACGTCGAAGCACACTTGAACAACTTCTGCGATCAACAATCTCCACTTCTTCCTTTCATACAGAGACCTGCAACACAAAGATCAGCAATGAATTGCTCTGAAAACTGTGTTGCCCAACTTGCCACACTTCCGAGTCAAACCCACAGGTGCAAAACTGATTTCACTGACATATCACCTTCCGTGATCACATTCAACCTACTTGAGATTTTCATCAGCCATCAAATATCGGATGCAGTGCAGTGTCGTATACAACGGTTTAGTCGCTGCAGCATGCAACAAAGATTGGCGCGCAACGCCCACTTGCTCTTGGACACTGTTCAACAAAATCTGTAGCACCAGAAGTCTCCTCGTCTGAAGTACGACAGCCGAATTTTCTGTGAAAAGTTTGAAAACAAGTGCATTACCACTGAGTCCTTAGATAATGTTGCTCACGAGTGAGACAATAGATCTGACGTTGTCCACCCGAGTTTGGCTACCTTGCAGTTTTAGCATTTCCACATCACAGTCAATGGCATTTTGATCACAGGTCGCTTTCAGAGGCTCTGCGAATCTGGGGTGTTTGATGAGAAGCCTCAAGAGATACGCCGCGGTGTTGCAGTCCTGCGGTCGCGTACTGCAGGACAACTCCAGGGCCGCGTTCAGCAGTTCCCCCGAGCGGCTCACCGCCTGCAGGGAAAGCACGTGTCAGAATCGTAGTTCCCTCTCTGAGTGAACCGAAAATCACCAACTTTGAGTGAAAAACAAGCAAAACTTGACCATGACAGGAATGTCAAGTGCGGTGGTGTCGGCGGGTGAGAGCGAGAAGAGCGGCAGCGCCTCCAGCACGGCGAACGCCTCCGCCTTGTTGTTTTCGAACGAGTCGCTGAGACAGTGAAGCAGCCGCTCGATCCGCTCCGAGTCGGACACGAACAGCTCCGTCAAACTGAAGGACACGTCCGCGTCCGCACCACCTGCAACAAGACACACGGCTCTCAGTCAAAGTGCCACATCCATTCTTTTGTTTGCTACCCACGACGATGCTCCCCGTGTCTTGATTTTGTAGTCATTTCGAATGTGCAATGATTGTGACTAGAGGTTTATCATTTCTCTGGAATGGTTCTGTTTGGTTGGGAGTAAAAGATTGGCTCCGGTACAGAACTCACCCAGAGACGTGGCTCCGTAAACGGTGACAAACGTTTTGAGGACGCTGAGAGCGGTGGTTCTGCTCGGAAATGCGGCCCCAGTGTGCAGCTGCTCCAAACAATGCAAACACAGCCACTCCAAGAATTCCTGAAACGAAAAGAGACAATCTCTGCCTGCTACATCCATCAATGGTTATGTTTTAAAAATCCCGATTCCAAGTTTTGCTTGTGTTGTGCATGTTTGCATTGTATTGTGAGCAAACACAGGAAAATCTGAAGGAAACACGTTGTATGTTTTGCAAATGAAACTGCATAAAGCCACATCTGAGCTTCACCACCAGCTTTGTTCTCGGAAAGACAAATCAAGATGTCTGGAACCTCACAACAAGACGCCAAAACTGAACCTGAATCGCAGTTTTTGCTGACATGGATCATCAAAAATGTGTTTGCCGAAGACGCTCCGACAGGGCTGTCTCGAACCGTTTTGCCCAAATCTACGACTTACAAGCTGTTTTGGAGTTTGATATACGCAGGAGCAACCATTGGTCTCTTGGTAAATTTTTCGTACGTCGCGACGAACTACTTCGAGTTCAAAACCCTCCAGATTACGATCACTCAAAAGGAGGTTCCAGATTTTCCAGATGTCACAGTGTGCAGCAACAACCCCTTCTCCTCGGTGCCAGAGTCGCCAACAGCGAGACGGGCGTACAACGAAAATGAGGAATTTCGAAAGTTTAGAGACCAGCTGGCAGAGGATAACGACGATATGAACCTCGTCAAGAGTTTGTACTACATTTCGGCTGAAGTGGCGAACACAGGACTGGAACTCATGTCGGAGCTGGGACCGAAACCAGACAACATAATTGTGTCTTGTAAGTATAAAAACTACAACTGCTCATCTCTTGGGAAAGACAGTATCAAAGTTTTCGTCAGCGCGACGCTCACAAATTGCTTCACGTTCAGTGGTTCTGCAGTTGACAAACAAGACATGGAGGGTGGAGTCGAAAACGGTCTTTCTCTCATCCTGCATACGGATGTGGCGCACAGAAATACAAATAGTCACTACTACATGGGAAACGTGGCCAACCAGGACGGGATTGTGGTCGCTGTGAGCCAACAGAACACTGTTCCAGACAACACCAACAGTGGGTTCGACATTCTCCCGGGCATGTCAACGTCTGTCTCAGTCAGACTCAAACGCATGCGCTTCATGAAGAAACCGTACGATGGGTGTCAATCCAGCAAACCAATCCACGTTGGCAACTATTCGTACTCAGAAAGTGCGTGTGAAAAGGTGTGCGTGCAGGAGGAGGTGCTGAGGAACTGCTCGTGTCTGTCCGCAGAGTTCCTCATTCCTGACCACGCCTCTGACAAGCCTTTTTGCGGCAAGTTCCTGCCTGAGGACACCGAGACATTTCTCAAGAAGAAACGATGCGAGCTGACGACCATCAAGGGCGTGAAGCGAGACTACAAGACGTACTGCTCCCGCTGTCAAAAGATGTGTGTGGAAACGTACTACAACGTCGACACGTCTCAAGCCAAATGGCCTCGAGAATTCAACATTCCAAGTTTCCTGGACAAATTCATCGCTCCGGCAACAGGCACTAGTTACCACAAGGAATACCAAGACATCCAGTCCCTCCCAAACATCACTAAATTGGAAAGAAATTTGATGACGAGTAATTGGATCAAGACACATTTGTACAGACTCAACGTCTACTTCAGAGATTTCGTTGTCACCGAGATCAGGCAAATCCCGAAGGTGACCAGGTCGGACCTGTTCTCCTCTGTGGGCGGAGTCATGGGCTTCTGGCTCGGACTGTCCATCATCAACGGCATTGACATCGTCGAGTTTCTCGTCATGTTCTGCAAGACTCTTCTCAATCAAGTCGCATCCAACACGGTAGTTGCAGTGACGAAGCAAAAACATCAGAAATAACTATCTCGCAGCCAACAAAACAGTCAACAACACATAAAGTCATCCGTAGATCCACAAAATGCGTAGTTGTCAGCAACCGAAGCTCCATTCCGGACACAGCAATCTGATGCAAAGTCCACACAGCGCCATTTGTGGCTCCCATTGAAAGGTTTCTCGGAAACAGAGCTGACTTCTTCGCATTATGATTCTATTTCACAGCGGATCAAACACCAATTACGTACTTTTCACAAAATGTGCATTCGTCAATAAATTTGAACTTTCCAAACAGTTCACATCCTCGATGCATCCAAAACGGTGTTTTGGCTTGATTCTTACAGTTCTGAACGTCCACAAATCGAATCTCACCAGAACAACCAGTGTTCACCTGTCACTTCGCACGTGACCACCACTGATTTTTTTTTTTTGCAGTGATCACCCCCATAAAGTGGCTGATCAGTGCAATAGTGACGACAACTAGTGGCACTGAGGGTGGTGATCAACCCCTTCTCCCAAGTGTTTCAACCTATTGCCAGTGCACAACGTACGCTTACTACGAAGGACGCGCCAGTGTAGAAATGGCTCCATAGGTGACTGAAGCAATGACGCAGTGCGTCCACAACTCATTCCACACAGTCTGCGTCAACTTGGAAGGTTTCGATGTTTTCGATTCTCGACGGAAGCCGATAATGACACGGTGTCGTTCAATTCTCGTTCAGTTTGAATACGTTTCAACAGCAATATTTCAGCGAGAAGCAGATTTGTCGAAGGAACACGCATCTTCCCTGAGGGGAGTCTGTGTGGCCGCACGCCAGTCCGAGCGGCATACAGGCCACAAGGCACCAACCAAAGAGACACCAGCCCATCTGACAGACCTACGGTGCGCTGAAAGACAATTCGACAAGAAAAAGCGTGTACTTACCTTGTAGGATTTCAGCGCATCTCTATGTGACTGCACGTCATCCTGTGTCGGCGGTTTCAGTACCTTCAACAAGCACTGACTTCCTTCTTTGAGCCTCATGAACAGCTGAAAGGACAACAGCTGCCACGTCAAGTGCAGGACACAGATGTCTCAATGAACTGAAATGGGCAAATTTGTGGGTCTCTTCGCTCTTTGTTTTAAAATGATGAAATGACGTCTCTCTTGGCTTTTTTCCTCACTCGCACTCGTTTTCACTGCGCAAATTCAACGAACCTTCTTGAGATAAGCAATCACATGCTGGCGGAACGACGAAGACTGGCTGCGCATGTGGTAAGTGAGGAACAGCCTGATGAGCTCAAGATCCGCCGACGGCACGCGCTCCGTCGTCCTGAGGTTCTCACAGAGCAACCCCAGCGCATCTGTCGAAACCTACAGAAAATTTTCAACAAGCGAAACCCGAAATATAACACAAGGCAGAACTGTCTCTTGGCAGAAACTATGAACACCAGAATAGAAGTCCTTGCCATTGGTACAGAACAGAACTGTGGGAAATTGGAACGGGGCATCAGATGATAGCTGCTCAGAAATCTTTGAGTTCAATCGGGTCGTTGTTGGTGAGAACCCCCTTTTTGCCCCTGTACCTGTTCGTTGTGGATGCACAAGGCCTGTCTGAGAGTCTTTGTGTGCACGACTCCTCTCCACATGTCTTGATGCTCTGCGGCGTCGCTCGCTGTCAGTCCGTTCAACAGACCCATCATCTTGGCTCTTTTCAAACAGGTGATCAGAGCGCCCAGCCTGTCCACCGATTCTCCTGCCAGGCAAATGTGAGCCATTCGAAAGACAGGAGCAGTATTTCGCCAACAGGATTGAATACGACGAAGACAAACTTTGACAACACTGACCGGCAGGACGGACTGTCGCCATTTTCGTGGTGATGTACGCAATGCAAGTTGGTTCACACTTCAGCAAATTGGGTATGATGTACTGCAAGCAATCGAGCCTGCAGTAAACTTTGTATTTGTGGGGGAAAAAAACTAAACAGACCACGAAGCAAAGTCAAATGGGAAATTCTACCTCGATGATGTGCGTTTTGATCATTTTCGAACTGGAGCACAGAAACGAGAGCACTGGATCAACCCAGGTTTTGAGCCATTTCTTCTCATCTGTTCCAGCGTTTTGATCTGAGGATTGGGTCAGCTTTGCTCGGACGAACAATTTTTCGTACAGCTCACAGATCTGAAATAGAATTCAAAGTTCCCACACGCAACATGTTCCGCTGTTTGTGGAACGAATCCAGGAAGTGGAAGATACTCGTACGTAGCAAGCGAGCGTCTGCTCTGTGAGCGAGTCGAGCAGAACCGTCGGCAGGTCGGGATTCTGGCTCAACAGAACATCAGGCCCCACGAGATCCACGATGCAGCACAGAGGTCCGTATTTTCCCTTCACGTGCCACCCAAGCTTCATCAGTTTCGAGATTTCTTTTGCGACGAAGTCACTCCTCGATGGATCTTTAAGAATACAGAAAGGTCTCTTGAATTCAACAATGCCTGGTGACGCAGCGAAACGTAAAAGGACTAACAAAACGTACCTTCTCTCGAAGCTTGAAGATGACACTGCAAAACGTTTTCGAAGATGATTCTCGCATGATGCCGGATAGTCTGTAATTTTGACGCAAACAAATAAGTGTTCCTTTTCTGGAAGTGCTTTCGTCAACCGTTGGTTATTCCCAAATTGGTTTCTTACTACTTACATCCAATGGATGTTCCCAATGTGTCCAAGTGTAATGTAGAAGTTTTTGGGGGATGTCAGCAGTCCCAACCAAATGTTCGAACAGGAGAGGATTCTCCCCCGCAGTCAAACATTGTCTGCAAACCACAAACATTAACACTGCCGAAATTTGCGTTGCACACACAACACAACAAACGTGCAAAAGCAGATGCACACACAAAGATGACGGTGACCTGACGTTTCCCTGTGGCGAGTGACTGGAACAGGCACACTGGCCAAACGGAACACTCAATTGAAAAGGTAATGGGGTTCTTTATATCTCTGTACTTTTTCACCACAATCATTTTTGTTTTGCAATGTTTTCAATCAGTTTTGCCTTCTCATATCTGTATCAATGTTCTTGACTCCAAAAAGGGGCGTTGCAAGACAAAAGACGGCACGGAAGCATTTCATACTGCAAGGCGCATTGATTTGAAACAACTTCCAAAACACCGAAACATAGATCTGCGCTTTACCTGGCCTTTTGAGTCCACAAAACCAACGTCCTTGAAGTGACAATTTTGCTGTTCGTTTCTTGAACCCTTGAAATGAAAACACTTCATGTCAGATGTGTGACAATAGACATTGCCGCAAAAGCAAAAACGCCAGCTGCTGAAAAGTCACATTTACCGTTCAGAAATGTCGAGCAGTTCGTGCCCAATGATGTTCGTCAGAAGCATGTGAGAAGGCTTGTAACAACGGGCCAGCTCAGCAACATCCAGCATTGCCAAACATCCGTTGAGAATACAAATTCTTGCAACATCGCTCGGCGTTTCATTCAAGGCAAGTTTTTTGAAGCAAATATTCAAATCTTCGGGGCATTTATCATCTTCGGGGCATTTATCTTCTTGATTCAACTCTTTGGAACATTCATCTTCTTGACTTTGAGAAAACAAATGGGTGAGAACCTGCAAATACAATTCTGTCAAAATTTTTGCACAAAATGTCTCGTCAATTGTACGGACAAAACTGCTTGTGTTCATTACGCGGCTGCTTGTGCATTGCATGACCTACCTGGATGACAACCTTGTGATGTTCGGAAAAAGACTTGAACACCAGAGGCAAGGCCAACCCGCAAGTTAATCTCACATCCATCAGTGTACTTTCTGAAAAAAACAAAACAAACATTAGCACACACATTTGCACATCGTGCAAACAAGTTTCAAATGGAAGTTTTTGTGAAAGCAACAAGCATCCATTTGGGTGTGATGATTGCGCGAAGCTTGGTCGTGGTCAAACACGTTGAAACTCAGTGACTCATTCTTTCACAGATTCCAGAGACGCTTTCAATGGACGACGAAACACAAAAAACGCGGTTACAACAGCTTGCTCAACTTCGGGTCAAGTCGAACTGGTTTCGAATATGTTCAAGACGCAGCACAGGTCTTGCAACGTACTAATTCCAGCACGTCGCGCACGCCGAGTTTGCCTCTTGTTCCTTGGATCAATCAATTATTCCTCCGCACCAATGAACCAAGTGAATGGAATACCGTCGAGCAGAAGGTCAGTGATGATGTCCACGCCAGTGTTCAATGCATGCTGCAGTCTCTGTTGCAGCTGATATTCTTCTGACGACTCTGTGACTTTGCGTCTGTGAACGTCAGATCTCTGTACCAGCTTGTTCCACAACTGCACCGTCATCAAACAATCGTGCATTCCCTCCGTCAAAATCACAGGCGTTGCAGCAGTCCTGCACGTGAAAACTACCCATCATCACAAGCTCACTACCATGGCCTGGGTTGGGATGCGCGGACATAAACTTGCACTGGTACGAGCGTTTTCACCCAACTTACTTGCAGGTGGCCCGACATGCTTCGAGAGCATCTGAAACAAAGCACAAGCCTGCAAGCCAATGAGCCGAAAGGCACTGGTCTCCTGAAAACAAAGGCAGATATTGTTCTTTCCCTTGTCTCACATTTCTTGCGTGTTAGATGTGAACAACACAAGCGATTTCTGTCTCACCCAGTGTGAAATTTTCCGTCAGGGCTAGTGCATTAGAAATAACATCTCTACTTTTTTCGCTGCCGGCATTCATGAATATTTGCCTGACCTCCTCACCAAGACATTCAGACGTTTCTGGTATTTTTCCAGCTGTAGCCTGCAACAAACTAAATACGAAATCAAGACATGAAATTATGACAGCCTGTTAGATTCACTCACAAATGTGTACTCTTTACAGTTGTGTTTCTTGCAAGCTAATTGTTCCAACCTGGCCAGGACTCTCTTGAGTGGGTTCTTCACGTGTGCTCTGACGTAAGCCGTGCACATGACACGCAAAATGGTTGGCGCATACTTGTTGTCTCCGTTCTGCTGAACCCATGAGATAACCTGCACGAAACATGTTCCTGAACACAAGTGCTACCAGTATTCGATGGGGAAGCGATGGATTTTTGCAGATGACCTGCTGCAGCGTTACCTTCTTCGCGGACGAAATCTGTTGATCCACACTGACAGGATTCACAAAGTGAGCCAAATCTGTTGTCGTGGAGTCTGCAACGAGGAAATGTTACAAAGTGATGACGAGCCCAGGAAAAATTTAAAATATCAAGACCTTCAACGAGTGAATCATCGCAAAAATGACCATGATTGATGGTCGCGTAGCGGGCAGGTGAAGCCAACGGCCAAAACCAAAAAAAACACAAGAAGTTCCGGGTGGGAACCCTGATGGTCGCTCGTTCAGTCTCCTGCCGCCATTCAGACAGCACACGTGTGGGGGTGCGGGGTATGGCCCAGTGGGTGGGGGGTGGGGTGTCTGGCCAGGGGGTGAGGGGGTCTGGCCCAGTGGGCGGGGGGTATAGCCCAGTGGGTGGGGTGGGGTCTAGCCAGGGGGTGGGGAGGTTGCATTACAAAGTGTGGACAGATGCACAGATGAATGCGACTGGTTTTTAAGCCGTCAGCGGCACCTCAACAACTTTCATGTGTGCCTCCATCCACACTTTGACCACCCCTCCGCCCGCCCAGTAGTGGCCACAAGCCCCCCCCCCTCCCAAGCTAGAACCCCCACCTCAGCCACAACACCCCGACAGCCTTCCACCTCAGCCATAACTCCCCCACCTCTACCACAACCCCCTCCACCTGGGCCATAACCCCCACCTCGGCCACCCCCCCCCCCCCCCAGAAAAAAAACAACTTTTTTTGCAGCGTCAGCAGGAAATCAATGGCCGAACCCCATTTGGATGATGAACGCAAATAAAACCTGTCAAAAAGTGATCACGAGTCAAGTTTACCATATCCAGATCTTTGATAGTGACCTGACTCACTCCCCCCTCCAAGCAAGTTCTGCCAAAACAGGGAGGACTTTTGAGGCTGGAAGAAAATTACTGAAGAGGAAGGACATGTGAGTTGGAGCAAGATGAGAGTTGCAATTCTTCACTGAGCGCGTCAGTTTGAGAAAAGGCCACAGGTTTCAAGTTATGTGCTGCTGGGCGATATTTGGGGACGGACACGCGGCATGCAACCACGGCCACTAACCTGACAGGCATTCCAGATCATCAACATTCAAACAAAGTGTGTCTTTATGTCTTTCTTTTGGCTTCTTATTTTTCATTTTCATCGTGAAATTCAAGGCTAACACAGCACGTAAGACTTTCGCATGTGTCTGCAGGAAGTGTTTTTCTAGCCCGCAGCAAAACTTAATTCAATCTGAAACATAAGAACTTTGGATGCCTTTTGAATTATTTTATGCAAGGTAGTCAGAAATATGGAACAAAATTTTAAAATAATATTTCTTGCAAATAGCCACATTGTGCGTGTGTTGCAAAAATAATTGAGAAAATGGTGCGGGCTGAATAAAACCCGACATCTTCCGTTGGTTTCTTTCGTGAGAACCAGACGATATGTGTTTTGGATTATTTTGTGGATTGTACACTTTCGTTGGCATTTCATGACCAGTATCAAGTGACTCAGGTATTGCGGATATTGTGGTTTGTGATAGCCAAATTATCTAGAAATTTTCTTGTGCAGTGTTGGGGAATTTCCTTGTTCGTGCACCTCCCTCGATCGGGTCTGTTGGGTTGGGCTGGCTTGATGCAGACACTGTTGCAGACCTGGGATCCTCTGGTTGAGCTCATTTGTTTGCTGTTCATGTCAACCCGAGCAGCAGTGACGGAAACTCCACAAACTTGGAACATCAAGGTTGATCCCGAACAATCCATCTGAAACTTGGACCCCGTGGCAGAGGTGCAGCCAGAGAATTCAGTTGCTGAGTTTCTGATTTGTTCGGCAGATGATCCTGAGATGGCGGAGTCTGGTGGAAGCACGAGTCACAGCTCGTCGTCACTGTCCGGAGGGTCCGGAACCGAGGACCAGGTCAACTGGAAGGAGCGCTGCCACACGCTCGAGGCCTCGCTGCACAAGTTCAAGTCGCAGGCGGCGAAAATCCGAGAACTACTCGCGCAGAAGGTGAGTCGGGAAAATTTGTTTTCAACACCAGTTTGGGGCAACCAGCGAATACGAGTATCGAAGAAGGCGACACAACCCTCACCTGTGCGAAGGATCAGTCAGTCAGCCAAAGAGTTTCGAGTCGTCGGGTCAGAGAGAAACACAGAAGAAAATGCACTCGTACGTGCATGCGCTCCCTCTCACTCATCAGTTTGGGGACAGTTGCCATGTACTGACTTCTGGAAGTTGTATCAGTGTATCAGATTCGCCACTGGACTACGTACGACGTGAGGTACGTATTCCTTACACGTGCAGTGCCGTTGCAAAGAGATAATTCTGAATCCGCGTGACGGCCAGACCCCACTCCTCACTGAGGTTGAAAAACCAGGGAAGCTGACGCTTGGTGAAGCGCGGCATGTTCACAGCTGGATGAAAATGTTTTGCGGCGTTATTGCAGTGAATCGATGCAGGAGTCGTGCGCAGGAAACCTGTGCCGACATCGCTCAAGACATGCATGACGAATGTGGCGTTGAATCAAAGCGTTGTGTTTTGCTTGCGTATCCTGTGGCTGAAATATGTGAAGATGATCCTCTCTGGATTCTCTGGGATCAAGACTTTGCAGCCGTTTGTGACAGCCACATGTAAGTATGTGTGCTAAGTGTTGCATTTACACATCGCTTTACGAAGAAGAGGTTAGCGGGTTCAGAGCGATCGGAATGTGGCTTGTCTGTTGGTGTTGCATGCTTCTTGCGCACCGGAGGATCAAACGCAACGCGCTGATTGCACGGGGGTCAGGAGGCAGCCGGGGTTTGATACCTTTTGGTGAGGAAGTTGCTGACAGATTGTGGGCCAAAGGCGAATAAATCTCCTCTTGCAAGATTCATCGACAAATGATGAGCTTCTCCTGATATCTTCGTACCGCGGTACCGTGCAGATGGATTTGCCTTGTGCGCCCGCTCAATCGAATGGATTCAGTCAGGCAAAATCTTTCACCTTGTTTCAGCTGCATTTTCTCTGCCTCACGGAGATCTTGTGTGGAGCTTGTAGAAGCAGATCGTTGTGTGTCCAGCTTATTTTTCGTCCACTGTGGTTGCCAAGCAGTTCAAACCTACTGCCATTGGTTTGGCGCATTCTGTTGGAAAATCAAACTTCAGACAAATCCGTCACACTAGCGAGCCCACGATGGAGCTGTGACCGTCAGGTTTGGTGAAAAATCTTGAGATGGTTTCATTGAAGGTGCCAATCGAACTGATGGTTTTCGGATGCGACCTTTTGCTTCTTCCTTGAGGTGTCTTGGTGACCCAGCCCAGATCGACAGACACATGTGAATAGATTGCAGATGTCAAAATGCTTTTTGCACTCCCAAATTGTTCGGAAAATGGGTTTCAAAGTCGCACCTGGAAAAACACCAGGTTGGCTTCATTCCTTCCTCTGAGATCTCGTACGAGGCTGATACCAAAACTCCTTTTCGCTGTGTCGACCGTCATGTTGACATTCCTGTGTGCCGACACAGACCATTTGCCTTCATTTGTTACGTGAACAAACCCGCTGCACTCGCAAGTGGCCGCGGACAGCGAAAAGGAGTTTTGGTATCAGCCTCGTACGAGGTAATATCCAAAAGTCCTGTCCGACATG
>JAAUXT010013525.1_pt1 | contig 21376 bp, 25 predicted proteins | sample 7278171 | NCBI WGS metagenome assembly JAAUXT01 (sample SAMN14350112, study PRJNA611818) | marine sediment metagenome | isolation source: surface marine sediment (1.8m) | place: French Polynesia: Moorea | collected 2018-08 | reverse complement strand
TCTGTCTCTCTCTCTGTCTCTCTCTCTCTGTCTCTCTGTCTCTCTCACTCTCTCTCTCTGTCTCTCTGTCTCTCTGTCTCTCTCACTCTCTCTCTCTGTCTCTCTCTCTGTGTCTCTCTCTCTCTCTGTCTGTCTCTCTCTCTCTCTCTCTGTCTCTCTCTCTCTCTCTCTCTGTCTCTCTCTCTCTCTCTCTCTCTCTCTCTCTCTCTCTCTTTGTACATTTTCCGTGGTCACTTTTGAGCTGTGCGTTCTGAGTATTTAAGATTTGGTGCAGATGACAATTGTGATCTTTTGAAAAACAGGAGCGTCCTTCGGAGAGAACCCGTGTCATGCACTGGAGAAAGCTAAACTTGATGAACGGGAATGGGGACCAACTGATGTCCCAGGGTGGTTGGTCCACGGTACCTTGCCAAAGGTTGCGGTGGGTCAACTACCCCCTTCCTGTGGACAGAAATATTTGGTCGATCCTTCTGGGTAGGGGGCAGGTCCCACCGCGAATTCAGGTCCAATCCTGACAGAAGCCTCGCAACGCGCCTGTGTTCAAACGTCCGCTTCTAGTGAAATCGGCGCAAAGCCATGGTTGTCTTGAAATCTTTCAGACTGCGCTCTCTCACAACTCCTTCGTCCGTTGGACGTAAGCCTTGTGTTCACGGATTCAACTGTGGTGTGTTGGCTTTGTCTTGTTGGTAAGAAACTGGTGAAAGACACCCCACATTTGTTGACACGGCGTGAAGGCTGTGATGCTGTGCCGGGGGTCAGGCAGGTCTGGCTATGGGGTTCTTACCCCTCAACCTCATGCCTCCTCATCAGTTGGCAAAGGCCACTTTGGAGCCTTGATGAATTTCTGGCCATTTCAGGTGAGACTTGAATGATGAGGCATGAGGCAAAGAGCCTGCTGCCAGACATGCCTGACCTTCGGCATGGCCCTCACTCACCCGTGCCTCCTGACTTCGGCTGTCTGGCCATTTCGTTACACCGGGATACTCTTGTTTTGCAGATCACGACCTGAGTCCCTTGAACGAAGATGTCGTACTACGCGAACCCCGCCGTCCTGCACCGCAGTCCTGGCAGCAGTAACCTCGACCGCACCGAACTGACCGATTTCGAGGAGATCCACAAGCCCGTGCTGACGATGGACGCCATGTCTGACGACAGTAACCCAGACCGCGTCAACGTCTTCATCGTCTTCGTCTTCATCTTGGAGTTCCTGGTGCTCATCTTCCTCTCCGTTTTGGAGTTTTTTCTCCGGTAAGAGTTCCTTAATTGCGCAGAAAAACAATTTAGATTTGGTGGAGAGGTCTGATACCCATTTTGAATGGGAAGTTGAATGAAGAATTGAGCTTCGTATGAGACACAGACCAAAGGGCCAGATTTGTTTGGGGTTGTGCTGGCACCTCAAGGCATCCGCCAAGACGCGACTCTGAACAAAACTTGGTGGTGCTCAGTCTGCCTCAGAGTGTCACGAAGAAATGGAAAATTGGAAAAGGCGTTGATCGAGGGAAAGAGCCTCATTCGTTTGCTCTCCACCTATCATTGATACAATGCAGTCTTGTGGGAGTGCATGATACGAAATATCCATTCGGAAGATACGAGGTATGAACAGTTACTTATGAAATTCCCCTCGTACATTGTTCACGGTTCTCTCCTGCAGAGAGACGGACGTGTTTCCGGTGAGAAAAGTGAATTTCACCTGCAGCGACCCAGACATCTCGTTCACGAACGGAGAGCCAACGTACTCAGACTTTGCCTACGATGCCTACGTGCCATTTGAAGTCATTTGTCCTCTTGCCTTTTGCGTGCCACCATTTATCGTGAGTATTTTGTTCGGCAAGAAACGTCAAATTTACACAAGACTCCTGATTTGTCCTTGAAATCTTGATTTGCCACGGTTACAGTGGTGTTGCAGTCGCCGGATGCACAGTGTATTGTTCTGACGCTTCCTCATCTGATTTCAATGTCCCGTAAGAAACTGCCCACCCACCCACCTACCCCTGGTCGCGGGACATTGAAAAATGTGATGCCACCAAACATGACATGTCAGGTCGAAATATTTGCAATGACACACACACACACACACACACACACACACACACACACACACACACACACACACAATGTGCACGTGAGATGCATTCTCCGGCGAGTAAGACAGGGATCGCACACCCGGTAGAGTGTGAGAAGCGACACTCGCACACTGCATTGTAAACAGGTCAAACAGCGAGACGAGATGCCACAGTTGTAGAATCCGTGTTGTCGGCATGCTGAAGTGAATTCAATGAACAAAGAGTCAGTATAAACCCCATGAAGTCGCCTTTGTGAACGTGGCTTCAACGTTTTGATCGCACGACTCGTTGATATGCGCAGATCGTGGTTGCGGAGATTGCGTACTGGGCGTTCACCGACGAAGAACAGAAGACTGTTCGCGTAATGTGTCGGCAGTGCAAAATGCCTCAGATCATCCGTAGAATCGTCAGGTTCACAGGTAGGGACACCTCCCTTTTTCTGCTTGCATGTAAAAAATGCCACGCGAAACCTCGTTTCTACTTTTTGCATCGCCAGACAACTTTCCGCAATTTGTCACAGGAAAGGAACGAATGTCGCTCTCATTGCAAGCGAAGAGTGCTTGTGTTTGTGCACACGTGCGACAGCTAAGTGTGACTCTCGGCTGTCTCCATCCCTTACAGGTGCCTTTCTGTTTGGAATGCTGATGACAATGATCTTCACTGATGTGACGAAGATCATGGTGGGTCGTCTGAGGCCGACATTCCTGGACACGTGCAAGCCTGACGCATCGTGCACCCCGGGCACGATGGTGAACGAGAGCGTTTGCGCGGAGAAGGACGAAGACAAACTGAGAGACGCCAGGTGAGCCGGCCGCGTGCGCCATGTGTGTTGCGAATATCACGCGTGGACTTCTCAGGGTCTGTTGCAATAAGAATGACTATTCTTCAATTTCAACAATAGCTCCAGACAAATGGACCTGCAATGCTTTGTGAAGTGCAAAAATACCATTGAACCTGGAAGCCTCTCTTCGCATTGAAAGCTGTTTGTGTTTTTTTTATCTCAAAACAACAAATTTTTCAAGTGCTGTTGCATGCATGCTTTTGTGCTTTTAGGTTGTCGTTTCCATCATTGCATACGTCGATGACAGCATTCGCCGCGGGATATTTGGCCGTGAGTATGTTCTCATACATTTCACATCGGCATGTAAAAAGTTCTAAAATCAATAGAAATTCCAAACCTGTAATTTTTCCTGCATCAAACATAAAAACGGCCTCAGGTGAACAATTAAAAGTGATTTGCGGTGGTTGTACTTTGGGAACCTTGAGGTTGCAATGAGATTCTGCGCTGAGCGCCGCACGCATTATTTTTTTTTTCAAAAGGCTGGGATTATGAAAAAAAGGAAAAAAAAACTCAACACGACCTCAGGTGTGCCCTGCAACAAAGTGAACCCAAACAACATATCAAATTTGTCTTCGCTGCAAGAGGACATTGCTTTAATTTTTGAGTACCACCGAACAGTGCACGGTTTTGACTTTGGGTGGCCGTAACTTGTCGATTGGCACACGACGCAAGTCGAACGTCATGGACAGATAAGATTCTGTTTCGTTGTGTTTCCACCAAAAAATTGGTTGACTCTGAAGCGAGACCGCAACGAACACGTTTTTTTTCCCATCATCAAAAATTGCAATTTGTTCCAAATATGGAAAAACGTCAACATGTACAAAAGTCATTTGTCCCGTTGGCTTTTGCCGTGATTCCAGATGTACCTGCACAACGTGATTCGCGCGCACGGTGTGCGCGTGCTCAAGCCGTTCATCGCGCTGTGCTTCGTGATGCTCGCCGCGCTGTGCGGACTCAGTCGCTACGGGCTTCACTACAGCCACTGGGAGGACGTGCTCGTCGGCTTCCTCATCGGAATCGTGTTCGCTCTCTACGTGGTGAGTGTTGGGTTGGGAATTAGGTGACGCGCCGTCAAAATTTGGATGCGATGACAGGAATGGACTGGACTGTTTATCTGACGCTCTCCATTGGACGTCATGTTAAATTTGACGCCCGCGCGTCTGATGCCGCTCTGCTTGTGGGGAAACCCTCAAGGGTTCAGTTGTGCGTGTTCGGACGTCATGTGTGTAAAGTGCTGCTACTCCGGCTCCACAGATCGATTGAAAATGACGCTGTGCTTTTTGGCCATTTCAGGGCGTGTATTCACTGAACAGTTTCCGGGAAAATCTCACCAGTCACAAGTTGTACCTTCGTCTGAGGAACTTTCTTGCAGAGCAGAGAGCTCTGGAGCTCAGAGACTTGTACAAAGAGGTAGGCTTGTGGAATCCTAACCACATTGGCACGTTGTACAATTACTCCTTAGGCACTAAGCAGTTTTGAGAAACTCATGGGTCCTACAGAAAATGTGCAAGCGTGAATGGGCTTGAAGTTTCTTGTGTTTTAAACTTGAGCTGTTGTGCAAAAGTGTGTGTGAATTTATTCAGTTTCATTAAATTGTGCAAGTTTGTCTGCTTGTGAAGTAATTTTGGTGTCTTAGTGTTGTTTTTCTGTTGTGTTACCCGCCCGTGCATGATTTAACCCTCAGTTGCGATGAATTTCGTGCGAAAAGTTTATTCGCTCTCGAGAATGGGAACGTCCACCATTCGTGGTCCTCGTTGACCGTGAATCGTGCTCAGGATGATATTGGCCTCTTCCACTCGCCGACTGCGAAGCTCAGTCGGCGCGTGTTGTCTTCACGCTTGTCTGGAAGGTGTGCCAGAGCCACACACACACACACACACACACACACACACACGCACAAACACTCCAGTGAAATTTGGACCGACCCCGGTGGGTGTCTCGTGTCAGATACATGTTGTGCAACTTCAGGTGGCTCAAGCAAGCCTCACATCTGGAAATGCTGGTGAAGAAATCACAATTTCGAGTGCCTGGTAGATACACAGTCCATCCAAAAATGTTCCATGTTTGGTCCAAAAAAACTTGGTGCCCCCCCCCCCAATGGCTCGTCAAACAACGGTCTTTTCGTGGGTCCGTCTTGTCGGTTCAGCGCGTGTTTACACCGCAAAGTGTTCTTGTTTTTTCCCGAGCTGTTCTTGAAACATTTTAATGACTACAAAGATCCAGGCGAATCGATGATAAACGACACACCCGCGGAGACGTCAAAATTCATGTTGGCACGAATCGGCAAAACCGTGCAGTGAATGTCGGACCTGTCGTCAAACACGAAGTGCCCGCAAGCTTTTGTAGATTTTAGTTCATTTTGATTTTAATAAACATTTTTTGGGTTGAACTTGAGACTTTTCCCCACTTTTTTGTTCACAGTTGAGTTTCTTTTGCCGAACATTGACATTCGCTGTGTAATTTTTTTCAACCGCGCGCAGCACTGCAGCTCAAGAGTTGGTTTTGTCAGACATTCTTTGACTTGCCGAGAGATTTGATTTCGCGAACTCAACTTTGAGGTTTTAACGCGTGACGTTGTTGCCTGTTACTCGTTAAAGTCCCCAAGTGGACCTCCTACCCCCAGACGTGACTACGTAAGTGATTTCACCTGCATGCCTCGGAAACTACGAGTACTCGTACACGACAGTTTCTCGATCTCCCAAGAATGCTCAATTTTTTTCTCCTTTTCCCCTTGAAGCTCTGCAATTGCAGTTTTCCAAAGCAAGAATTCGTTCGTGAAATGTGATTTGATTTTGACAACCTTTAGGACAACCCCTACTCACATTGAGTAAGAGGTAGGAGATACACCGAGTATGCATGTTATTGACTGGTGCATGGGGTGGGTCCAGTGTTCAGAGGGGCAGCAGCGGAATCACAAACGCATCGCACAAATTTACCGATATTGTGAACTGGCAAGAAATTTATCACTGAGCGAAAAAAGCGTCCACATGTGTTTTGCACGTGAATCAACTTGAAAACCATGTTTCGTGGATTAATGTCAAGTTTTCTGTTTGACTGTTGTCTCAAACTGTGGATTCTGAACTTTTGCATGCTTCCACTTTGGATGAATCACAGAATTGGGTACGCTTTTGTGTTTTGTACCTCTCAATTAGTATTTTTTGTCATTTCAAGTGTCTGTAGTTTGCAGTAGTTCTCTGTGTCAGTTTCGGGGTGTAGTGTGGGTTTGAAAGCAAATTTTTGCAGAACAACAAAAACTGTCCTTCAGCTCGAAAAAAAATCACAAACTGAAATTGAAAATTTTGAGTCACATTTAGTTTTCTGCGTTTTCGCAACAGGGCGCCTGCAATCCAAACACAATGCAAGAAGGCCTCATTGTCATTGCCCCAAATGAATACACCTCATAGGTCTCAAGATTTTCAAATTTTGGCATGTCAGCTTAGATTACCAACAGCATGGACAAGTGCAAGTGCATGCAGTTTTTATTCCGTGATTTGGGACCATATCACAGCGAATGTTTGCTGCGTGCATGGTCCACAAAACCGCAGAGCGCCGCAAAGATTTTTCTGTCGCTGATTCTGCAGAAGCACGATGTTGTATACAGAGCAAAAGGTGCCTCCCATTTTTCCACACATTTTCATTTGGTGCTTTGCAATCCCTCTGCCATTCTGACTTTGAGCACAAATGACACACATTTTGTGTTTTGACTTGCATTTCATTGAACATGTTGCACGGTTTTGATAGGTGCTCAGTGATCCTCCCAGTGTAAGTATTGTTGCATCGGGAGCAGTTGTTGACGGTGGTCTGTTCTTGGCACGGTCGCTTCACTGTGTGGTGCACGGCTTTTTGTGGTAAATCTGGCCAACCCTGTCAAAATTCACGAAGGACTCAACGTATGAGTCGACAGAGAAGGTTCGGATTGTCTGTTTCGCTTGGGAACCCTTCCCTCAGAGTAAGCCCGTCCAGCCACAACCAAACGTCGCGTTTCAAGGTGCAAAATTGATTGTTTTCCTCTCCCGTCATCGTTAACTTTTCAATTCCCCGAAGGCAATCGTCTTTCCAACTTCGTGTACAATTTATACTTTTGATGCTTTTCACGCCACACAAGTGTAATGTTTCCATCCTTCAAATCTCTTCGCACTAAAATTCACGCGCCTGACCTTCCAGGATCGCTTGGACCGGTTCAGCTACTATGGGATCCCAGCCTACAACAACGCGTTGATCGACTCGTACAACTACTCGGGTGCTATGACGGTGCCGCGGCCGCAGGTCAGCAGCGGCGGGGGCGGCGGCGGGGGCGGCGGCGCGCGGGGCGTGACGGTGACCGTCAACGAGAGTACGACGGACCCCGACACGCACTACCGCAGCAGTGACCACGAGTCACGTGACCTGCTGCACCGGAACCCCGTCGCGCGTAGCAAGAGCGACCGCGCTCAGGACACGTTCCAGCGCGACCTCTCGCGGACTCTCGATCAGTACCGGGACGAGAACATCCGGCCCCACCACCACCACCATCCGGGCTACGGGCACATCTGAGAAACTCAGCCGCCGCAGTGCCTCGGGTTCAAAGCATTATGATCAAACTGACATGTGATAAAATGAAAAAGAGACACTGGTGTACAGATTTTTTCAAAGCTTGTTATTTGAAAATTTCTTGAATCGTTGGCTGTGTAGTTTGGTGCGACAACGCGACAGGTGCGCTCGAAAGAGTCCGCGAGTGACATCGAAAATTTCAACGTCAGTTGTCGAACTGTTACAACACATCGTACAACGACAACAAGGCATTGTCATAAGCAGGTTTTAGGTCAGCGTTCCATTGTACAAACGTGTGTGGGGGGGGGACACAACGTGAGCTTCGAATCGATGATTTGTCAATGTCCTTGTCTCCGAACCAGAGCACTTTTTTCTTTCACCTTCCAGGAATTTAGATTTGTACATACAGGTTATTTATGATACAGAAACATATGTAAAATATTTACAGAGATGTTATGCAAATATTGCACCACTGTTCTCAATCGTATACTGTTCATTGTCTATCACATTTACCACGCTCTTTTATTGTTATTTGTTATTGTTTATGACCATTTTGCTTTGAGCACTTTTTTGAGTCATGTTGCCACAGTTTCTTTGTATAGTTTGTTTACGAAATACTGAGATCATTCTCTGCGTAAACTAGAAGTTCATACAACAATCACATTTCCTTCAGTAATACAGCTCGAGTACAAAATAGCAACAACGTTACAAAGAGCCACCCAGAATGATCCCGCCAAATAATTTAAAGGCTGTTTTAAATTAATCCGAAGCGTACTTATAAGCATAAACAATAAATACTCCATCTTAAAATTTTTTCTGACTAATCTCGTCAGTTTATCTACTGAGATTCCTTAACATAATACATCCTCTCGCTGAAATGCACATATTATGTATAAACCCTTTCATCAAGTTTTTGCCAATATTTACAAAACACAGCCTGTGGCTTCTTCCTTCCCATCATCATCATGAATGCGTGTAGTCGGGAACAGCACGTGCAACAGTGCTGCCACCACGTGTGAACACATTTCCTTTTTTTGAAGCAACAAGTCATCTTTGTGAGAGTCATCGACTTCGTACTCTTCTCTTGTCCGGTGAACCATGCAACGGTATGAACGATTCTGCAAACTTCAGCTTTTCTTTTAGCACACCACACCACACCACGTCGCGACTGGAGCATGAATGCAACAGAATGCATCTCACATAATCAAAACCCTTGAAAGACATCTGCTCGTCAAGATCACAAGTTCTGTCCTATCTTTTTTGCACACTGTTGTGAAAGGCCTCGCGAGAAAACCGTGTACATATTTTTTGTCAAAATTTTCAAATCAGACCAGGGGATAGTAATTAAAAATTGCAAAAAGGTATTTTCATTTCTCCTTGTCTTGCATAAAACGTTTTTTTTTTCACTAGAAAAATAAATCTCCAAATCACATGGTAAGCACCAAAATATCAATCAGTAAATGTAGGAATACCTACCGAGATAAAATAAGTACTATCACACTGTAACTTCGAAGGAAAGAATTACCAAGCTTGAATACTCGATTAGTCGGCTAAAACAGACACAAAAGTCTTTGATTATTTTGGTACATTAAAGCTTTCCTGATTCTCGTTATTTTGGAAGTCCTTACTTGCTCGAACAAGTGTCACATGATCAAGGTGAATGAACCATGGTATTTACAGCATCAACACTCATGTTTGTGAATGTACTGAAAGTCTCACTGACTTATCACAGAATTCAAGTTTCAACAAATCTGCATATTTTCGGCTCCGATGCCATCACATTCGATCAGGAACCTGTCACCTTCCAGTTGCCGGGTCTGAAACTTCGCCTGCAAAGAAAGAAGTTGTTTCCAAAATAAACAAAACAAGCCAACCGTCACTTGAGGCAGCAAGCAATAATCAGTGCATTTTCCTCTCGGATGATCACAGACACGAACTCTGTCTTGGACTGCAGTCCGCAAGCTTCCTCCGTTCAGCCACAGTGACACGGCGTCACAGTTTAGTTTGTAGCACACATCATGTGATACAGATATGTTCAGGACCCCACACCAGAATCGGCGCAAAGCGAGACAAATAAATCAGCACGACCCTGTGAGTCCTCTTCATTAACACGATTGGTCGACTCACCTTGGTGAGGGTTTCAGCGATGTGTATCGAGGTCTGGGTGTGAACCGTGATCTGTCCACACGTGATCTGCGACTTGCCTTTCGCTAGCGCCATCAAAATGATGACCTGTTCGAAACAGAGAGAACAAACACAAAATGAGCCAATCTCCCTCTGGTGAGAAAGGCTCCTGCCACCCAACCGTCGCCTGAGACTGGAACAGTCCAATATTTTGCTCAAGTATTCAATGCGTGTTCTCGTCAACATTGGTCTTGTCTTGTTGGAGTCTGGTAAACTGTACGTGTTGGAAGCTACAATCTCACCTGATCTTGCAAGAACTCGTCAACACAGCCGCCGTGAGACAGATTATCCACGAGCATGCCCGCGGCGTCCCGACCCACCTCCTCCGCCGGCACGCCTGAAAGTTCCGAGGAGAAAGCGCTTGTGTTGCCGCAGTGTTTGTTTCTTAATCCCAGTCTTGTCTTTTTCTCAATCTTTCGACTTTAATTTGCAGTCAGACAGGGCACAATTCCCACTTGATTTGACCCGTTTGCTGTGCGAGTGCGTGAATTGCACATTTGTTTCTTTCGTACCTTTCTTTCCAAGAGCCGAACCTGCAAGTCGACATCCAGTGCTCGTTTCAGCCATCACGCTGCAGGAGAGAAAACAGAATCCGGCATTGAAGCGAAGAAAGTCAAATGACAGACGGACACAAACATGGCCTTCAAGATAGTCTCAACAAGAAAGCAGGCGCGTCGCAAGCACAACTGCTTCTGAAAGATCATCACCACTAGTCTTGCTTGTGGTCACCCCTGATCACTGCCACGAACCCACTAATTGGAGGGGAGACCCGTAATCACTCGAACGTTTTTTGAAGTGACACCCCCCTGCCCCGCTCCCACAAGTGTCAACCTGGTGGTGGTTGTAATCACATGACCACAACTTGAACATAATTCTTTGTTGTGGTCACCCTGATCACCACCGACCCGACTGTCTGCAGGGGGCGGGGGTTATCACCGGCGTTTTCTCTGTCGTTTTTCGGTCGCGGTCAGGGATGATCACCCCTGCCAACCCAAGGACAAAACTAACACGCGGAAAAACTATAAGCCACTCACATAATGCCAGTTCCATTTCCAAAAGCATCGATGTCGTTTTCTTTGAGAGCGTCGATGTGGATAGGCACGTCTCCGTAGTGTCTCTGCAGCAGCTCCTGAGCAGCTCGGGCCATGTTTTGTGCGATCTGAAAACAAGGATGCCGGCGCATTGAACACATGCGAGCCAAAGAACGACGGCAGTTACGACACATCCACTTGTAACAAGGTGGAGGACACATGAGCCCACAGCCTGAACAACAGGCCCCATTGCCAACACACAAGAAACAAACGCAAAGCTTTTGTCACAGATGTTTCGTTGTTTGGCCCTCGTAAAGCATTTGAGATCAAAGCCACAGACCTTGACAGGCAAAACTCCGGCTGTGAAGGCTCGGCCGGTGACCCTCGTCAGGTGCCCGACGTCGGTGATGTTGACCGGCCTGATGAATCTCACGGGTTCCGTTGCGATCCGAACTTCGCCGCCTCCCTTCGGGAAGAAACCCCTGAAACAAAAGCATAATCCAGAGCTAAAAATAACCCGATCCACACGTGACCAAGACACGAGCGGAAGACAAGCGGAAACGAGCCAGTGTTCGCGCTAAATTACCTCTTCTTGATGTGACAATCAAATCGAATGCCGAATCTTTCGATCATGGGTTGAAACACCTGCAAAAACACAACAAGCAAAGGTTCTCAACTCCTTCAATTTTCTGTTTGTGCGATATCTTTGAGCGGAAAAACAGAACAGTGTGAACAAGTTCAAATCACTCTCACCCATGTCAAATAATCAATTTGTGGGGCCATTTCTGCATTCGTGCCGCCCTTCAACATCAACCTCGTTGGGCCGTTGGAGAAAAGCACACATGGCAGAGCCGCTTGAATCAGCAAACAGATGCTCCTGCAAAATGACAGACAAGTTTCAATGAAAGCAGCGAAGAGGAAACGAAGAAACCTTTCACAGAAGTTTTGTCGGTCCCATATCTGGAAACCGTGTCTCACTTCATTCCACGAGTCTACTCACCCAGCTGTTTTGGTATCAGCTGTGAAGGTTCCACCAACCAACCTTCCCGGTTGGAAGCTGACTTCGGTGGATTCAACATAGGCTCCGTCCAGCCGACCATTGCACAGATCACGGATCAACTGGAGTCCAGTCAAGTGCTGCGGCCTGTCAGAAAGCGTCAGAGTATCGATGAGTTCTCCAACCTCAACTCAACTGTTTTGGTTGAGATTTGTTCATGACAGTACCAATCAATTTCCACAAAGATTCCTGACATACAACTGCAGCTATACCTGAGGCCAGGTTTGCTTCTTCCAGCGCGAATGTTGTTGACAATGACAGGAATACCCAAGATACCGCTCAATGCCACCGCGTTCCTCAAGATTTGCCCGCCCTGCAAATACCGTGGAACAAAGATGTGATTTCAGCCAGAATGGCGCTGCACGTGTGGCCAGCATGACAAACGAAGCCACGATGAAAGAGCTGAAACCCTGCGATGCCTGGCACTGAAGTTTCAGCACCTTGCGCCATTGAAGGACCTTGTTGACGAACAATATTGACAGATCTATCATTTTGTGAAAACCTGAACTGTCTTTACAGACGAACACACACAGGAAGCAAAAAAGACGTCCAGAAGAAATGGCAAACTCAACATGCAAATGAAAATTTTCTCGTGTTATTCGCAAGATTCAACTAATTTCCTCCAGTTTGTTTTGCAAAGACAGGATAAGAGGGACTTTTGACTGACAAGAATGTCAGGTCAGCATCTTGGTGTCCTCGAGTTCTTTGGGTCAAAGGAGAGTCTGGGTTGGCGAAGGCAATCCCCCCCACTTCGCCTGCGCAAACAAACAACGCGACATGACCATCCGTGGGCTGAACGCACATCAAAGGAAATCAAGCAGTGATCGCCACCCAAAAATGAAGAATCGCCAAAAGAAGTCGATTCTGCGTGAGACGAAAGAATTTCATGGCGACAAGCTGAAGTGGGCGATAATATGTAAAAGTGAATCTTTTTCGCATTGATTATCAATGAGCATGATGAATGCGAAACTTAATTACCCCTTCTAGAACACTTCCATCAATTATTAGTTCGTTCGACGCCATTGATGTCCCTGGAAAGTGCAACAGCACGACCAAAACGAGGAAATTTGTCCGTGAATCTTTTCGCCGGTCGCGTCTGCTGCCCAGCGTTGTGCGCCTGCGCGAAGCCAAGATGGCTGCGGTGGCTGGCAGACTCGTTGGTGCGAGAAGCATTTGCAGAATTACAAGCGCTGTATGTCCTTTTTGATTCTGTGACAGTCAGTGATGGGTGGTGCATATATATCTGGATACAAATATTAAGACAAGAAAACAGTCAGAGTCCGGTCTGTATTTTCTGTGGTGCAAACATGGACGTGGCTGCCCTGTCCAGAGCTTCAAGCTTTTGGTGCATAACATAGATCTACACATTTGCAAGCTGCCCCAGGATCAGTGCACAACTGTGGACTTCACACATAGCGTTCTCTGACGTTGAAAAAACATTCACAATTGTCAGGCAAAATGTCACACGTATGAGCCACGTTGCACAGAACAACTGTCCACGTCGAATTTGCACGTTCAACAAAATTGATTCTGGACTCGCAATTGTTTGTTCGAAATCCTTCCGAATCAACTGGTGACATTGAGATCTGTTTCCCCCAGGTCATCAGCAGGAAAGTGTTTTGGAGAAAACCGTCCAGTTGGCATCGAGCAACGACGAAACCATATGTCCTGGCACCAGGATTGGACCGACTGCACAGATGTTTCCACACGACTTCAGGTAGTCGGCGAATGCATCGTGGTGTGCGTGTTCACAGCTGCGTGAGAGACACGGAAACAAGTGTCCGCCTTTCCGAAAGAAAGTCAACATTTCCCGTGGCAAGTGAAACTGTCATTCCACTGTCAGAATGTTTGAATTTCTTTATGTTTCAGGCCGTCGAGGCAAAGTTGTCCCTTTTAATCTGTCTGACATTGGCGAAGGAATAAGAGAAGTCAATGTCAAAGAATGGTACGGTCTTTCTTCAGTTCTGCCTGTCACTGTCGCGCAAAATCTCAAAGATGAATTTCAATTGGTTTGTCAACACATTTTTTGCGCAGTTTCGTTGCCAAACTGTGTGCTCCTGACTTTTTGTTTCGTAGGTTTGTGCAAGTTGGGGACACCGTGTCACAGTTTGACAGCATATGTGAAGTGCAGAGTGACAAGGCATCGGTCACCATCACCAGTCGCTTTGATGGGGTCGTCAAGAAACTCTACTACGAAGTGGACGACACGGCTCTGGTGGGGAGTGCGCTGATCGATATCGAGCTGGAGGAGGGCGCTGTTGGTGAGACGAGCTTCCGTTGGTTACATCCAGAACAAAACTAATGCTCGATGTGCTTGAGCATTATGAGTGTCGGTCATTTCAGATTCAATGGAAGAAGGACAGATTGATCAAGACGACGTCCAGATTACCTCGGGAGACGACTACACCAAGTCGACCACTCAAATGTTGAAAGGAAACAAGGTGCTGGCCACGCCTGCTGTCCGCAGAATTGCGATGGAAAACAATGTGAGAAAAAATCCAATTTTTCTCGTGTGGTGCACCTTTCTTTTTCAGTGTGATTTTGTACTGGTGTCATTTTTTGTTCAAAGCACATTTACCTCACGATCTGTGATTTGATTGCAGATTAATCTCAGTGACATAGAAGGATCAGGAAAGGACGGGAGAATTTTGAAAGAAGACGTTTTGACGTACTTGGGTGAAATCAAAGGTCGGTTGTTCTGAACGACTGCGCGTCAAACTCAAAGCGCAGGTGTTGTAGCAGGAAAGGCACTCAAGATCATTTCTCCTTACAGTCCCCGCACCGACACCAACACCGACACCGACACCCGAAAAGGCGCCGGAGCCAGTTGCTCCGCGCGCGCCTCCCAAACCGGCCGTCAAGCCGACGGCAGTGGCGCCCCCTCCCGTCCGGCCCGCTGCCGCGGAAATAGCCAAAGACAGAATAGTGCCCATCAAGGGCGTCCAAAAGGGCATGGTGAGCGTCGCGCGAGATTCAGCAGGTTGTTCAGAGATGGCGCAGTCTGCTTCCGTGCCTCAACTACGCGAATTTGTGTTGCAGATGAAAGCGATGACAGCAGCGCTTCAGATTCCTCACTTCGGATACAGTGATGAGATCGACCTGACTGCTTTGGTGAAACTCCGGAGTTCTCTGAAATCTGCTGCGGAAGCAAGGGGCCTCAAATTTTCGTACATGCCAGTATTTATCAAGGTGAGGGTTGGTGTGCCACACAAAACCCATTGCGATTACTTCAGAGCCAGCAAAACCGTGCGACCGTGTTCACCCGTATATGAGACGCACCTTTTTGTCCCAAAAATTGAGTACCAAAAGTTTGGGGTGCATCTTATACATAGGTATGAGATTGCTAAAACACGGGTGAATACTGTATTTTAACAAGCTGTTCAACGAACGAGTTCAAAGTCAGTTGAAAGAACGAGGAGTTGTTCTGTGTGTTTCCTGGGTGTGATGAAGTGTCATGTCAACCTCTTTGCCCACCCAATAAAAGTTTGTCACCTTCACCTTTAGGATTGCTGTGCAGAATCTCTAAAATTGCAATACCTGTGAACCAGATATCTCACTCTTGTTTTGACAGAATGATAACAAGTGGAATTTGTCACATGTTTCAGGCAGCGTCGCTGGCGTTACAGTCATTCCCGGTTCTCAATGCCAGCATTGACGACAAACTTGAAAATGTGATTTACAAGGTATGTCATTTCTTCCAAATAATCCCGACAACAACAATAGAAATTTTGGGAGAAATGAACACATTTCACTTCAGTTGTCAGCACGTGAACTTCTAACTGGGAAACCGTTCACCTGTTGTGACTTGTCAAACAGCTCTGAACTAAACGCTGCATTCGTCAGGCCTTGAAATTCTCGACAAGTCGATCTGTGCACCGTTTCGAGGGCTCAACAACTTTCAACGGGAATGTGATGAAAATCCGTTTTTCAGGCATCGCACAATATCGGCTTTGCGATGGACACGCCGGACGGGCTCATCGTACCCTCCATCAAGAACGTGCAGGTTCTGAGCGTGTTCGAGGTGGCCTCCGAGCTGCAGCGTCTCATGACGACCGGCTACGAGGGGAAACTCACCACCGGTGACGTCACCGGAGCCACCTTCACCCTGTCCAACATCGGAAGTGTGAGTGTTACGCTCGGTGGTTCTGGTCTTCGGCGTTTGCAATGGTGTTGGTGGTGGTGGAGCAGTGTGTGTGTGTGTGTGTGTGAGAGAGAGAGAGACAGAGACAGAGAGAGAGAAAGTTTTGTGTGTGTGTGTGTGAGAGAGAGAGAGAGAGAAAGTGTGTGTGTGTGTGTGTGTGTGTGTGTGTGTGCATCTGCGCCAGAAAGCAACACACCACCAGAACTCAAGTTTTGTGGCAGTTACTGTTGTGCAAAAGGTGTAATTCGCAATGTATTGATTGTGCAAAACTGTCAACCAGCGTTCGTGCGCTGACGTCTTTTGACCTCTCTGACAGATTGGAGGAACGTACACGCACCCTGTCATCGCACCGCCAGCTGTTGCCATTGGTGCCATTGGCAAAATACAGGCAAGTACTCGAGGCGTCCGTTCCACCCCGTTCCTCAAAACCTCAGGGGGTGGGGATCTCAATGCTGACGGTGCAACGACCATGTTGTATCACCTTTACATTGGAGGGGTCAACTCAGCGATTTGTGGTCACAGAATAGTGTCAACTCCAATTCCCAAGTGCGCAAGGTGATACAAAATGCACTGCACCGTTAGCATTGAGATCCCCCTCGTAGCGTTCCCTCTGTCTGACACTGACAGTTCTTGTTGCAGAAATTGCCTCGATTTGACGCCAAAGGCGACGTGCTTCCGGTGGAAATCATGCAGGTCAGCTGGTCTGCGGATCACAGAGTCATCGATGGAGCCACGGTTGCGCGCTTCTCAAACCTCTGGAAATCCTACCTGGAAAACCCCGCCTCCATGATACTGGACTTGAAATAGTGGAAGCAGTTGACTGAAGCTTCTTTGACTTTTTGTTTGGTCCTTGGATGTCGGTGATCTTGTGTTCAGGGGAACAAGTGGGATCCCAGCAGGGGGCGGACCCAGGAGCTGGTCGAGGAGAAGACCCCCTGAGCTTGGGGCAGTGACTCCTGCTATGAGAAGCGCCAAAATGAAATGAAGACGGGGCTCAGGGGGGAAGGTCCTGGTCCTGGTTGGCCCCAGCCATCTGGACAGGTCGGTGCACAGCGATTTCGAAGTGGAACATTCGTCGTGGAAGTGGAACTTTCGTGGAAGTTCAGTTTCAAGTCAGTCTTGTGCCACGCATTTCGTCGTCCATGAAATTCATAGACACGTACGAATGCTTCTTTTTCAGTCGAAAACAGTTCTTTGGTCATCATGATGAAATGTGAATCTCAGGTGGATTTGTGAGTTTCACATTCGAGTGCGCTTGAAACGGGTGTCGAGTTGTCTTTTCTCTGACATTCGCGCTCCTCAGAAATCACGGTGGGTTTCGTTGTTTGGTGCAAAGCGTGCAAAGTTGTTGACGAGTGAGGAGAAGGCGAGAGGGTGGGCAGTTCAAATAAATTTTATTGCACATTTTGCGTCGCACAATGTCAAACAAAAAGCGATGATTCCCAGTTTGGGTTGACGCACATTGTCAAGATTGAGGAAAAGTTGAATTCAGAACAGTCGCAGAAAGCTTTGTGTGCACTGTTGGGCAAGATTTTAGGTAGAATTTTGCAATCTGCCTGTTTTCGGGGAGAACGGCTTGACACTCGTGTTTGCTGAATGTCGCAAAAATCACGAAGTATCAGCTGTGCGCAGCGTATTGTTGAAATATAGCAATGAAGAACAACATGAATACCGGCGGCTTTGACCTTGTTTCTGGTGAAGAGTTGAGCATTTCGGAGAGAAACGGAACTTGAGGGAAGTGGATCGATGTTTTCTTGTTCCTTTTCCTGGCGTTGTACCTCCGCATGTTGAACACTTTGGGCAAAGTGTCCTCTTCGCCTGAAAATGAAATTGTGCTTGCAAGACGTCGGCAAAAATAGAGCCGTGCGCACGTTACGAAAGAGAACTTTTTACTTGGTACGTACCATCTGCGCACACTCGAGAGTTTCTGAAGCAGCTCAGGACTCCGTCGAAGCAGTGGCAGAAGTGACAACGACGCGTCAAGAAGACGCCGTGACGTAGCGTCCCGCAGCGTCGACGCCGCTCCTCGCGACGCCGCTCGCAACGCCGACCGTGGAAGCCTCTGAAACAAAACGACCGCGTTGCATGACAAACCAGCTTCAAGGGCAGTTGAATCAAAGTGACTGTCCTTGGTGGTATTTTCCTGTGAAATAGTGTTTCAACTGCAAAGACGGGAAGATTTGGTTTTACCTTTTGCACAAACAGAATGTGTTCAGAATGCATGTCCCGTTGTGGAAACAACAGGAATCGCTTCGGCTGGTGCCGGCCGCTTTAGACTCTGGAATGACAAAGTTCAACGTCAGATGACTCTCCATCGAGGGAAAAGTGTGAACCTGTGAACTTCCCACGAGACAAGTGCACCTCACCTGTCGTCTTGAAGATCTCTGCCCCACGGAGACCTTCATCAACTTCTTCAACAGCTTTCACCTTCAAGAGTCTGGGTGCAACGTGAAAAAAACGTTTCTGTGAACATTCCGTTATGGATGTGAAACTTGTTTGGTCGTCAGCCATTGTCTGTGAAAGTTTCAGGTCTGTGTTTTCCAAGCTTTTGAGATTCGGGCAGCGCAAACCATGCATCTATTTTCCTGCTTTCGCCTGAACTTGCAGACAAAATTAGACTTCAGATTGTGCAGAAAAAAGAAGATGAATAAGTTTTGGTTCTTACTTGATTGCAACAACACATAGAAGTAAGAGTTCCACACAAACTTTTCCATTCCGGACTGAATGCATTTTTCTGCGTGATTTTGTGCGTGGTCCTCTTGCTTTTGCACAGAAAACCAAACCCGAACTGAATTGTTGAGAACACCACCCACGCACGAAACTCGTGCAGACACAGTGATTTGAGTTCAATTTACTGGGGAATTGCAATACAATGTGTGTGGACAAAAGATGGACATGGGCACACAGCAGGCGCATTCTGACCAACAGCTCACCAAGAGCACACGTGTGAACATCATTCGGCTTCCTTGCGCAACTTCGCTGAGATGGGAAACTTTTTGAGAACATTTTGAAACTGTGTCAGATCTCTCCCCACGCCCAATGAACAATGCTCAGAGTGGACAAAAGAAAGGTGAAAATTTTGGATTTTCAAACGAAAATGGCCGTGTCGGCGTTGATTTTGTAACGTAACCCTTGTGCGAATACAGTATTCGACAGGTTGGTGTTTCATTGTTTGGTTGCTCTCAAAGTTAATGAATTGCACTTGACGAGTGCATGTTCTGAGCATGTTTACCTGTCTAATCACCCACTGATTAGAGTGAACAATCTTGTGAAATGTGACAACTACATGTCCCGCGTCATCGGGAATCCACACTGTCGGGGTGCAAGGGACCTGACCAACTGATTTGCTTCATCCTCCATCCTTGGCGCAATCTTGAGCAAATTCTGAAGACCCTTGTTTCTCCTAAATCCTGGATTCCCAAAAGCTCGAGTCCACTCCTCTTAACGTACGCACACACACACATGTACGCACACACACAAGCACACGCACACCCACACACAAAACTCCCGCTCTGCATGTGAAACAGATTCCTTGGAGATGTCACTACTGTGTGGAGCGCGTTACGAATTGGAGTCTGCATCTTGTGCGTGAGACTGCCATTCGTACTTGTCTGGCATCACGATCGGTGTGGGCATCATGAAGAAGGGTCATCACAAAGAAGGGTCAAAATCGCAACGCTTTTCTCCGCTTAAATTTTATTCCCCGTCTGTTTGAAAAAAAAATTTCAAAACAGCTCTGGAGAAATTTTAAAATTGTTCTGGGGCAACTGCAACTGCGGCACCCCACCCGGAACATTTTTGTTTTGGGTGTTGTGTCGCTTAGGTCTGCAATGGCTCAAGAAACAAAGAAAAAATACATTGAAAACGTTGTTCAAAAAACCTTTCATTTCCCCAGGGAATTCATCCGAGATGCCTTGTCCACGCCTCCCGACCGACTGACGAAGCTGTGACTCAAAATGCAGTGTTGATTTTGTTGGCAATTCCTTGTGGAAATCTTTGATCAGCGCAGCAGTTTATCAGAATTAATCGAGATTCCACCGGGGGCTTTTCCCCGAGAAAAGACGCAAAATTAACCGAATTTGGCTGCAGGACCCAAATTACTCTGTGTACTTCTACTGAATGTAAACTGGGACTGCAAAGATTTCCAAGACGTTCCACCACAATGCCAATAAATTTAGGGCCCAAATAAAATGACTGTGGGCTGTAATATCTTGAGATCCTTAGGGCATAACAACCACAGATCACAGATCTTTAGTCTAAAATACCCTAATTTGGTTCACTCTTTGCTTGACAAAATATTTGTTCAACACAAGAACCCAACGACAAATTGTTTGCTCAGCTATGTTACTTTTACACTTCACCTGCTACTGATTTGAACTGATTGCAACTTGCAGCGAAGAAAGAAGAGACTCCAGGAAGCCCAATTCAATGGACGGGACAGAGCCGCAGGACTCGAGCCGTCTTTTTGCGCCAGAGCTGCAGGCAACACAGTGCCGTGCGTCCGAAACATCCAGAGCGTCTCTGCGCAAGTCTTTCTTTTTAGTTTTGACAAGTGACGTACACTGAAAAAGAAGCAGGTTGCAAGCTCCGAAACAGAAGGAGATGAAGGATGAAATGTTCCATTGCAAGAACCACAAGAACAGGTTGTGATGATTGTTTGACAATTACACAGATTTGAGGCAGATTTTGCTCAATTGCAAAAGAAAAAGCATGCGCGTATGGTTGTGGGGTTTTTTCCCACAAGTTTTTTTTCACAACACTTCGGCACATAATTTTGAGCTGTGCAACTTTGAATGCTGAATCGTTGAAAGTTGTCACTGATTGTTTCTCGTGAACAATAGTAACAAATCCCAGTGATCCATCAAACAGAGAACCTTGCGAAGCCACTCCGAGCCGAAAGATGTGTGTGTGTGTGTGTGTGTGTGTGTGTGTGTGCGTGTGTGTGTGTTGTGTGCGTGTGTGTGTGTGTTGTGTGTGTGTGTGTGTTGTGTGTGTGTGTGTTTGTGTGTGTGTGTTGTGTGTGTGTTGTGTGTGTGTGTTGTGTGTGTGTGCGTGTGTATGTGTATGTGTGCGTTGCTACGTTTCTGTGCTCACGTGTACGTCCACGCGATTTACACAAGTTTGCCAAAACTGCATTCAGGTTCATCAAACTTTTCCCCCAAAATTTGCAGGTCGGCGACAAAACCCGTCATCGCTCTTTGCTCCGGATCCAACTATACTCGCTCTTTGTGACGCAAATCACAACTTCGCAAAAAAATAGCTCCATGGAGCTCGCGGTGATTTGAGGAAATTTCACTTGCTCTGATTTGGCTTGCTCTGATTTGGCTTGCTCTGATTTGGCTTGCTCTGATTTGCATTGCTCTGATTTGGCTCACTCTGATTTGGCTCACTCTGATTTGGCTCGCTTTTTTTGTCAAAATTACTTTTTTTCACTTAATATTCACAACTTGGGAACTCATTTAGCACACATCCAAATGGAACAAATTTCACCAAATGGAACTTTTATACATTGTTTCATAATAATATCTA
>JAAUXT010111180.1_pt1 | contig 21381 bp, 34 predicted proteins | sample 7278171 | NCBI WGS metagenome assembly JAAUXT01 (sample SAMN14350112, study PRJNA611818) | marine sediment metagenome | isolation source: surface marine sediment (1.8m) | place: French Polynesia: Moorea | collected 2018-08 | reverse complement strand
TAAAGTTATCCTATTTTGGCCAAGCTGTGGTCAGATTGGAAACAAGCTGCTGCAGTACCAAAACCAAATAAATAAAATGGGGAGGAGTGTAAGGTGTGACGTCAGCGTCACAATATTAGGACGTTGTTGATCGGCAGAATGTATACACAAACCAAAAGGAAGTATTCCTCTAATTTGGTTCACACTTGCCCCCCAAAATTATCTTCAGACAAAATCTCAATGGACACTTTTGCATCTTGTTGTCCCCTTTCCAAAACTACCAAAAATGAATGTTTGAGATGATTTTAAGTCACCTGAATCAGTGGTTACATGTTGTGTACCCATCTTATATAGAAAGCCTCAGAATAAACCTTGTACTGGCAGGTTATTTTCTTGCTTCATGGCAGCAGTGCAAAAACTTAATATGTGTTTTGTTTCACACAGACCATGCAGTGAGTGAGCCTGTGTAATAAACACTTGGTGTTAGTGGAGGCAGTGGCTGTCAGGAGTGATGAGCACTGAGAAATTCTCTGGTCATCATCCCCATCATGGTATGCCCACTGGGCCATAACCTTGGCTCACCCAGAAACAAGAATGTTTCATTGTTGTCCTTTGTTTGGAATAAGTTTATTGTTTGTTTTGTTGTCAAGCACATGGTCCTCAATAGGATGCATGCTTATTGTAAGCACCATCAGTGTGTATGTGTGTGTATGTATGCATGTATGTATGTGTACATGTTGAGTTACCCGGGGCAACTCAACATGGTGAAAATTAGCTAGGATCATTTTCAGGCCATTTTTTACATTTTTCATTTTTGGCCATGTTGGGTTACCCCCCCCCCCTGTCCCAGGTAACTCAACATGAAAATATTTTTTTGACTTTTTCAAAATTGGCTGAAAATGATTCTGGCAAATTTTCAGCATGTTGACTGACCCCCCCCCTCAGTAACTCAACATGAGCTGACTCAACTCAACCAAATTTTCAAAATTGTATGAAATGGCCAAAAATCTTTTGGGTGAATTTTGTTTTCTTCTGAACTGATGTCAGACCACACACTTTTTAGGTGACAGCCTTCTTGTTGCATTTTCCACAAAAAGTTCTGTTTTCCCCTGCTGTCATTTTGTTACACACAACTTTGGCACTGCAAGTAATTTGGTGGAGAGGACAATTTTGCATTGTCCAAAAAAAAAGAAGAAAAAAGCTGGAGTCAGGAAGCATTTCTGCAGCTACAGCCATTTGTGGTCAGAATATTTTCCTTCACAACAAATGGTGAACCAGAGAAGGAAAGTAAGTATCTGGAGAGAAGGAAGGCAGCCTTGAAGAAACGGTAAGGTAACAACACACCAAGATATAGTTTGGAGCAGCAACTGAAGACACTGTTTTGTCACATGCGATGTTTTGAACTGATTGCAGGTGGGGAGATGACGATGGAAGCCTTTGCGCACAGCCTGGAAAGGATGTACTCTATTCCTCGGGAGACTCAGCAACAGCAGCAGGCTGAAGAGGCGAGGGCTCAAAGCACTCGACCTGCAGAGACGGTACCGAACCGTTACCCCAGCGACGCGTACGCCGCCACCGTCACCAGGGAGCAGCACTCTGAACGTTACCCACCAGCCTCTTCCCAGCATGTCCCCCACTACCCAGTACCCGTGTCGCACCACGACCCCCGCGTCGCTCAATACCCTGCGCATGCGCACAGTCACCCGTACCCTGACCAGCGTCAGCAGGGGTACGCGCACACCCAGCCAGACGGGCACCAGGACCAGAGACAAGCACACCCAGATCCATACCACCAAGACTACAGAACTCAATACCCTAACCACAGGCGTTACGATGCCCCCAGAGGTGCACCAAGCCAATACCATGACTACCCACCTCAGAGGTACAGGGAATCTCACCCTGCAGCATACCAGACCCCGGCCGGCGGGTATGAGGCACCGGCAGACCGCCCGGATCCGTACAGGGAGTCGTATCCCGAGGCACAGCAGCAGCCGGCAGCGGCGGAGGTGGCGCCCTCGGCGGATGTTTTATTCAGTAGTCGGTGGGAGACGGAGCCGGGTGAACAGTCCACCCTCTACACGGACAGGCCATTCGAGTCTCCGTTCGCAGAGGTACACACACACACACACATACATACATACATAGACACACACACACACACACACACACACAGATGCTGTAGGATCAGAGATTTCAATTTTGGTGGCGTGTAGTGATATCACAAACACACTGGTTGGTATCTCAGGAGAGACTGTCCCCGAGGGTGGGAACATCCATATTTATTGACCTCTTTCCAATCACGCCATCTGGTGAGTGGTGGTTTTTACAGCTGGTGTGTCACACCCAACGATATTCAGAACAAGATTGACATTTCCCGGTTTGACATCATTTGTGAGGGCATGCACTTGTGCACCATTACTTTGCAAGGCAGAAGCTGACATCTCAGCTTGCCTTGCAGGTTGAAAAGGCAGATTTTGACTCTAATTTTTTCAAAGAAGATAATACTGCTGAGCAAATAATAGTTTTGTTTCCTTTTCTTGATAACTTTGGTGACAATTTTCAAGAGAAATATTGGTGTCAAACTCATTTTGGACAGCATTAAAAAGGCTTCAAAGTTCAAATGCAAATCAAATGGGAGTGAGCTGTCATGGCTGCAGAGCAGGGAATGCTGGGTAATCAGCTGCCCATTCAGAAGCATTGAGTTTTGCAAGGCGGAAGTTGCCCTACAATGCCACGCGCAAAAGCTGGGAGATGTAAATCTCTTCTATACACATCATTGGTCACACCACACTCCTCCCCCACCAGGGGGTGGAGGGGTTCAACTACAATTTTTAATATTCTGAATATTTTTATAAAAATTAGATAGAAAATAGATGCATAATAACACATAATTACTATTTTGCTGAGTTTTCCCAGCATCCCTCCCCCCATGGGGTGGTCACGTGACCCCTTGAGGTTTTCCTCTTGAAAAATATGGCAGCCAATGCACGTAATATCACATCAGAGGTGATAAAATTGTTGGGTTTTCTCCATCAAAATATTGTTTGCAAATTGGAGGAGGATTCAGCTCATCAATGACTCACCAAAACTCACCCCCATGTGGTACAAGCAGTGGTGAGGCACTTCAATTTAGGCCCTCCACCACACCAGGTTTTTGACCATCTTGTGTGGCGCATCACACACTCATATTAAAGGTGAGTTTCATGGTTTTCGGTCCAAGTCACCCCACATGTACTCCTAAGGCATAAAAAACTCCAGTCCTCGAATTGATCCAACTCCTGGAGAAAAAGCCTGTAACAAGGAGTGTCTGCCATGAGAGTGTTCATGAACACAATTGTCCATGATTGCACTGGTGTAAAGTTGATGCTTCTCCGGTGGTGTGTTGCCCTGCGCTTGGAGTGCTGCAGCGTCTGTGGCAGCAGTCATGGTGGCATTAGCATTCATGGTGGCATTTGTCAAGACGGTGCACTGGGTGTGGCGTTAGGCAGCTGTGACGATGTTGTACTCGCTAGTGGTGGCAGTGGTGTTTTGCAGCAACCTTGATGATGATGAGGCTTGTGTGCCTTCTAGAAGATTTATGTTTTACGAGGGGGCAATTGCCCCCTCCTTTGTTTAGTACTTTGCAGGGTTATTGGCTGGTTTGCCAAATGGTTCATTTCAGTTCAAACCAGCTGTGTGGCAGTAGTGCTGTAATGGAGCATGTCCCATTTGTCAGAACTTAAGTGAGGTTTGTTTCAGTCTGTCATTTTATTGTGTAAGACAAGTTAGTGTCAGTTAGAAAGCCACAGCATTTTGGTGGCGAATAGGCTATAATTTAGAGTGAAAAGAGGGAAGGCAGTGGTATGCTGCTGACATGTGGTCAGTCAGACCTGTGCATCCCAGTGGTTTGGAGTTTGTAGTTGAAAAGGAGAGAGAGAATGAAGGGGAAAAAGAAGTGAGAAGAGGGAAGGAGGGGGAAGGAGGAGAGTTGTGGAACATGAGGATGAATGTCTGGGTACTGGCCTTCATTGTGATCATTGGTGTACTAAAACCAGTCCGTGGAGAGTGCGGGCAGCAGGTGGCAGGAAGTGGTGGAATGGGCACCATAATTGGAGGTGTCATAGTTTGGGTGTGGCAGTGGTGCCAGTGAAGTCGCTGTCATGGCATTGTCAAATGATTGCTAGTGAACAACTTGGTCCACATCGATGTGGAAGTGGGTGGTATAGCCGGCATCACCATAGAGGAGCCATTCATAGATGGAACTCCTGTGTGACACATGTAAGTATGCATGTACAATCAGTACAGTAATTTAGTACTGGACATTATGTACTCTGGCTGTGTACACATAGTCAGGGTCTTGTCACTGAATGATGGTGCTACCCCTGGTGGATTGTTTCACAATTGGTGGTAGTGAAGCAGGACATTTTTGATGCTTCTTTGCTCTGATGTTTGAAGTCTGTTGTGGTAAAATTTGGTCATCCCATGAATCTGTCACCTGTGTAGCCTGTTTTGTGAGTAGATCAGACAACTGTACCTTGTGTTTGGTGAATAACCACTGCAGGTCCAGGAGGTGCTCATCATGTATGTACAGCTGACTGCAGCCAGGGAGGATGTTGACCGATGTGTTGTCAAGGATCAGCTCCACTGGCTTGGCAAGTTTCAGATGTTGGACATTCTGTATGAGCCGTTTCCTGGTGCCTGAGTGGAAAACTTAAACAGGTGTTGGATATCTTACGTGTTATCCAGAACCCTGGGTTCCAAAGTGGTCCGTGTTTGGGACAGTTGCGATTCATAACATGCACCAGGTTGCCCACTTCAAGCGACAGCTGGGGTGCTGTTGGGGATTTAGCATTGCGCAATCATGTCAGAATGGTGTTGCGTCATGCTATTCCAAATGCTAGTTGGAGTTGAGCTACATCTACGAGACCATGCTTGGGGTTCCTAAGGTCATGGGTGAGGGTGGGTAGCAGAGAGTCAATGGCATAAGTGGGGTCTTGACCCATCACCAGGAAGTGGGGTGACTTCCCTGAGGCAGTGTGAGGTAACGTGTGATAAGCACGCAATGTGCTGGTCACTGCAGGCAACCAGCACACAGTTGGGTTGACAAGAGCAGCATTACATACCACCGAGTTCAGGTATTGGTGAAAGCATTCCAAGACCCCATTGGACTCAGGATGACAAGGAGCGATGCATTGATGATGAATGTTCAGCTGTTTGAGGAAACTATCAAATTGAATCTTACCAAACTCTGGTCCATTGTCAGATACAATTTCTTTGACATTTAGGGCTCTCACAAGGATGCTCAGGACTACTGTTTGTACACATTCAGTGCTTTTTGCATGAATGGGCTCGGCCCAAGGGTATTGGGTGGCAAGGCAGATACCTGTCATGATGCTGACATGCCCTTGTGAGCTGTTGCGTGCAAACCCCACACAGTCTATTGCAAGCCTGGTCCATGGCGTGTTTGGTGGATGATTGTGTTTTGACAGGTACGTATTCTGTTTCAGAGAATATAATTGACAAACATTGCAACCACATACATACTTACGAACCATTGACCACATGTCCCACCAGTACACACTCGTAGTGAGTGTGTTGTAGGTGTGGGCCACTCTGCATGCTGAAACTCAGGGTGAATGCTGTGAATGAGTGTTAATGCAAGGGATTAGGGAACAACAAGAGTGAGGTGTGTCACACCAGACACCTGCATCAGGCAGTAGAGGATGCCATCCTTCATGGTGAACTAACAGCGCATCCATGGATCTGTGTCAAATGAGGCAAAAATGCATTTGCAGTATGCATTAGAGGTTTGTAAGCGATGGAGATCGGAAGTGGAGAGTTGGATCAGGGTGGGTTGCATAGTTTGGATGGCTGTGATGAACATGGCATCCACATCCTCTGGTTCCACATCTGGTCCTATGGGTAGAGGGGTGAACAATTGGGGGTCTACGAGATGGGTCAGACAGTCACTCAAGTTTTTGGAGGTTTCCACCCACTCAAAGGAAATGTCATATTTCTGAATGTTGATGGACCAGCAGTTTACCATGTCGTTTTTCATCATCGCCTGCAAGAACCCCTCGAGTGGCTTGTGGTCACACATGACTTTGACCTTGCATCCTGTAATGAAAACCTTGTAAAACAGAGCTGCCACATAGACCACATACACTTCCTTGGTGAATGCGGCCCATTTGCATTGAGTTTTGGCGAAGGCTTTTGAGAAGTAGCCAATTGGGGCATTGTCTTGCAGGAGGACTGCAGCCATGTGGTGTTTGGAAGCATCTGTGTACAGAGTAAACAGCTGGTTTGGATCAATAAATCACAAAACAGTATTCCAAAGGAGGCATGCCTTCAGGGATTCAAAGGCTTGTTGGCAAAGCAGTGTCCAGTGTCCATGATGCTGGCCTTCTTCTTGCCCTTGCACTTGGGTATCAAGTCCTGGATGGGCTGGGTGATGGCAGTGTAGTGGTGAACATGATCACACACGAAGTTTGTGAATCCAAGGAGGCTCTATACCTCGGCAACAGTTTTCAGGGGTGCCAGCTTGGTAACATCCTGTAGTTTGAATGGTGTGACTGAAATGCCATCTTTGGAGAGCATATGCCCTGCAAATTTAATTTCCTGTTGGAAGAAAGAGCATTTGTTCAACGAAATTTGAGTTGACTCATGCAAATGGCCTGGAAAAGTTGTCGAAGGTCTTTTAGGTGTGCTTCATTGCCCTTGGATCCTGTGAGGATATCATCAATGCAGGGGTTGGAGGCTGGAACCACTGCAAGGTGTGTAGAAATCACATGTTGGAAAACTGCTGGTGATATCTTGAGGCCCTGAGGGAGGAAACAAAATTGAAATTTCCCGAATTCACAACTGAAGGCAGTGACATGGTGGGAGGCCTTGTCAATGCACACCATGTAGAAGGCATGGTATACATCTGTGGCTGAAAAGACATCGCAACCAATGTACACACCTATGATATCTGATATGTGAGGCATGGGAAATGTTACATCTTCAACAAAGGAGTTGAGATGGCAAAAATCAACCACTAAATACATGCCTTTGCTCTGATGTGCCTCACCCAAGTCTTGTGTATCAAGTTTCTTGGGCACAGCCATGGCTGGGCTGTTATATGCACTGGTTGAACACTCGATGATACCCACTGCCATGAGGTTGTTGAGTTCTTTCTCCATCCATTCGTGCTATTTTAGAGGCATCCTGTAGTTTGGGGTATGTACAGGAACCTGTCTAGTGACATGGATGGTGACATCATCACAGTTCACAGTACCAACATCTGTAGGGGAATGAGAAAAGATGTCAGCATATTCCATCGAAAGCACACGAAACCAGGGGCAGATCTCTGAGGGCACGGATGCGCAAACACGATCAACAGTCTGGGCAAAGTAAGTAGCAGTGTTGGGTGTGACTTCAGCCTGTGTTGTGGTGATCAGTGATGCAACATTGACCTTTGGGTTCAACATGAACTGGTTCAGGAATGTCTGATGAACAGTGCTGATGGCTGTTGATTGTTGTCGGGTGTCACAGATGTGGCAAGCTCTGTCTGAAAATGAGATGGCTAATTGTTATCGGGAAAGAAAGTCCAACCTGAGAATGAGAGATGTTGGCAGATTCTCCACCACAAGTGCATCCAGACTGCGTGGCCATTGATCTTCAAAGGAAATTGTGGTTTGAATGTGTCCCAGCAGTGGAAGCGCATTGCTGCTGATACTGTGAATGACTATTGATCTCCACAGGGGTTGCAGCTTGGCTCCCATCATCTCAACTTGAGATGGGGTAATCAATGAAGTGGCTGCTCCAGTGTCTGCAAGAAGATAAGAGGGTTTTATGGCAGTCGTAAAATGATAAGGGAACAGGCACATCAGTTGTTTTCGGGTCAAATTAACTGTGATGACAGTTGGTGGTTGTCATTCCTTCATTTTTGAATTCTCCAGAGAAGTTGCAGTTGAAGACAGCAAAGTTATGCGGTCATCCAGGTGGGTTTTGTTGGCCCGGTTTGGGCATTCTGCAGTGTCATGATGGTTGTTACCACAGAGGCCACACTTCTTCCCTTTGCAGGTGGTCTGATAATGGTCCACCAAAGTTTCCATAGTCATTGGTGCCTGGCATCCCGAATGCGGACAATACTGGTGATTGCTGCAACAGGTACTGTCATCATGGCCTGAAACTTGATGGAAATCGCACCATAGGTTAGGATCACAGGATCATTGTTGCTGATCTTCAGTACATGGGGCTGGTCACTTCCGTGATGATGTCATCCTGGCTGCAGCAACCTGCAATTCTAAAACAGTTGAGGGAGCTACAATTTTGGAATTCAAGGTGAATTTGTGAGCTTGATCCATTAGTTCTGAGAGTTGCATTGCACAGTCTCTCATCTTGGTGACCTGTTTCATGCAAAAAGCCTCATACTCACTGTCTAAACCATCGCAGTATCACTGAAGAAGGTCGAAATCATCAGTGTCTGTGACAGACTTTGTGCGGTATAAATACTCATGGAATTGGGTATTGTAGTCCTGGATCGAACTACCATTTTGATGCAGTTGGTGGAATGCTGTTATAAGATCAACAGCATCTGGGGTGTCACTCAGTTCTTTTACCAGTGCCACATGGATCTCTGGCCAGGAGTGAGCAGTGTCGATGTGACGGCTCACATTGGTACATGCTGAGCCCACGAGTTTGATGCCCAGAATACAGTGGATGTGAGAAATGTCATAATTGGAGCCCATGAACAGCTGGTCCATTTGGGCTATCCACCGGGGGAACTCGCAGGGGTAAGCTGAGTTAAAAGTGGGCACAACACAAAGCATTTCACATTCGAGGTGAATCATGTGGTTAGTATCTGCAATGGGAGAAGAAGTATGGCTTTGATGAGTGTGCAACTGGAGCAGTGGGGCGGTGGGGAAGGGGGTGGGGATTTGTGGAGGTGTGGGGGCTAGTGGTGGTGGGGGTGAGGTGAAACTGGGTGTGGGGTGGGGAAGGGTGGGGGTAGGGGAGGAATTGGTGAGATTTAGGAAACATATGTCAAAGGAGGTGGGGTTGTTAGTGGTATGGTTGACAATGGCAGTGGTGGGGGTTTTTGAGGGTGAGGAAATTTGGGCCATATCATGCGGTGCGTTATGGGGCAGAGCTAGGGTAGGGGAGGAGGTGAAGCAGTTTCAGTGGGTGGAGGCAGAGTTAGAGGAGGAGAGGAGTTTGAGTGGGGTGAGGGTGGTGAAGGAAGGATAGAAGGCAAGGATTAGGGTAAAGGTGCTCAAGTGTGAGATGGGAAAAGACCTCTATGAGCAGGTCCAGATGTGACTTGGTTAATGTGAGCAGCTACAATGGCGTATGTGCCCAACACCATGTACCAGGCCATAGCATCTGATTGTGCCAACATGAGCTGCACCCTTGTGTGAATGTCTTGCTCAATCTCCTGTAAGAGCGGAATGCAGTTTGGCAGTGTATTGCTGCGTGCCACCAAGGCATGGGCTATGGTGGTTTCAAGGCAATGCAAACGGTCCTGCGTGAGGACCTCATCATAATCCCAGTGCAGATGCTTGCTGAGCAGAACCCACCCCCTGTTCAGCTGCCCCCAGATCATTTCCTTGGGTGTGGGGGGGTTTGCAGGGGAGCCCCGGGCATCCGGCTGCGCATTGGAGTGAGTATGCGGCGGAAGGATCCCCACAGCAAAGGGGCATTCATTGCTCAAGAGGGAAACCTCTAGACTGAAGTGATGTGTGTGGGTGCGGGCATGTGCGTGCGTGTCCGTGCGCTCGCGTGTTCTCCTGAAAGTCTTGCAATGTCACAGCTTCCAGATTCAGCGATGTTTCTCCCCCCTCAGCCTCGCGACGGAGACGACACCGTGGACGATCGCGAAGCCATCGCGAACTACCACCGCGAGCTGCGGCGCTACCTCACCGAGGACGAGCCCACCACCAAACACAAGAAGAAAAAATCAAAGCACAAAAAATCACGCAGCGTTTCCCCGACGCCCAAACTGGCGCTAGGGGCGCTGGCGGCGTACGACAGTCCGTCAGCGTCCCCCGAGCGTCGCGCCAGGAAGAGGTCAAGGTCACAAAGCCGGAAGAAGAAAAAGAAGCACAAGAAGAAGCGACGCAGGCGCTCCCTTTCGGCGAGTAGCGTCAGTAGTGCCTCGATCCAGAGCGACTCGACCGGGGAGAGCGAGCCCTCCCCCTCCGCGGAGACGAAGAAAAGTGAAACTGAAACTACGAAAAGGTACCTTGACTTGAGAAATCCTTGTTGATATATGCAGACAATTTTTGTCTTGTGGCGCCACGTTGTGAGAAGCCACATGAAAAATTGTTCGACTTGGAAGGAAATTTGGATTCTTTTTTCGTTTCAGGTGAGAAAATGCTGGCAGTGACGAACTGTGGCTGTGACAACATTGTCATTACGAACTAAAATGCTGGAAATTCCAGACACCAAGGCTCCGCTCAAGAATAAAAATCCCTCCCAACAATTTTGGTGTGATTCTAACCCAGTCAGCAAATTTCAAAACTGCAGCCATATTGGAAACTTCAGAAATTGTGTCCCCCCCAGTGTTCTTGTGGAAAAGGGATAATCTCTCCAGGCCTTGGTGAAAGGATGTGAAGAGTGGTAGGTTCATCTTCAATGGATTGAACATAACAACACAAACCTCAGAAAAAAGTTCTTTCAAACTATGAAACACATTTTGTCCCAAACCAGTTGTTCCAAATTTTCTTGTAAATTTTGTTTGTGTCACAATTTCTTCTGGAGATCTTCACTCTATTCAGGACAACTAAATCTCTGAGTTGAGTCTTTAGCTGTTCAATATCTGTATCAGCTGCAGTAGTGAGCTGATATTGGTTTGCCCCTGTATCTGTCTCTGCTTCTCCATCCTGGGTAACAAGGACAAAAAATTGTCTGAGGAGAGTCCCATCCCCCACCCACACAGAAAATGATAACACTTAGAGAATGTCCAGCTTGGACATTGTTCAGCCCAGACAGGTTGTCTGAGTTACCCCCCACCCCACTCCCCAGAAAATTTTCAAGTTGGACAATGTCCAACTTGGACAATGTCCAAATAAGGACAGCCCAGACAGGCTGTCTGAGTTGGGGTAATGCAGACATTTTCTGAGTTGGGGTAATGCAGACAATGTCCAACTTGGACAGCCTGGACAGGTTGTCTGAGTTATGCCCCCCCCCCTTCACAGAAAATGTTCAACTCTGACAATGTCCAACTTGGACAATGTCCAACTTGGACAGCCCAGACAGGTCTGAGCAAGGGTAATGTGGACCTTATCTGAATTGGGGTAATGCAGACAATGTCCAACTTGGACAGCCCCAACAGGTCCAAGTTCAGGTAACATGGACATTATCTGAGTTAGGGTTATGCAGACAGCCCAGACAGGTTGTCTGAGTTGACCCTCCCCATGCACAAAAAAATTTCAATTGGGATATTTCCTGACTGGGGCCTTGGTGGATTGGGACAAGTGCTTTCCTGCCAATGTACACTGACTGCAGCTGATTGTCTACTTGAAAGTCTAGCTGGTTTCTAACATGTGCAATTTCTGTGGGTGATGTCTTGAAGTGGGATGGGTCCATTTCGCATAAAAAAGTGGCACAGGGGGTGTGGGTTGTTGGAACACCAACTGAATAAATTCTTCAAGTGGTGTCACAACACACTACTGTGTTGCAAAACTTCCAGAGACAAACAAGGAAGCTGGAGTGTTTATGCTTGTTGTTTGTTGGTGTCTCAGAGATCGAAAGTTTTGTTTTCCTTTCTTGATGTCCTTTTGTGAGAAATGTTTCTGGCTGGTGTTGTGGCCTCCAAATCACAAGTCTTATCCCTTTTGTTTTGTGCCTTTCTGTCTTGTTACAAATGTCTTTGAGTAACTGTGTGTTCAGTCAGGAAGTTGAGCAGCTTTCTCCATGGAAACAGTACTCATGACAAACTTTGGCAAGGTTTATGCCAGTTCACTTGGCACACATGATTTTGAAGTCAAAAGTTTCTCAAAATTCCAACACAAAATTTGTGACTGTGATTCAGGCATTTGACAGGTAGGTGTTGCCTTGACATCTAAATTTGATGCAGAAATTCCCACACACATCTGTTTGGCATCAACATTTTTGATTCCTATGTGTTGGGTTTGTCTTCAAATTTCAAAAATGAGCAAAATGACTGTGACTGACAGAGCATCAGGTGAGCACATGTTTCTGTCTTTGGAAAGCATGCTGTTTTCATCACAGCTGAAGCATGACTGCGGAAAAAAATAGGCTGACTGTCCTTCCATGATTTGTGGTCAATAGTTTGGACAAGAGCATATTGGCATATTGGTGCCAACTTTGTTTTCCTGCATTCTGACAAAAACTCTTTCTGGCGCATCATCCTATACCTAGAACAAATCTTTTGACCAATTGTGAACAAAATTGGGCAGCATTTTAATGGAGAAACTGCTGTACACACACTTTTGGAAGAGGATGCCTGTAGTGCTTCGCGCTTGACCGGCAGCGGCGCAAATCACCAAAAAGCACCGAAGTGGAAGTTTTGTTCTCAGATCTCCGGCGGCTGAAGGGAGCGAAGCTGAGCTGAAGCTGCGGGAAACAGGCGACAACCGGTATCCAGGGGTGACGGACGAAATGATCGTGGTGAGCACATCTCAAATTGTACAGTCCGCGTTGACAAGTGATGGGCAGTGCAGCATAAATTTCTCATGGACCCAGAAACACTGGCATACCACCATGACCGTGTCCCAAAGTGATGTCCACTCGCGAGACTGGAGTGTGTGAATCATGTGACTGCTGGAGTGTGTGAATCACATAACTTTAGAGTGTGTGAGCCAGTTGACAGCAGTGTGTGAATCACGTGACCGGATCACGTGACTGAATCACGTGGTGTTTGCGCGCAGGACCCGCACGTGTCGGAGCCGCGTCGCGTCTCGGAGGCGAGAAAAGAGATTCTGATGGAGAAGCGGCTGCGCAAGGAGATTCGGGACAAGGAGTGCGAGATGGTGATCACCCTGCTGGAGAGGAACATGACCAGCGCAGAGATGGTGAGGGGCGGGGCCGGGCAGGGTGCGGGGGAGACCAGCGCAGAGATGGTGAGGGGCGGGGGCGGGCAGGGTGCGGGGGGGACCAGCGCAGAGATGGTGAGGGGCGGGGGCGAGTAGGGTGGGGTCGGGGTCGTGCCTTTGAGGGCATGGGAAAGTGGTGAGGGGCCTGTAGTGGTGGTTGGAGGAACACAAACATTGAAGAGTAGATCTTGGAGAGAAGCATGGGCATGTTGAGGGGACTGGAGCCACGGGGCGGGAACCTTTGAGCGCCGTCAATAAAACAAACAAACACAGCCTGGATTACCTGTATCTTCCCAAGAGGGTACAGATTCTCTTGAGACTGAACATCTTGATTTTGTGCTTTCAGAGACAAGTGGAAGGGCTCTTTGAGAGCACGGACAAAGTCGTGAAAGCGTGCACCAAGGCGGAGAAGCTGACACTGCGCCTCAACGTAAGTACCCGAGGGCGGCGTCTGCTAAATGACCGCTGTTCTTTGGACGTCACCCCCGCACAGAAAGACCGCACCCTGGTTCCACCTTCCTACCCTGTCTTTCTTCCAGCCACCTCCCCCTTCCCGTCTGAAGATCACATTGGTCAGCACAAAAGGGCATTGCGCTTTTGTGTGAAACGTTTCTGTGTCGTCACCCTGATGCCTCACCACGTTTCTTGAGGTCATGACCCCTCCCCCTGCGAACACCACACCACCCCAATGAACATTGCCTGTTGGAAACTACGCTTCTAGAGACACGTCTGTGTCCACTGCGTCAAGCATTCTTGTTCCCAACTCCTGTTCGCACGTGGCTATTCACGTGACTTCGCCTCCATTTCAGTCGCTGTGCCGGTTCTTCTTGATGAGAAGCGAGCGCGGACAGGTCCTGGACCCGAACAAGCCGTACCCGTACGCCAAGCAACTGCAGGAGGCCAACGACGCGGCGTCCGCGGCAGTGGCGCCACCCGTGGCGGCGGCGGGAACCAAGAAGAACCGCTGGGACATGGTGCACGCTCCGACGGAGAAGAAACCCAAGAGCGCCAGGGCGGAGTACGCCGACATCAGTCGGGACCAGCTACGGGTCAGTGGTGTTGTGTTCTGGATCACTGAATGCGCTGTGGATCGTGCTGGGTCATTGGTTTACAATGGATGTACCACGTGTTGAGTTGTGTAACACGTGGTTCACACCGGCTATGGGTTCCACCGAAAGGGCCACAAGTTGAGGTGGGTGAGTGGGGAAACCATTTGCGACTTTCAGCAACAGCTCCGTGAGCATGAACCCCTGTTTTGGAAGAGTCCAAACCCCAAGGTGTGAAGAACTGAAATTCCATGGCCTTCCACTGTCAATTGTGCCACATAAATACCAAGAATTGACCCAAAACTTTGCCAAAACATGAAGACACGTCTCAACTTTGTTTTCATTGGATAAATCTGAGGTTATTTGAACTTGATTTGCAACATTTTTGTTGCCGAAAACACAACACAATTTTGTTGAAAGTTGCGTCATGGCTGCACGTAACCAAGGGTTGCGTTTGCGTTTTCACTTTGCTGAAACTCTCAACTGGTTTTGCGTCGCGTTGGACTGAGAGACCCTTTGTTCCCACCGGATGTATCGCGTGTTGAGTTGGAGGACAACCCGCGGTTCACACCAACTCCGCTCAGTGCTTCACTTGTAAGCGTGATGCATATCAATCAATGCAATTCGTTGATGCAGAACCACAGTTCACTTTACAACACATCACTATGCATACTGGTCAAAGGGTGGATGAAAAAACTCCGTTGGCCACATCCATTGGATGGTGCGCCGTGTCTTGAGTTGGGCCAGTGCATCGTGGCTCCGGAAACAGATTTGACCTTGACCTTGCTCCACGTGCGCGCGCACGTTTCAGATTTACAAGAAGGACGAGACTGTGCGGGTGTCGGAGGGACGGCTCGACGTGCTGCAGGAGATGTGGAAGGAGGGAACGCTGAGCGCGACCGCCGCGGAGAAGATCATCCAGTCGCTCAGACATGACATCATCCCGGAAAGGGTGAGTCGCCTTTTAGACACGTTTCCAAAAGCGTTTCCTATTTTGGGTGCAGCATGGTGGAAGTCTCATCGCGCATGCGCGGATATTTTGGAAGACAGCCAGCCAGTCAGCGATTGAGTTTCGTGCGGAATTAAAGGCGAAACAAAGAATTCTGCGCGGAGCCCCGTGTTCGATCTGAATGTGCCTCGAACAGTCTTATCCCAATCGCTTCTGCGACACAAATTTCTGAAATGTTGTTGCTTTTCAGATGGAAATCAGCAAGTACGTTTCGAAGCGCTACGACAAGTTCCAGATGCCGTTCACGATGCTCACGACGGCGCAGCAGGTGGAGGGGAAACTGCTGGTGAGTACAACCGGCTGGTGAGTACAACCGGCTGGTGAGTACAACCGGCTGGTGAGTACAGCCAGCCAGCAGAACGTCATACAAATGCGGGATTGGTCGTGCGTTGCGACACTATGAGCTTCTTGGCGTAAATATTCAAAGTGCAAGGTTGGTGAACACACACACACACACATCTTGTAGAAAGACTGCCAACTTCCACCAACACTGGCGCTTTGACAGATTCTCAAGAATATATTCTCACCAGTGAGGTTCACACAGCCGGACAAATGTAATGGGAACCACCGCTGGCAAAAGTTTTGCATGGAAACTGACTCTGCTGCTTCCCCACCAGGGCACGTGTGACTACCTCATAATGAAGACCAAGGAGCGAGTCCAGGCGCAAGCGCCGGCACAGACGGAAAAAGTAGTGCCGACCGCCAAGAAGGCCAAGTCTTCATCACCACCCAAAGCGAAGACTCAACCGGCGCCCGCTCGCAAAAAGTAAGTGGGTCTTTTGAGTGTTCACTTTCCTGTTTGTCTCGTGCAAAGAAGCTGCTAGCTGCTGAGTGAACATGTGCTCGTTGAAAATGATAGAAAACAAGCTACATCTCGGGACTGCGATTTGTCGGTTTTGCAAGCAAAAATCTCGGACGTTGTTGCAACGAAAGAAGCCTCTCTGAACGCGGCAACTTGACCGACACCCGTCTTGACTGGTGCCCGTCGTGATGTTTCAGGACGCCGCCGCCGCCATCGTCTCGCGTGGCGACGCCGCCGCGGGCGTACGCGCAGCAGCGGAGCGGGTCGGGATCTCCCGGGCAACGCCGCCGGAAGCGGCGTTCCCGGACCCGCTCCCGGACCCGGTCACGGTCAAGGTCGAGCCCGACGCCGCCGCGCTACACGCGTCCACTCCGCGTCCGCACCCCGCCGAGCAGACTCTCCCGGTCCAGGTCCCGGTCAAGGTCAGTCACGTGATCAACATTTTTCTCTGACTGGACACGTCCGTGTCGATCCCCATTGATTGCAGGTAATAGGCAGGAAGAACACTTGTAGCGTGTGTTGTACGGGGGAATGGGTGCGAAACATGTGGTGGCAAATAATTTCACACACTTGACATGATGTAGAACTGATCGCGCGCACACGTGACATTCGCCAGAACTTCCCCTGCAGTTGTGGGTGCTGCCACCTGCTTTTTAACACAAAACATTTTGATGGAGCTTTGCTTTGTGTTTCGATGTTGTTCAGGTCAATTTCCCTGCTTTGTTGTCAGTTGTAGATCTCGGGATAGTTCTCCAAGGAACAGTTCTAGGTCTGGGAAACAGAGCCAGTACAGCAGGGACAAATATTTTTCGCCGAGAGGCTACAGGAATTCTTCTGTCCCACCCAAATGCTACAGATACACGTCTGTGCCACCCAAAAGCCAATACAGCAGGGTCAAATATGTTTCGCCCAAGAGCTACAGAAATTCTTCTGTCCCACCCAAAAGCCAGAACTACAGAAACACTTCTGTTCCACCCAAAAGCCAGAACTACAGAAACACTTCTGTCCCACCCAAAAGCCAGAACTACAGAAACACTTCTGTTCCACCCAAAAGCCAGAACTATAGAAACACTTCTGTTCCACCCAACACCCAATCCTATCGCAATATGTCTGTTCTGCCCAAGAGCTGCAGGAACACAACGGTTTCACCCAAGAGCCAGTACAATTACAAGTAATAAACCCAAAATAGCTCGTAATCTGATGGTGAAGAGTGGTTGATGTGGGAGCGATTCCTGAATGTTGGGTTCAGAAATCACTGTTTTGTGGTCTTTGTTTCATTCAGGGTGAAGACAGAGTCAAGATTTGCAAAATGGCTGACTCGATTTACAGAACGCATGCGCAACGCTCATGCCCGCGTTTTACGAACCAACAGCGTTGATCTGCAAATCACTTTGTCTGGTCAGATTTGCAGAATCAATGTTCGCTTGGTCACTGTGGTCGTGGTCGCCATTCCTGAGTGGACAGGGTCTGCGGTGGGGGGGGGGGGTGTACGGTGGGGGGGTGTACCTGTTTTCCTGCACTGCACTGGCTGTTGCACATGCTCGTATTGCAATGCGCCGAGTGTTCGACACACAGCATCAGAGGCTGATCCAAAAATACAACCAGACCATTGACCACGCACAGGAGTGAAACACACAAGGTCCTGTCCGTCATGTTAAGTCAAGAGGTGTGATCATGAATGGAGAACAATGACACGGACTCATCCACGTGTTTTGTGCATGGCAGGTTGAATGGAAGTCGCAACTGTGACAAACGAACTTTTGTATGAAAGAAACCTGAGCAGACCCTCTGCGGACTTGCAACAGAGACATTCGGATGATGAGCACGAGGCAGATACCACAAGGAAAAACTGAAGAAGCGTCCTCAGGACTCGCACACTTCCAACTCTTGTGGAGATCTTGATTCTGTTGTTTCTGCACAATTTTGTTGTTGTGAGGATTATTTTTTCTTTGGTTCTTGGTGGCTGACGTGCAGAATGTTTCAATCATTCAATCTTGTCATCTTTTTCTCGAACCCAACGGACGCATTTGTGTTGATTTGTACCCAATTTTTTTGCGAATGAAATACTTTCATTACTTTGATTCAGTCGCGAACTTTTCTCTACAGGTCAAGATCTCGCGGGAGGAGGAGCAGATCTCGCGAGAGGAGGCGAGATGCTCGCAGAAGAACGCTGTCCCCGCCCTCCAGGAGGAGGTCAAGGTCTCCCAGGAGATCAAGATCACCGAGGAGGTCAAGGTCACCGAGGAGGTCACGGTCACCCAGAAGGTCAAGGTCGCCAAGAAGATCGAGGTCACCAAGGAGGTCGAGGTCACCGAGACGCCGTTCTCCACGGAGGAACCGATCTCGCTCGCCACGTAGAGAGGTGCGGGTAGTTTCCCGTTGTTTTGATGAATGTGCAGCGTGTGTTGTGCAACCTCTTGTATTACCTGCACGTGCATTGTGTACAGCCTTTGTTTCTGGAAACAAGTGAGCTCCTGCCCTCCGAGCGGGAAATACAGGTTCATCCCGTGATTATTTGTGTTTGGTGCAAGAACAGTTCTTTTGACAGTGAAATATTTCGAAACCGGAGTTTTTGTTCAGAAAGTCACAACGCCAGTTCTGTATCCACTCACGGTGGTGTCTCCCGCTCTCAACTAAATCTGACAACGGAGAATCGGGTCGTTTCTGTGCGCAGATCGTCTCGACGCGGGAGGTGGAGAGACTCGTGAAGGAGAACCCGCACAAGCTGATCGAGATGAGGCAAAAGGAAACGCTGGACGGCTACATGACGCAAAAAGCGCTGAAACTCCTCCGGGAGAGCATCTCCACGGAAGAATCGGTACGTTGACCGGCAGATTTAGCACGTTTGACTCGTCGGAGCGACGCCAACGTTGCGTCGCTCACGTTGACGTTACGTTCGAACGTGTTCGGCGCGACTCAGCTCTGACGTCTTTCTTTTTGTGTTTTTCGAACGTAGTGCTTGAAACCCTCCAACATGAAAAATTGAGATGGGCACTGCACTCGCGATACATACAACTACATCTGACTCTTCTCTCACGGAAAAAACTTGACGTTTCTCCGTTTGCAGGCCAAGGTGATGAAGACGCTGCTGTCCAGTGCACAGGGGGACGCGTACCAACTGGCGTCGCTGGATACGAAGATCACCATCGAACTCTTTGTACGTGACGGCTTGTTAGACTCTATCACGCGTTTTCCTCTCGTGTTGTCAACTTTTCCAAAAACACAAAAAGTTGTTTTGTGACATTGGTCTGTTGATGTCTGATGTGTCAATGATTTTCTTGAATAATTTTTCGCAACTCGTCCAGGCGTACTGTCAGTTCGTCGAGAAAAAGAAGAACCCGGCGGGGACTGCTGAGCAGAAGAAGGGCGGCGCGGCGGCCGCGGGGCCGGGAGGGGTCGCTGCGAAGGCGCTGCAGCAGCTCAAGCAGCAGGGGGTGCCACCGGCGCCGCGCTCCCGCGAGGACATCGAGGGGCAGATCAGCCGGACGCTGGACTCGCGCAGGTCGCAGGAGCAGGGCGCGGCGCAAGGGGGCAGCACCGCGAGCGCCGTAGGGGATCTGATTCAGGAGGTGCAGCGCCACTCGCAGCTGCTCGAGGGGGACCCCAGGAGCCTCCCACATCAGATGATCCTGGTGCGTAGTCTTGACGACAATGAGCGTGTTTGTTCGTGTTGTCTCACGTGCACTGAGTGAGCCACAGGTGTGCCCTCTGGCATTCCTTCGTGTTACATACCCTGGGCCTGCTCTCAGCGCCCTCTGCCGTGACGGTCCTCGTGCACTTCTCACTGAGACCCTGCTCACAGTGGGGGGGGGGGCAGTGAGCACTGGGACGAACGCCGAGACAACCAAAAATATGACGTCATGAGACTGCGAGTGCCCGTACAGACGCAGGCGTGAACACGTGTGACGTCACTGCAGATTCCGCACGAGACGGAGCCGGAGTTTGTCGCCAGGGCGCGCTACGTGATTCTGCTCGACGATCGGCAGTACGGGCGTCTCAACGACGAGCAGTCCGCGCGTATCCTCACCGACCTCAAACAAGACCTGCCCGTCGACGAGAAGGTGCGGAGATGGAAGCGTGTGTGTGTGTGTGTGTGTGTGTGGACGCGTGCGTGCCTTTGTGTGTGCGTCTGTGTGTGTGTGTGTGTGTGCGTGTGTATTTTGGGTCCTCATCCCCAGCACACCTGAACAGCAAAAGATCGAAAAGGGACGTTTGGCGTTGCACACCGGAGAAGAAACAGTTCACGTACCGAGTGACAAGACAGCGTGTTCTTGCTTCCCTGTGACGCCATCATGTTTTCACAGGCCCTGGTGGAGCGGCTGTGCAGAGAGGCGTACACCTCCGCCGCATCACGTGATGCCAGTCTCGCCACCAAGTCGTTCGAAATGACCATCAAACTCAAGGTAACGTCGCCTGGTACCCGCAGAAGAAAGGGGTTCGTCTCTTGAGTGTTCCAGGAAATATTTCATGTTTTTGAGGGCTTGGTGCACGCTGTTTCCCAGGATACACAATCAAATGACTCGCGCTCGTATGTTTTTGGTGTGACTTTGAAATCTGCTACGTGCTTGTTGCATGAAAAGTCACATGTTGAGGAAAGAACCGGGTGCAGAACGCTCTCTTGATTTCCGCGACCCCTACTGGATTACGGGCATGGAAGGTCGCAGTCTGACTGGTGAAGGAACACCCTGAATGTCAGTTGCGCCATTTGTTTACACCCACGTGGTTGTTTGTTGACATCACGTGGATTCCCATCGTGCAACTGCAGATCACGTGCGAGTACTTCCTGAAGCGCGCGCAGAGCTTGCCCGACCAGGCGGATGTGTACCCATTTGCGCACCTGCTGTGTACTGAGAGCGAGTCTCGTATCCTCGGCGTCTCGCGCAACGGACAGTACACGGACGCCGCGCTCGAGGGCGCCACCTCCCTGAACGACCTTCGCGCGTGCATTGAGGCGTTGGCGGAACAGAACAACGTGAGTATACGATTGTGCTGTGTGCGTGTGTGTGCGAAGAAGTGCTCCAAAAGAAGGTATGGACAGCTTCAAACGGAGAAAAATTCTGATTTCGTTTGGACGTCGCTGCAGGTGAAGTGCAGCTTCAAGGTGATGACGGTGCAGGGGTCGCTACACAACGCCGTCATCACCCTGGGCAACGCGACGTATAACGCTGAGTCGGAGACGAGCGGCGACGACGCGCAGAAGAGCGCGGCGCGCGAGGTGCTCAGCAAGACGTACTTCTCCTTCTCAAGCATCCCGTCGCCGCTCGACCAATACAAACACAAGAGTGAGTGTCGAGCACGTGTCATGCGCAGTCGGTGCGCATGCGCAGTGTGTGACTGCGCTCGAGACAAAGTGTGACCGTTGGGTGTGCGAAACAGACCAAGACCAAAACACAAAACATTTTTGTGAAAAAAGGCACAAGCACGAACGTGAGCGTATTTTTAAGCGTGTGGTCCCGAAGGGTGTTACCACACGCTTAATGTAATCACCATCAGTCTGTATGTGTGTCCGTCCGTGTGTGTAAAGTG
>JAAUXT010043770.1_pt1 | contig 21387 bp, 19 predicted proteins | sample 7278171 | NCBI WGS metagenome assembly JAAUXT01 (sample SAMN14350112, study PRJNA611818) | marine sediment metagenome | isolation source: surface marine sediment (1.8m) | place: French Polynesia: Moorea | collected 2018-08 | reverse complement strand
GGTGGAATAAAGAGAACGCATCCCATGACATTAAGAAGTGAAAAGAAGAAGACAGTGACTGGAGGAAAAAAAGGAGAGTAATCGCCCTCCGTTGTTTGTTTGAAGACGAATAAGTTTCAAAACAAATAATCATGAACCTGAAATAAAAGAATTCAAACCGTGGAACTGAATGATTTTATTTAACATCGCAAGCTGAAGCTGATTTGAGATGAATATACACACAATTCTCTTTCTTTCGGTGAAAAACCTGAAAAATATGAACAATAAACGTGAAGTGTGCACCAAGTAACGGACCCTAATACTACTTCCAACAATTTTCTGGGGTCACTTGAAATTAAAAAAGCAACAACAACAACAATCAAATTTTAGAATCAGAATCCTATGTCACACAAAATTTCGGGATGAGAGGTCCAGTCTCATGTCTTTCTTTTTTTCTATCTTTCCTTCTTTCTTTCTTTCTTTCTTTCTTTCTTTTTTTCTTTCTTTCTCAAGTGGACATTTTCAAAATCATCGGAAATTATGGATACCAACCGCCAGACGCGCACTCTTTCTGACCTGTGATATCTTATTTCAAATCAGAAAATTTCTTGCAACACGCATAAAAAAATCGGAAACCATGTGACTGCGGTGAAAACTATTTCCATGATTCAGATAGGGTGCGGAATATTTTCCTCATAGGTTAATTTGGAGCTCTGTGTTCGTGTAAAAAAGATTCCGCAGGAAGAACCGGTGCAGAACCTTGCATTGCTGTGTGAAAACCCTGCATGAAAGGATACAGAGGAAGTTTGGGGGCTTTTCCTCACTGCAGGAAATTTCTTTCTCTTCGCACATTTACATGTTTAATTTCTCTGTGATGATGTTCACTTTCGTATTTTTCCTTGAGTACCCTTTGGCACAAATTCAGGTGGGAACACCGTTACAATATGAGAAACACAAAACCAGCAACATAGGAAGGCCCTGCTGATGGAGGATGACAAACATGCGTGCGACGTGTTCTTGTTGACGTGAGTGCGTAATTTTCCAATTGTAGCGGCCACCCAGGCGCTGAACTCGCTGCAGATCAAGGGACAACGGATTCCCGACGTCCACGGAGAGGACCATGTCGCAGTCGGCAAAGTCAAGTACGACATCACTGGGTGAGCACGACAGGCATGCATGCACGTTCGTTTTGGTTTTGTTCTTTTTTCCTCATGATGCGCCCAAAAAAATACGATTTTGTTCCGCTGGTTTAGGAACGGTACAAGTTTGAACTTTGGCAGGAACCGGACTAGTGCAACCAGACCCACAGGTCTGGTTCTGCTGGTCTGGGTCCAGCTCTGTGGGTCTGGGTCTGGTCCCACATGTCTGGTCCAGCTCTCTGCAGGTCCATGGCAGTTGCACTTGTCCATTGTTGCACTGGTCCGGTTGCGCTGCATGGTGTGGTTGTGGTCCGGATGCGCCAGCGGTTCTACAATGAATTTTGTTTCAGGACGTCAGTGACGTCGTTCGTCACGCCGACGTCGCAACTGTCGGTCCGCTCGCAGAGCGGGATCCACTGGAGCGTGACGCGCTGCAGCGCTGGGCTGCAGGGCAACTGGCGCTACGAGTACAAACTTGGATTGTAAGTTCATTGCTTCGTTTTGAACATGCAACGCAAAAAGGTGCTTTGTGTTTTCAGGCTCGACCATCTCTGACTGTCATCAACGGACTTTTTTTCGCTCCTGCACGTCGAGTCAGTGGCGGACGATAAAAAAGTGGCACGGGCCCAATTGGGCTTTTCTAAAGCGTTTGAAATGTGAAAAGAACCACGCCACAACGAAGAACGTCGCAAAATGGTTGATTTATGTGAAGGTCAATGGATCTTCTGGATCCACTTGATCAAAACTGCAACGTGTTTTTGTGTGTTTATTTTCAGTGTGAAAGTGAAGGATCACGGCAGTTTCACGTTGAGTGTCATCAACGCTGGGATTGAACTCGACTTTACCCTCGGTTTGTGTCAATTCGTGAGAATTTGTAACGTCTGCAAAGTTTAGTTTTGTTTTACTCTGCAAAGCTTCTCTAACTCTTGCAAGCGTGCACTGTAGCTTTCCTGCATGCCACGTGCGTTCACACAAGGTTGTCTGTTCTGGTCAAAAGACCTTGCCCTGCAAAGTTGTCCCTCGCGTCTGAGCCAGAGTCCTCTGGGACCCTTTGCTGCCAGAGCGAAAAAAACGAGATTTGGGAAGTCATCCCAGCTCCACGACAATGAATTTGTGTGGGAGACTTACCTTCATATTTGCTCGCAAGATTCCGACCTGTCTCATTTCTGCAGGCAAAGATGGTCAGGGCCGTCCGACTATCAGTGCGCGGGGCTGCAGCGCCAACATCGACAAAGTGGACGTGCACATTCACGGAGGCGCATCGTGGTTCTACAGAATCTTTGATCACCAGATCGAAAAGGCCATCAAAAAGTCTGTCATCAAAATGGTACGATTCAAGTCTGCAGCACGGTTCATTTGACCGCAGTCACATCTGATTCTGGCTTCTGCTTCAATCAGATTTTCCTTGCTCTCACATGCAAGTGGGCGGTCAAATGGCCCAAGTTTGCAGTGCAGAAACGGAGTACAAACGAATTGGACAGTGCAAAACATGTGAACACTGATCTTTTTGGTTGGCGGAGGTCCTGGTCCACTGGATTCACTATACTGCATTTTGTGCCATTTCAGCTCTGCAGCGAGGCCACGAAGGCGATCAATGTGGACGCAAACAAAGCGCTGGAGCGAGTGAAGGGTAAAAGAAGCTTTTGCTGACACGTATCAGACTTGTGTGCCATTTCCGTGGCCACACAATGCCGAGAATCCTTCATTGTCCGTCCAGAGGGCCGTGGTCTGAAGGTTGATGGGCTCCGATTTGCACTGCATTGAGGCTTTCTTCGGGAACCGACATGGATGGGCCGCAAAAGGAGTGGAAACAGTGATTCCAGTGATTCTGATTCCAGACAACGTGTATTGCTCCAGACAATCAGACAACCAAACTCATTCAAACCCTTCCAGATGAGTTTGGCATTCGTGAACGTGCAAGTTCGTTTGGGTGACGCCCACCCTGTATCTTTCAGTTGTGCTGCCAATCCAAGGCACTGGGACGTTGGACTACAGCCTGCTGCGAGGGCCTCTCTTCAGTTCGGGATACCTGGATTCTTTTCACAAGGCAAGTTGCTGTGTATAATTTGACTGCAAATTTTGCTTGCCACACTGAATGGCTGGAAAAGCTTGGTTGAATTAAATCAAATAAATTTTGGTCTTCTGTCACGACGGACTCACTTGCGAGTGTTGTATTCCTGCGTGGATTCCTGTGCTTGAGAAATGTGCACAACTATCATTGATCGCAAAATTTTAAACCTTCAGGGTGAAGTCTTCTACGGAGATCACGAGGAGGCTCCCTACACGCCGGCGCCCTTTCCCGAGTCCACCCAACAGTCCCAGATGGCGTACATCTGGGTGTCTGAATACCTGATGAACACGGCCGGGTGGGCGCTGCAGAAGCAACACGTCCTCCACTACTCGTTCGGACCAACAGACGTGAGTCTTCTTCACTTTGTCAGTTTGGGAAATGTTGCAGAACCTGTAAATTGAAGAGTGATCTTTCTCAGAAGACTGTATGTTCTGATTCTCCTGGGACTGAAAACAAGAAGCAGTGCTCAAGGCAACTGCAGTGCGAAGCGAAGTCCCTTGCAGCGTCGGTAATGTCGTCAATTCTTCCTTATTCATCAATTCTTCCTTGTCCTCCTTGTCCTCCACTAGTCATGCTGTCCACAGTGGGGGTCTGCAGGGGGGGTCTGGCCATGGGGGGGTCTGGCCATGGGGGGGGTCCATCCACAGGGGGGGCAGGGGACATTTTGGTCCAGCTGCCATACATAGCTTGTTCACTTAATTTTGCACAAATGAGATCAGAGAAGGTTTTTCCAAGTCAATTTTTTTCATTTTTGCACACAAGTACCATGCTTGCACTGCGCATATATATGTGACCACAATTTGCTTGCAAAAATCGAAGTCTTTCCATGAGAAATGAATGACCGCAAGTTGACCATGCCCTCCGATACAGCACTTGGCATACACGCGTACTGCCTTGACCAAACTTCACCATTTTTGCAGAAAGTCAAGAGTGGACTCCAAGCAACTACTCACAGTGTCAAGGATGTTCAAAATAATTCCCTTGGGCTTGAATGCAGCGGCGTAACCTTGGTTTGTGCCAGTCCATTGCGGTCATCCAGTTGTGCGCAGGAATCAGACCCATCTCATGGTTGATTGTGTTCATGAGCTGCTGTGTGTCTGGAAACAGTTCACCCCAGACCTTCTTCTTCAGCAGGGCGAAGAGCCAAAAGTCTGGCGGGTTCAAGTCCAGACTGTAAGCTGGGTGGGGTATTTGAGGCACTCTGGTTTGGGTAAACCACTGCTGCACAACAAAACTGCGATGTGCGGGCACTCTGTCATGAAGGATACCCCACCTGCGCCGTCTCCAAACTTGTGGGCATCGACGCCGGATGGTGTCGCGGAGCTCTTGCATGATCTGGAGATACAGCTGACCATTCACACCCTGTCCCTGGGGTATGAACTGGTGGTAGACAAGTCCAAAGCAGTAAAAAAAACACTGCCATCATCACTTTGGGAACTGCTTGTTCACTCACAGGGACAGCTGCAGTGGGCACATTTGTAGCAAACCATTTCACGATTGTCTCTCCTGGAGGCTGGGTCCCATGCATAGAACCATGACTCATCACCACAAATTACATGCTCAACATTTCCACCATGCCCAAGAGCTCGCAGAGCTGCCCTTGAGTGGTCCAACCTCCTCTGTCTCTGGGCTGGAGTCAAGCAATGTGGTATCCAGTGTGCACACTTTTTTTTCAAAGCCAAATCCTTCTTGAGTGTCTTGAAAGTTGACCCAATGCTCAGGTTACTGCATGCAGCAATTTGTCTGACAGTTTGACAGTGATCCTGGGTTACAATTTGGGAGACTTGATTCACTTTTGCAGCTGTGTGATGCAGAGGTTGCCCCAGTCTGGGCATGTCATCAGTTTGCACCCTTCCATTAACAAATGCTGCAAACCATCTCCGGATAGACCACACTGACAGAGCATTGGCACCATGCACTTGTCTTATTCTGCGCACTGTATCCTCCCTTGAAAATCCACATTGCACACAAAACTTAATTTCTGCTCTTTGATTCTTCTTGGCATTTGTCATGCTGTGTGTCAACCGGTCGCAAAGTGCACAATCGACCTTCCGATGGCACACAAAACTATTGATTGAATTGGGAAAATGCGCGCTGAGTAGGACTTACATGCACACAAATTGACGAGGCTGTGCACCTCCGTGTATATGTGCAAAAAAAAATTGCAAATAAAAATTGAAACCCAAGTAGAAATACATCTGTGCAAAATTAAGTGAACAAGCTACGTACTGCACTACCACATGGTGCTTCGCCCCAAAGGGACTTCGCACAATGAGCTCAGCTCGAGGAGACTTGTTCAACTTTGTGTGCTTGCTCTTTACAATTTCACAGTTACTGCCAAACCTGAGACATCTTGTTTTCACGACGTGTCCGGGTACCGTCTGCATTGGAAACTTCATCACTGTGGTACGAAAAGAAATGTCTCACTGCAGTTTCGCTGCATGAGATCACTGCGTGGCCAGGACTCATGTCAGAATATACATTGTGTTTCGCGGTTCTGAGTTTCTGTTTCAACTGTGTGAATATACTGCATTGCACGTTCAATTCGAAATTGACTTTGCTGTCTGGTTCTTTCTGGGAGAGAACAATTCACACACACACACAAAAATCTTAATAGTGCGACAATGCATTGTGTAGGTAATCCATGGACGCGGACTCTGGAGCCTTTGTGGTTCTCCGTTTCAGCTGCAGAGTCGCTTCCCAGACTGCACGGTCACCATCAACGTGTCCACGTCGCGCGCACCGACACTCGACGTGACGCCGCGCGACATCGTCGGTCACATGGAAGGCGACCTCGTCTTCCACGTCAACTTCCCCAACCACACCTCGCAGTACATCTTCACTGCGCACGCTGTAAGCAGTTTCTCCTGGGGCAGGGAATGGATTGCCTGCTGACATTTCCAATCCGAAAACTTGAATCATTTTGGTTGTTTCGTAAACTTAACGTCAAACGTTTGTTGGTTTGTCGTGGACATTGCGATACGAGTGCATGGTTGTTGAGCCGTCGTCAGCAGCCAGGTGTCAAGGAAACGTTTGCAATCAAAAATGTCATCTGGGCTTTTGTTCTTTGGACGCAGCAAGCGAACATTTCGCTGAACCTGGGCATCAAAGGTCAGTCGATCACGGCGAAGGTGAACCAAATATCCCCCAACATCACCGTCAAAGACTCCAAAATAGGAGGCATATCGGTGGGTACACACACGCACGCACACACACACACACACACACACACACACACACACACACACACATGTCTTTTTCCCACACCGGCTGTGGAGAAGCGCTTTTATTCTCATTTGCTTTTCAGGGAGCTGCTCTGACATGGGTCTTCAAAAATATCCTGGATCCTCACTTGGTCGTGCCACAGCTCAACAGTGAGTTTTGTTTCTTGTCTAGCACACGTTGTGTGCTTGTGTGTCAGGCGACAACATTCCCACAAGACGAAAAGTTTCCACATTTCCCGCTTTCAGAGATCGGAGCCGAAGGTTTGGATCTCCCTGGGACAAAACAGATCAGCTATGTGAATCCAACAATAAAGCTGGTTGAGGTAAGACGTTTTCTGTGGAAACTCTCAAATTCTCAAATCCATTTTTTTCCGGGAAGTTTCGCTCTTTCAATCAAAATAACATTTGATCCCGGATTGAGGAAGTTTTGTTGCACTCGCGTGTTTTGCCCATTGCATTGGATCAAATTTAAGGTGTTTCAAACTGTTTCAATGTAGAACGCCATTGTGCTGAGTACGGATGTCAAGTGGACTCCAGACTTCGATCTCGACAAAGAGTTGCAGGAGGTGCACAGGGAGAACGAGATTGACCAGAACGGCATCATGGAGGAAATGCGCGGAGCCAAGTACGCTTGGAACAACAAGAACGTGAAACTGTTACGGCGCAAGAGATAAATGCGGTTCCGTTGCATTTGTTTTTGCTTCGCAGAATCTGCAAGTGCTGCGTGCGTGTAAAAGCGAGTCCAACAATTGGTCTTTTTTTTTGTCGTTCCCTGTGCTTTCACACAGCAGAGTTCAGCAAGAAAACTGATGTTTGAGAGATAGCTCAACTATTAATTGAGAGTACAATATCAGTTGTTTGAATGATGGTTTAAATTCACTTGCTCGTTGGTGTTGTTCGAAGAAAAAACACATGGAAACTGAAAATAAAACACTTGTCGTCCAAAAAAATTTTTGTAGCGTTTTTGTATTCGTTTTGTCCCTGCCTTTTGTGTACCTGCCTTGATTGAGGCAGCTGGCGGTCACTCGGCAGCGGCCGGCAGGACATTTCTATCAGAAAATGTTGTCGTCACATCTTTTCCCATTTTGGTTTATTTTTCTTTCAAATACAATAAAGGGAGTATGTCCAACAATTCCGAGTTGCATTTTCAAGCTCTTATTTGGCCGTTTCCTTTTTTCAACCCAAATTACATGTACGTATGTTGTGAAAGGAAAACATCTCCAGCGGATTCAGCAACGGGATGGTGCAGATGAGATTTACTGCCCTGGTCTTACTCGAGCAGAAAATTAAAGTCTTTCTTCGACAATCTTCACCGAAGGCGGGGTCCAGTCGCCCCGGCGCTGGAGTGCATCAGGTCCGTCGAACCCGACCTGTTCGGTCTTGCAAAGGATTTGTGCGGGACGTGCTGGCACCTTTTGAATCCAATGGAGTATGTGCTGAGGTCGAGTGCACGTGTCTTCTTGGGGGCGATTTATTCACCAGGTTTTGGCTTGGTGGTGTTGCGCACACTTTGTAGAAATGGTATCAGAGCTGAAAGAAACACACACAGTCGTCCTTTTTATCTTGATAAAAAATTCTTCTCCCAAAAAATCAAGACGAAGATAAAAGATATAATTTGAAAGTAAAATTGGGGTGAATGACCCACGTGTGCCTCCTGTTCCTTTTTGAGAAACACAGTCGTAATCCTTGTTTCGACTTTGACTTCTTGATGGAATGACGATGTACCTCAGAAAAAAAGCACAGTTACATGCAGCAAGGAGCAATTTGTTCAAACGAAACATTGAACATGTGACATTTTTGGAGATATCTACTGAACTCTGAAACTCACTTGGTAACAAGGCTGATGTGGTAAGAACGAAAATCCCTGAGTGCTGAGACACACGCGTCGTAAGCCTGCAGCAATTCAATGTTTGTGCTGACCGTCACTGCAAAGATTCACGGCATGACTGACGGTGTACGGGTCACATCCATGCAGGCTTTGCTCCACGTTAATTGTATTGGAGTGAGATTCCGTGTCCCCCCTGAGTTCGGACCTGTGTATCCCCCCGGAAGGACATTCCGCGGCTCTGGTCAGCCAAGGTTGCTCTACCGTATTCCTTGAGCGACGATCTTTCCCTGAGGTACAAAACGAAGTTCCGATGGTCTCTCGGCATGTACTCAAGCATGTTGTCCAAGAACTCCTGCTTGTCCTTTTCATGCCTGATTCCCAGAGCTGCATCGAAGCTGTTGAGGACTGAACTCTGGGCCGCACTCCCGCCGCAAACCTTTGGTGTGAGATACAATGCAATCAAATAAAAGATTATCAGAGAAACATGCTTCTCCGATTGTTTCCTTCACCCATTTCAAAGAATTGATGACACACTGCTGGGTTTCAAAACGCGTGCTGTGAACGATCCCTTGGAAGTCACCGCTTTAGTGTGTGGCAGACATTATAACATGCCCATGCACAGACTTACCCCTGAGACAGACCGTGAAAAACGGAACTGGCTCACCTTGACAGGGTCGTCGGACACACCTTCATAGATGAGGCCATCTGGAAGCGGTGAACCGGTCTCACCCCACCTGCAATGAACGGGTTCCCTTGTGCACAAAGTGATCCTCTGATCAAAAACAGAAAAGTTGACATGATCAGAAGAACTTTGTCAAGTTTTTCTCCACCAAAGTTTGGAAAATGAATGGGGTTTTCCTTCTTCCAAAATTGGTTGCCCAAGCCAGCGGTAGGGGTCAAGTCTTCAATCTGTCTGGATGATGTGTGGTGCTCACCCCGCAAGGAATGGTCGGAACACATTGTAAAAGACGTTTGAAGACAGTTTTTCTGAAAAAGAAAGAAAAGCTGCACAGATTCATTCTTACATGAGCATGGAACGTTCCCATCACTGATGTACCTGTGTTCACTTCAATATCTCAGTCAAGAAGGAAATTAAAGAAAGGCTTCTTCTACTTACCGTGAAATCTGGACAAAGTTTGCTTCATGGAGACCAGTGCTTCTGTCATGGTCTTCAAGTGTGAGACAATAGCACGATCCAGGTGTTCCTCGACTGAGTGCACCACACCTGCCATGGCCTGAAACAAAGAAGAAATAACATGCACACTGGGACACCAAGAGCGGGTCCTTGCAAGGAACCACTTCAGCATGCATGCAGGAGCTGCCCTGAAGTGTCTCAATGTTCATACCTCAGACACGCAAGCAAACTTTGCGTGGTTTTCCTTCGCGCATCCAACCCAAAGAACTGTTGACAAGGTCCTTTTCTCACCTTGAGGGCGGGGACACAGGCCAATTCCACGCCAACAGTGACCAGAGTAAACCAGTCATATTGTTCCCCGCCAGGAAAACGACAAATAGTCCGCAGATTTCTGTTCCAAGAGATTTTACGAATCTCAGCTGCATTTCGTGTCCTTTTAGTTTGAGACACAATTCATCAGAGACTCAAACCAAAAGCCAAAAATGTAAGCAAAAAGTAAGTGTAGACTCGTGTACTCACTCCACTGTTGGTGACCTGAAAAGGCAAACAGAAAACTGAATTTGCAAACGAAAGAGAGAAAACACCCGAGATCAAACATTCTGCATGAACCGGGAACGCGGAAGGACATGTCAAAAGGAAACGCTAAGATCAATGTTCTTTCAATCCAAAGCCAACAGCAAAATTTTCAAAAAATAAAAATATCTGGAAGGTCCCATCTTCACGCCAGGTCAGCACTGTCTGTTTTGGCTCAGCCATGCACATGTATTTGAAACACTGTTCTTTTTGTGTCCATGGTATTGCAAGGGCGTGTTGACCCCATGATCCTGTAGCTTGAGTTTCCTGAACGGATTTCAGAACTGGTGTTGGTGGTTCTCAGAAATTCCCGCTCAACGACTGGTAAATCAGTAAAATTTGATTCCAGTGATGAGGTGGGTTGCCGAGAATTCTCGATCATTCGATTTTTTTCATGAAACCAAACTTTGCTCACCTGGATGCGTCAATGAAATTCCAGTTGCTGAGACAGAAGGAACAGTGACTCAGAGCCGGTTTGCTGCCCATGTAGTTTGCCAAATAACAAACAGGCACCGCTAGTTGTCTCGGAAGAACCTAAAAATGTCAACGAGATGCCACAATGAAGAAATAGCCCTGCTGAAAAATGACAATCTTGCTGCTTTTTCAGCGAAACGTGGAAAGAAGACGATGCAAATTCTATGTCCGAGGAAGCACAACCTTGGGTACGCCTGTGTCTCCGTCCTGCCAGACGTAGCCGTTCGTGAGGAAGCTGAGGTACAGGTACGCCAGTCTGTGTTCTCTGTATCCGCGCAAGTTTCCTGGGTCCAACACAGGTAGCTACGAGAGGAACAAGAGCTTATTGAGGATTTACGTCCTTCTTTATTGTAAGAGAGTGGCAATGTGAAGACTTGCTTTTATCCGATTTATTGACAATGTGAAGACGAGCTGACCTTGTGCACTTCATTCCTCAGACACTTCGCGACCAGCAGTTTGGGAAGGTTCTTGGCCAGGTTCTCCCAGGGAGAAAAATATTGAGGCAATTCATCCTGCAAGTTGGAAAAACAAGTTTTGCTCAGCACACCAGTGCGCCAAACCGAACGTATATTGTTGTCAGCCACTGGAAGCAAGTACGCCAGGGTTTGTCCGTGATTTGGGCAAAGGGACAATCACATGGCTCACCTGAAGGCCCAGGCACACGTCATAAACGCACACTCCCAAGGGAAGGGAACCTGGTGGACCTCAAATAAGGTGTGTGCACGTGCTTGAGGGAATTGTGATGCAGCAACCTGCACGCAATATGTCTCAGGGAGATTGAAACACCACATCTATGTATACACTCTCCATGAAATAAGTTGAAAGCCTCTGTGAGGTGGGCGACTAAGATTTAGAACTGCTGATTGGCATTGAAAGTCTTGTGCTGACGACCAGTTTAAATCCAGCACTGGTCACAATCCAAGACTCAAAACCAGACGTACACACGAGTAATTTGAAACTGCAACTTGAAACTCGACTTTGAGAATCTCAATCCTTCAACTGAGCGGTGATTCAAAGAATTTCATTCCCACCGTGAGCAACCTTCAGCAGCAATGGGCGGGGTCAGCACAGAGATCCCAACTCTGTCTCTGCAGGAATCCAACGGAGAAGGAAATGTGGTTCCCTTGATTAATTTCTGATTCAGAACAAACGAGAAGCTTCTGATACAAATAAACGAGTACCGTGTCCCGTGACTTGCCATGGTTTCGGATGGAAGAAATGGACAGGCCTCGTGTGAAGGACCCAAAGTCTGACACAAAACAGTGTTGTGGCACGAATCCAACGGTCATTCTTTGGTTGTGCCTGTCTGCTGTAACAATTTCCTCCTTCGGACGGGAATTTGACTTTCCCTCCTCAAGTAATTAATGTCTGTGAAGCAACAAAAGGCAAACAACAACAAAATCTTCACCCAAAAGGGTCGTGGAAAAAGTGCAGCGGAGACTTAACTTGACATGCATGCATGCAGTCCATGACACCGCATGCATGCTGGAACTTCATGCTCGCTTGCATGCTTTGTGTGGTTTGAACACAAACGGGTTGTTTGTGCTCAAGCGACAAAAACACACGCACACACACGCACACACACGCACACACAAACTTGCTTCCATTAAAACTCACCAAAGCGTCTGTGAGAAGAAAACCATGCGTTTCAGAAATGTGGAAACGCCTTAAATCAGCTGTTGTTCTCTCCATGGCGTCCATATCGATTGAAACCCGGCGCGCAGTCGGTCTGGCTGTTCGTGCAGCTTCAGCGCGGTCCGCTGGTTTTTCCGAGTCTGTTTGTTGGTTTTAACTGAAGAGAGGCTTGTTGTACCGCCTTTGTGGCGTTTCGACGGCCTTGATCTTTTGTCCTTCAAATACTCGTGTGCGAGTAATATATGCCAAAGATGTCCTGATTTTCAAACCAAATTAGGCTCGAACACGCGTGTTACCACAAAACACCGCTGGACAAAAATCAATCGTTGCAACTTGATGAGAGAGACCGCAGAGTTGCAGGGTGCAGACGCCATAAATCACGAGCGGAAACTCAAACACAAAGGCTTCTCGCATGCGTGGTGCTCTCGCAACTGAAACAAACGACCACTGGCACTTTGGTGTTGAAAAGAAAGAATATCTTGGGGATTGTTGTCATTGTTATTATCAGTTTGCGAAAGGAATCCACAAGTTTCACAGAAATGAACAAATTGTTGACTTTGGACGAAGAGTGTTTTCGTTAAAAGTGTTTGCATTGTCTTTCCTCTTTGAAATCCATTTGCATTGACCACAACCCAAGGTGGTATGTTGCGGTCAATAGCAGCCCGGCTCGATGGAGATGCGGTTGAAGTAGTCCCACCCAGCAATGATGTTGTACATGTTGATCCCGGGACACGCAGTGCACCACGCGTCTCGGTGTCCGTGCAGCGAGTAGACGTCCACCACATGATCCTGCAACAACAGACGTGTATACGACGTGTTGAAGGCATTCACCCGCACACACTACGTTTAGTGCGCCCTCCAAATCAGTTTGGCAGTTCCGACATCAACGCACCCTGGACGTGGCGCACTTGATGAGGTTCTGCGTGGCTGTCTGCATGATGCTCGGTACCGGGTCTTCCTCGAAATTTCCGATCAGCGAGAAGGCGACGGAAATGTCGTTGTAGCCGACGGTGTGGGCGCCGACGCGATCCCAGCCCCGCCCCATGTACGCATTACCATCGCCGCCAATCAAGAAGTTATACCCAATGTCACTCCAACCTGCAGTGGAACAATTGAGCGAATTCTTGGAGACACGTTCACGTATGATGACGCTGGAAATTTTGTGATGATATTTCTCCCGTTGGTTGACACTTGGAGCAATGATCAGGCAGTGAGCCAGTGGCATACTCAGACACGCACATGCTCACACACCACGTACTCACTGACGTACTCATGTAAAGTGACCACTCACTCACTCACTCACTCACTCACTCACTCACTCACTCACTCACTCACTCACTCACTCACTCACTCACTCACTCACTCACTCACCATTGTTGTCCATGTGGATATCTTGTACTTGTCTGACCGACGCCTTGCACTGGTCGACAGTGTAACACTCCGCGGTGACAGTGTGGTGAATGAAGACGTAAGTGACGGGTGTTTGCATATCGACCCAGCTGGTTGGGTTCCGCGCGTTCCACTCTTCGCGGCTGTAGATGTCCACTCCCTCGCACGGCCATATGTCAGCTGCGGACACAAAGCTGGACGCTATGCATGGTGCAGTTGCCCACAAGGCGAATTGAAATGCAGTGACCAACACACGGCAATTGGCAGAGAGGCTTGGTCACAACACCTTCATTGAGGGTTGGCGGGACACACCTGAGATGCCACACATTGCATTGTTCTCAGGAAAACAAGGTGTTTGTGCTTTGTTAAGTGTTCTGGTTTTTGTCAATCGTGAGATATGTCTCTTTGATTGGCTGAAAAGAAAAATCAAACTCAGTTCTCGAGAGACTTAAATCTCAAGAGTTGACCCATCAACTTTGAAACATTTTCCCTCAAAATCAACTGTTTCACTTTGATCCATGTTTCCTGAAAACATGCCAATATTTTGCCAACCTCAATCTGCATCTGAAGGTTTGTTTGATGTCAACATTTTGCAAAGCTCCACCTGCATCCAAAAACACTGACATGAACGTTTTCATCTCACCTCAATCTGGAGAGGAACAAAAGGTTCCAAGCCGCTTTTGTGCCTCACTTTGGTCTGTTCTTTCTTCTGCTAGAATTTGGTTCGTGCTGCATGGGTTGGTTGTCTCAATTGCTTCCCAATGTGAGTGTGCCATTGCAAAGCACACCTGATTTCAAAGTTGGATTGCCAATGTGTTCACTGAAGTTGTGATCACAAGGGAGTCGCCGCGCTTGACAACCCTTTCCCAAAAGAATTTTCTCCTCGTTTTCAGGTGATTTGAACAGCTTTCTTTGGGTTTTGCTCCGTACAGTAAAAGCCGAATTGAAAACCGAAAATCACCTGAATGTGAAATTCAAATTCTGCAAGCTCTCGTGGACAGGTCTTTGGTTCCTTCCTGCGTGTGGTTCAGCAGTCTATTTGTTGCGTTCTGGGTCTCATGCTTGAGGTTTCAAAAGAACAAAATGGAAAAAAATGTAACATTTTAAAGAGGGCAAAGTGGGTTTTATGTTCAAGTGATGAAATTTTTCAGCAGTTTTAGGTGGCTGAAATTGAGAATTTGATTTTGGATCTTGTTTGTATGTACTTGTCAGGCTACACATTATGTACCGATATTTGGTGTGGAGGAGAACAGTTTTTGGGTTGGAAAGGGACTTGGTTGCAGATTATGCCCAAAACTTTCTTCTTGCTCAAGTTGGGTAAAGGGGGTCAAACACAAGACTTCAAAATTTGTTGAAAAATAAGATTTGCAATGTGACATTTGGCAGGTCTGTACGACACTGAGGAAAATTTGGATTTGGGGAACTCCTTCTGTTAGTGAGGCCTGATTCTGCAAGATGTGACTGGCTTCAGATTCACAACAGAGTTCCTACAACACGAAAGCAACCCAGCCGCTCATTTGGTAGAAGAGTACTGGTCTCTCGAGCAGGTCCCCTGTTCACACCTCATAATTTCACATGTGAGAATGGTCAAAGCCAACTGGCAACGGGAATGAGTTCAAATCACCGAGCAGCCTAGTTGCCCATTTTTTCAGTGTGTATATTTTTTTTCTAGTTGAAGTGGGCCCTTCCTTGAACTCCTTCAGTCGCCCCATCCCCCAGGGATTTCATCCCCTTCACGAAATCATGGATTTTCCTGAATATGCCACACATCTTGCTGACTAACTTACAACAAAGAAACTATTCTGTATTCCAGGTCGGAGCAGTGACCAGAAAAAAACCCCAAACGGATCCTACCTCTTGCTGCACCCAGCAGCGCGATGGTCAAAAAAACAGCAAGCATACCAACTCAATTGTCTCCTTCAAGTTTTGTAAAAATTGTGACTTTGCACGCTGCCAATCAGACAACCTTGTTCCCTTTTATCGCTGCGAATTTAACATTTGTTACTCGTTGTGACAAGCTCGCGCCGACGATACGAAACCCCACGCGTGTTTTGTTACACATCATCAGGCTTTATTGTTGAAGCATCTTCATGTAGATTTCACAAAAGAGCAATCTTCGTCAAAAACAAGCATGATAAAAAGAAAGCATGGCAACATTTTCCCCGTCGCTGACGACCTCACTGATCATGGCGTGTGCCCGTTCTGAGATGACGATCTCAGCAAAACAACGCACAAGACGAGACGCGCAGACCGCCTGACAGGTCCATTTCACCAGAATCGTCCACGAACAACGAACAGTACAGACGATGGATATCGTTGGGAGTGCAGGACAATGACATGACAACATTCATTACGGAAACTGCTTGAAAGTTGCCGACAACACTTCGTGTAGTAGAGTTGGTCTGGACCTGGCCGAAAGCGACGAGGACTCCAGATGGACAGCTGAGGTGGGGCGTGCTGCAATTCAGTACGGTTGCAACAGGGTGCGAAAAAAGAACTCACCAACAGCACCAAGAATTCTCGCTGTGATGCTTTTCAATTTTAAGTACACGCACAACTCTCGACTAGGAAAAGAAAACAAAAGCACTCACAAGTGTGGCACGCACACAACGCAATGACACGAAGAACTGGGTGTCGGGCTGTTTCATTGAAATAGTGTCCTGAACGGGGTCTCCTTTCAATTTTTTTCTTGCGCGAAATTCCGAATCAAGAATAGCAATTTACCACTGCGAAGAAAAGCTCAAAAGGGCCACTGAAGGTGTGTGTGTGTGTGTGTGTGTGTGTGTGTCGAACCCCAGAAATTTATCAGGAGATAGTTACCGTGATGCTTTTCTGACTATTTTTGGGCCGCCCCCGCAAACACCCTGAGGTGCTCCCCACGGGCCAGGCATTTATCTGCGGAAGAGGGTTGCGGGAAACGGGGTGTCACAAAGTGGTGTCAGCAGGTGGAGCTTGCAGTGTGTTCGTGCCCCCCCCCCCAAAAAAAAAAACCAAACCACAAAGCACTTGTTGGACTAACTCTCAATCATTTTCATGAGTTTCCGCACACTTGAACCGAGCGAAGAAAACTTCCACTGGAACACGGAGTTGCATGGGCCAGCATAAAACTTTCTTTCTGCTCGAGAAAAACACAAGTGTGCATTTTCTCAAGCAAAAAATGAGACTGTCGAGCTCTGTTGTTCAAGTTTTTCAGCTCGGATGGGGAATTCGGCAGTTGTGTTAAAGCAGACCCAAAAAGAAAAGGCCTTTGTACTCGGAGATTAGATTTGTCGCTCTCGAAACCTTGTCACACGCTACTGCTCACAACTGCCAAAAATTCACCGAATTCTTTCCAAGTTTGAGGAGCGAAATATTCTGCTCGAACCAGAGGCTCTTCTTGCTGAAACATTATGCCCTTGCCGTGTTGTGTTCAAGCAGATATTTCAGCGTTTCACCTCGAAAAGAGATTCAATGTGAAAAGACCTTTCTTGTTGGTTTTTGGAAGAAAAAGCAATCGAGAATGGAGTCAGTCTCCCGTCTGTTTCCGGGAGATACAAACGAGTCGTGCAACAAATTCAAGCGCGTGTGCTCACAAAACATGTGTCATTTTCCTTCCAGCAGAATTTGACTTTGTCATCACAACAATGCTCTGAACGGACAATGTTCGCAACTTACACAACAGCAACATGGATACGAAAACAAAGAAAATACGAGCCGAACAGAGACGTTCACAACACTCGACGCACACGGAGACAGCGACTGCGTTACAAGGTCGGCCTCGCTTTCGCAACGCAGTGATCTGAGCAGTGTGAAAACGAAAAGCTGAAGCGAGACTAGGATTCATCTGAAAGCCGATAATTACGTGACCGATCGGGGGCCGATCGGGTCGCCGCCGACGGTCTCTACAGACTGAAAATCTTGGTTTTTTTTTCAGGCAAGATTCCAACAATCGACACCAAATCGTAAAGCTGTGGTTCGACTACCGCGGCGAAAACCGTCGACGGGTGAAATTTTGGGAAAACACATCGAGATCAATCTTCTGCACCAGACTTGCCCAGAACAGCACAAAACCGGGCAAGACAGCCGGAAAACAAAGAAACAGCATCGGTATCCTGAAAAGAACTGCAGCAGATCTTACACAATGTGCGAGTCGAGCACTGTGGTGCACCAACCACCAGGTCTTGAAAAGTACACAAACACACGCCTGACGTCAACGCTCCGAAGTTTGCTGCTCCACACCCACATCGCGCAGTTTCTCGAGCCACCTTTGCTTGGACCACGATTTCACCAATTTTGCAGCTAAATATATCGACTGTGCGGTGAATACGATAAATTATGCCGTACAAAAATACCAGAAGGTGGGACAAAACGCGTCAAGATTCAGAGTAAATCAGAAACAAACTCAGAGAAAAATTCAAATGTTCTCCATCAACGGTCAATGAGTTAGCCACGCTCTCCCAATCGCGCAGTTCATAGAAAGCCGCTAGGCTCCCACCCGTGTGTTCGGCTCCTCCAATCACAGGATAAATCACGCCCGATCTGCGCGTGCGAGTGAAACCGGTGTAGGAGTAAGGATATTCCCCCCAGGAAATCCTTTTCCCCCAAGCAGAGATTTACGAGTCATATGACAGTAAAAGTCTTCCCCCTAGAAAGGATTTCCTAGGAAAAATATTCCCCCCAGGAAATCTCTTCCCCCATCATACGGGCCATTTCATACAAATTTTTGGGTTAGGGTTAGGGTGTGTCACAGGAAATTCTTTCCCCCTTTCAAATCAGTAAAAGTCTTCCCCCCTGGGTCTCAGCTTCACTTTTGGGTATCTCATGTTGGGTTTGATTGTTTTTTATTGCATCTCAACTTCACGGACAATTTTATGCATCCCAGGTTCAATGACTGCATTTGTGAAGTTGAGATTTGCTCACTGATTTTCATACGAAAGTGGTCCTTTTTTTCCTGGGGGGGGGGGAAGAGATTTACTGGCCTGAAATGCCCAGTAAAGGTCTTCCTCCGGGAAGACTTTTACTGACCGATTTCAGTAAGAATATTCCGAGGGGAAGAGATTTCTGGGGAATAAATTTACGTCTACACCGGAAACAGCAACTGATCACAAGTCCGTGATTTGGTATTGATTTCTGTTGTTTTTGGATTGCTGCCCTGGACTGGGTTTCTGCTGGTACGGTGGCAAGTGTGAGTAGTTGCTGCTGGCCTCGCTGCCCGAGTGCGAGTAGACGGGGGACGGGGCGCGATGGTGCGTCGGGAAAGGACCAGGGCCTCCCCGTGGCGAATAGAGTTCGTGGGGGTTGGAGTAGCCGGATTGTTGCGACGAGTTGCTCGGAGCTGGAGACGGAAACTGCTGCGGTGGATAGTGGCTGTTGTGGCGGTTGTTGTGCAGACTGGGGTAAACCTCGTCATGAGTCGGCGCCGGAAGCCTGACGCCTTCGTCTGGGGAGATTCCAAGACGCCGCAAGTGGCATGTGTGGCAGAGCAACGTCCCCTCCAGAGGGTAGCACCGCTTGTCGGGTTCGTCTGTCAGCTGCATTCCACAGTCCTGCAATGCAAAGGACGTTAAATTTGAGTCATAAAAGTATGCATCAACATTTCTGCGGGAAAACGTAAAATAACTTGTGCAACCACAAAAAAATCGACTGATATGAACTGAAGACCCGATAAACTGAGATGCTACACAAAAATGAAACGCAACCAGTTTGATGCAGGAGTCCATCACGAAAAGGTTGAGCGACGCGACAGTGTAGTTCAAAGAATTCAAGCTGAAAATTCCAGTCAACTTTCACAAATGGGGCGAGGCCCACTTCGCGGGAAACAACGAACCAGTTTTGCTCAAAGCAGCTTGGACAGTTAGTTCCATATTTACACACATACGGCTCACCATCTTTTCATTCATGCCCAACCAGACATCTATCAAACGCTCGTTGCGTTCCCTTCTTTTGCATTCGCTGCAGTTAGTGTTTGTCCGTTTTGTCCAAGCTCCTCTTTATGTACAAACCCTTTGCACCTACACACGACTGAACAATTTCCTTTACCATGTGAATTGTTACGGGCCTTCCTCGGTTGCGGTGGGCTAGAAATAGAGCGCGCACAGAGCACTTCCAACACGCCGTTTCAATGAATAAACATGTGAATGGCAGGTATGTTAGAAACTTAAATACTATTCAGGTTGTTGCGGCCAAGAAATTTTCGTTGCAAGCAGTCTGCAGATCATCATGATACAATAGGCACAAAATTCTGCTGCACAGAAAATTCTGTTTCAGCCGACTCTTCGAGATGGACAATAAAAAAAAAGCGTCCCTCGTAGGTCAATCAAACCAACACCACCTGGGCGACATTTTATCAGAAGCACAGAGATTCCATGTCCACCTCATCAGAGTCACAATCTCAAAAATGCATTGTTGTGTTGTGCAGTGGCGTCAGAATAAAGTAACAAAGCCTGAAGAATTATTGCCATGCCCTGTACGAGTAAAAAAGGTATGCATGTTTTTCGGTGCCCGGACTCTCAAGCTTCAAGAATAATGTTGGCAATACCACTCCAAATAAATTACCTATAAAATCAGACAAAAACACCCTTCATATCACCTACGCGCTTTTTAGGTCGAACCTATAGTACACAAAAGCACCTTTTCTCATGCCAGTATTTGAACGGTAGTGTGCAAAGACTGTATTGCTGAAGACACCGAAATTGCTGTGCCATGAGCGTGTTTTGTGTCCATCATTCCGTCAATCCTACCAAGAACTTCGAAGCAAGTTGAAATCCCTTTCTCCTGTTACATGTTGAACGACCCAGCAGAACTCTCACAAAGAAACCCTGACAGTTCATAATCTTCTCTGGGTTCGTTCGTTCGAAGAAAACTACCACACAACATTGCGTGTGAAGCTCGTACAACTACGAGGCTCTTTCCACTTCTGATGCGCGCTGCATGTAGATATCAACTCAAGCACTTGTCCACTGAACAAGGCATTTAACCGGTATTTAGGTCGGTCGAGTTCAAATTAGCATGCCAAGTCAACATGCAGCGCGCATCAGAAGTGGAAAGAGCCTCGTACACGACAAAATGCAACTGTGCAGCTTACCTCGCAGTGATAGCAGTCCACGTGGAAATCTTTGTCCATCGACACGACCCTGACCGTTTCTTCTGTTCCCTGTGACAAAAAGGAAGTTTCCCAAGAATTTGACCTTGACTGAACTGAAAACGGAAAGACCAGTGCTCTCCGCATCAGTAAGTCCAAATTTGTCTGGAGCAAACGAAGGACAGTTCTAAGAATAAACGACTGTACATAAACGAGCGTCAGATTAACCGTACCTCGACAGGAGTTATGGCTTGTCCGCACGCATGGCATTTCGGCGCATATACTCTGGAAAAAAGAACCACCAAATGTGAGTACGCTTCTTCTGCGTAACCTGGTGAAATTGAGAGGCCAATCGGTGCGTGTGACTTCGACTGAAGTGAAACAACAAAAAATGGACTTTCAAGGAGAGCATCAGCCGCGCGCCACTCCCCCTTTCCCATTCACAACACGCAAACCCCGGTGTGGGGGGAGGGTAACTAAACCGGCAGACACTAAAAACTCTCTCACACACATACACACACACACACATACACACACACACACACACACACGCACACACACCGAGGATACAGTGGGAAACCAACAACAACCATCGCGGCTGACAACAAGAACCCTCAGCGGATTCGGATTTCCTGTGTGAGGACGCTGTCACATCCACACTGAGCACTTAGCAAAGCGAAACTGCCTTCAGTCACAGAAAACACATCGATGTGAATTTCCCGACACGTGAAGATCCTCCCAATTTTGACACCGGAAATGCACGCGATGCCGACTTCCGTCTTGTGCTGTTCAGCGATTCGTGTGTGAAAATCCAACAAACACGCGCGCGTACAAACACACACACACACACACACACACACACACACACACACGCGCGCGC
>JAAUXT010032240.1_pt1 | contig 21388 bp, 20 predicted proteins | sample 7278171 | NCBI WGS metagenome assembly JAAUXT01 (sample SAMN14350112, study PRJNA611818) | marine sediment metagenome | isolation source: surface marine sediment (1.8m) | place: French Polynesia: Moorea | collected 2018-08 | reverse complement strand
GCGAACATGATAAACAACCGCACCGTGTCGGCCCCGTAGTAGTCGATGAGTTGCTGAGGGTCAACGGTGTTGCCCTTGGATTTGGACATCTTGGCGCCATCCTTGAGCACCATCCCCTGGGTCAACAGGCGAGTGAAGGGTTCGTCGGAGGTGACAAGGCCGATGTCGCGCAGCAACTTGTGGAAGAAACGGGCATACAGCAGGTGCAGAATCGCATGCTCGATACCGCCCACGTACTGATCGACCGGCAGCCAGTAACGGGCACGCTCATCCAGCATGACCCGGTCGTTGTCCGGGCAACTGAAGCGAGCGTAGTACCAGGAAGATTCCATGAAGGTGTCGAAGGTATCGGTCTCGCGTTGCACAGGAGTGCGGTCGGGAAGCTGCGTTTGGCAGAACTCCGGCATGTTGGTGAGAGGAGAGCCCACGCCCTGGAACGCCACGTCCTCCGGCAATACGACCGGCAGCATGGCCTCCGGTACCGCCACCGGTATTTTATCAGGACCCGTCACCATGGGGATCGGCGCTCCCCAATACCGCTGTCGGGAAACGCCCCAATCGCGCAGACGGTAGTTTACTTTCCGCCGTCCCTTACCCTCGCACTCCAGATGATCGGCAATGGCGTCGAAGGCCGCTTCGGAACTCAGACCAGTGAATTGGGCCGACTCGATGAGTACGCCCTTGTTGACGAAAGCCCGTTGGTTTAGATCGATTTGCTGATCGTCGTTGGTGGCGATGACCTGGATAATGGGTAGATCGTATTTGCTGGCGAACTCATAGTCGCGCTGGTCATGGGCCGGCACGGCCATGACCGCGCCGGTGCCGTAGCCCATGAGAACGAAATTGGCGACCCAGACCGGAATCCTGACCCCCGTTATGGGGTGAACAACGTGCGCCCCAGTGGCCATGCCCTCCTTTTCCATGGTCTCCATGGTCGCCTCGGATACGTCGCTGTGGTGGCATTCGTCCAGGAAGGCCGCCAGCGCGGGGTTTGCGGCCGCGGCTTTGACCGCGAGGGGGTGTTCGGCAGCCACTGCCATGTAGCTGACGCCCATGAGGGTATCGGGGCGGGTCGTATAGACGCTGAGGGGGGTGCCGTCATCCTCCAGGGCAAACTCCACCTCCACGCCCTCGGAGCGGCCCAACCAGTTGCGTTGCATCGTGCGCACGGCCTCCGGCCAGCCGTCCAGATCATCCAGCGCCTGCAGCAGCTCCTCGGCATAAGCGGTAATCCTGAGGAACCACTGGGGGATTTCCCGGCGTTCCACCAGGGCGCCGGAGCGCCATCCGCGGCCATCGATGACCTGCTCGTTGGCCAACACGGTCTGTTCTACCGGATCCCAGTTCACCACGGCGTTCTTCTTGTAGGCCAGTCCCTTTTCGTAGAGCTTGGTGAACAACCACTGTTCCCAGCGGTAATAGCTCGGCTGGCAGGTGGCCAGTTCGCGTTCCCAGTCGTAACCGAACCCCAGCCGCTTGAGCTGCTGACGCATGTAATCGATGTTTTCGTGGGTCCATTTAGCCGGCGGCATGCCGTGTTTGATGGCGGCATTTTCCGCCGGCAGGCCGAAGGCGTCCCAGCCCATGGGCTGGAGTACGTTCTTTCCCAGCATGCGCTGGTAACGAGCAATCACATCACCGATGGTGTAGTTGCGCACATGCCCCATGTGAAGCCGCCCACTGGGGTAGGGGAACATGGATAGGCAGTAGAACTTCTCCCGTGCCGGATCTTCCGTTACGCGAAAGGTTTGCTGATTTTCCCAATGATGCTGCGCCTGCGCTTCGACCTCTTGGGGTTTATAGGACTCGTCGATCACGATTTTTCCCTGAATTGAACATAAATTTGCAAGAGTAGCTTACTTTTACCCTACCAACAACAAAACCCGATGGCTCATGTCGGGTTTTGAGGAGGCAGCGATTTATTTGATGCATCACCGCCGATAGATGTAAACTCCATCTATGGTATCGGATTGATCATCGCTACACTGGAGTCGGTTAGCCCGTCTTTCTTAATCTGAAACGACCTTTTTTCGCCTGCTGAAGCCTTAAATGACCGAGAACGCTGAGAACCTTGTCCTTGAGCACCTGCGACATATCCGCAGCGACATCGCAGCGCTTTCAGGAAAAGTGGATACTTTGACGATGCGTGTAGGCTCACTCGAGGAGCATATCGCTGGAATGCGCCGCGATCTCGGGTTGATTCATGGCGATATGGCCATCATGAGTCAACGCCTCGATCATCACGAACGCCGGCTCGAGCGCATCGAGAAACGCCTTGAGCTGGCAGACTGACGCCTTTCCAACCTGCGCTCACACCAACACGTTGATCCATTATTTTGAGGATGGCTCTCTATTCTCGCCAGTTGACGACGACATTAGCAATCTCGAAGTTGTCGCTAGCGTCCGCTCGATGGATCGACAAGTGGTTGGTTCCGGACCTGAGCACACCGGGAGGAATATGATCCATCCGAAACTGCCACGCTCGGGAGCCGCCGGGCGCCGGTGGGAGATCCATACCGGGTAGTGCCGTATCATTGATCTCAATTCGGTGGGACGACGATCCAACGCTACGTATTTGAAGCAGCAGGAACGCATCATCAATTGGCGTTCCTTCGATCGGGAAAGACCTGGTAGCCGTTGGGTTACTCGGCGTGAGTGTTTGCCTGAAGATTATAACGTTGAGGTCTGCACGAGCCATGATTTGAGCCCTCATTTAGTGGTGAAAAACGGCTTTCGTCGCATAGTCTTCGCAAGCGTTCGCAAAAGAACGTTCTTGGTGGGGAATTTACGTTATTGAGCAGCTGGAACTGAAACTATGCGAAAACTGTAAAGAAATTTCAGTGAATTATTTCACAAAAAACGTGTTAAAACTTGCCGTTCGCAGGCAAGTAGAAAGGAGAGAAAAGGGGAGCGGAGTGGTTTGATAAAAATCACTGCGCCCCCACTTTTTCGCAGTTGTCCAAGCGCCTTTCAAGTCTCGTCGTCTTTGGTTTCGTCTTCGCTTTCAGCATCGTACCAGCCTTCTTCCCACTGGTTACGATTGCTGAAAAAACTGCCGCCATCATCGTATGGGTTGTCGTCCAGGCTTTCGCCCTTTTGGTAGGCCTCGTAACCTTCTTGTCTGGGTCCCATTTTCATGCCCCTCTATTAATCACACCGCTGTTCCTCGTTATCTTCCGGGTCTTATTTTAGTTCAGGTAGGAGTGTCTCCATATCATGCTGGCCCAGCTCAAAATACTCTTTCTGTATTCTGCTATCGCCGAGGGCGATCGTCATGCTCTTCAGGTTGTTCGGTCTGAGAATGTGCAGCGGTTTGTAATAATAGGTTTTTCCCTCTATGTCGATGGACGTCTTGCCCACGGCCTGGAGCAGCTTATTGATACGCACCGCCTCGTTGATAATCGCAATATTGGGGAGACTCAGTTCGATATCGCTCACCAGTAGATTCATTCCGATACCATTCAACAGGGCCAGGAAGAAGTTTTTGCTGTAGATTTGCTCCATATCGGCATGGTAGTCATAGTGCGTGAAATCCACGAAACAGATCTCATCCACGGCGGGATCTTCGAACAGGGATCTGAGGGGCGTGTTGTCCAGATAACCGCCCTCCAGGTAATAATCATCGTCTATTTTGATGGCCTTGAAATAGGGGATCGTTGTTATTCCGGCAAGAAACACATCCATGAACCGATCCAGAGACTGATCGTTCAGCTGTCCCAGTATCTCATTGACGCTGAATAGTCTGGATTGTCTCCGGGTCAGGTTGGTGGTCATGATTTGCCACCGGGTGGCGGACAGGTGTTTACTCAGGATCTGCTGTCGGTCCGGCGCATCCAGTTGCATCGATTTGCGGCAGGTGTCCTTGTCCACGGTAAAGAGATAGGTGCCATTGGGCAGCAACGCAGGTCTGAGGCCAAGAAAATTCGAAAAAACCTGAAAAATGTCCGTAACCCCCAGGCGCAAGGTCTTGGTGAGAATGGGCGGCAATTCTTCCCGCTCCCAGTCCCACATGAGATAGTCCAGCACGATGTTGTTGCCTGAACTGGTCGATGTGAGGTGGGTAATGGGGATGCTCTGTTTTTGCAACGCCACTAGCGCGCCGGCGGTGTAAAAACTGCGATAACCACCTCCTGATGCCACGAAACCGAGCTTTTTCATGTTTTCCTCCTGGGGTTGCGATATTGCGATTACGATAGATGCTACACTCCTATTAAGATACAACAACACAACCCATCAGCTACCAGCGATTAGGAAAACATGACTGAATCACCGAGTATGAAAAGGCTCACTGAAGCCTATGACCGCATGATGGAGCGGGTTAAAGCGGGCCTTGAAGAGGTCGAACAAGCAGAACAGCAGGTTTTGCCCAATCTTCAGAAAAGCATTGAGCATGCGGCGGAAACGGCGGTTGAACTGGGTGAGTTGACTCGCGAGGAAGCGGAGCTGCTCGGTCAGTACCTGAAACGAGATCTGCAGGATGCCGGCCATTATCTCGCGACCACGGGGCATGACCTGCGTGCCTGGTTGCGTTTCGATCTGGATCTGATCGAGGATCGATTGCTGGATTTTCTGCGGCGGGCGGCGGACAAGACCCGCCTGGAAATGCTGAGTTTCCAGGAGGAGGTGGAACGGGCTTCCCATTATTCCAGCGGCGAGATTACCGGCCCGGGCACCCTGCGATGCGACAACTGTGGCAAAGTGCTGCATTTCCATGCCACGGCTCCTATTCCTCCCTGCCCACAATGCCAGGCCACGCGTTTTAGCCGGATGGCCGTGGATGAAGGGCGTTAGCGGGGTGTCGATTTCATCGGCTCAGCGAGGATATGGATTTGGACTGCGCTTGGTGGGTTGTTGGCAGGGTCAGTTCGAGGAGATGGATCCGGCGGTTATCGGCGCGTAGCACTTTGAAGCGATAGTTCTTCACGTTCACGATTTCACCGCGCTCGGGCAGACGCCCAATTTCCAGCATCACCAGGCCGCCAAGGGTATCGGCGCGCTCCTCGTCGAGATTGCCATGAAAGTGTTCGTTGAAATCCTCGACAGATGTCAGGGCCTTGATGGTGAACTTGTTATCCGCCAGCTTGCGGATGAACAGCTCTTCCTCTTCATCGTGTTCATCGTCGATTTCGCCGACGATCTGCTCGAGAACGTCCTCGATGGTCACCAAGCCCGCCACGCCGCCGTATTCGTCCACGACGATAGCCATGTGCAGACGCGTACTGCGGAATTCTTTCAACAGCACATTGAGACGCTTGCTTTCGGGGATGTACTTGGTGGGCCGCAGCATATCGCGCAGATTCAGTTCGCGGGAGCCCGGTTCAGCGAAATAGCGCAGCAGGTCCTTGACGATAAGAATACCGAGCACATCGTCACGATCCTCGGCGATGACCGGAAAGCGGGAATGGCCCGATTCGATGACCTGGGAGAGAACCCGCTCCAGGGGCCAATCCTGCTGTATGACAACCATCTGCGAGCGTGGAATCATTACTTCCCGCACCGGCATTTCCGAAACTTGGAGCGCGCCCTCCATCATTGCCAACGCATCCGCGTCCAGCAAATTCCTCTGTTGGGAATCGCGCAGGATTTCCAACAATGCCTCCCGGTCTTCGGGTTCGCCCAGCCAGGCCAGGCTCAATCTCTCCAGCCATGATTTGTGACTATTGCTGGAATCGGAGTGATCTTCGTTCATGGGAAACTACCTACTGTCTCCATAGGGGTCGGGGTAGCCCAGCTGCGCGAGAATATCGATCTCCAATGCCTCCATCGCGGCGGCGCTGCCGTTCTCCTGGTGATCATATCCCAGCAGATGCAGCATACCGTGCACTACCATGTGCGCCCAGTGGGCTTGGGTGGTTTTTTCTTGGACAGTGGCCTCGTGCAGAACCACTGGGGCGCAGATGACAATATCGCCCAGATGGTCGATATCGATCCCCGGCGGCGTCTCGAAGCTAAAGGACAGCACATTGGTGGGGCCTTGCTTGTGCCGATAGGTCTCGTTGAGCGCGGCGCTCTCGGCGGTGTCCACGATGCGAATCACCGCCCCGGTATCGCCGTGGTGGGTGGCAAACAAGGCCGCCTCGGCCCAGCGCTGAATTTCAGCCGGGTCTGGAAGGTTGGGCGATGCCACCGCGATCTGCAGATCCAGGTTCAAACTCATGGGCTTTCCTGCTCGTAGCGGGCATAGGCGGTCACGATGCGCTGAACCAGCGGGTGGCGGACGACGTCGCGGGCATTGAAGAAGGTCATGCTGATGCCTTCGACGTCCTTCAGGACCTCGAGGACTTGGCGCAGACCGGACTGGGCGTTGCGAGGCAGATCGACCTGGGTCACGTCGCCGGTGACGATCGCAGTGGAGCCGAAGCCGATGCGGGTCAGGAACATTTTCATCTGCTCGACCGTGGTGTTCTGGGCCTCGTCAAGAATAATGAACGACTCGTTCAAGGTGCGTCCGCGCATGAAAGCCAGCGGTGCGATCTCGATGACATTGCGTTCGATCAGTTTGGCAACACGCTCGAAACCCAACATTTCGTACAAGGCGTCGTAAAGGGGGCGCAGGTAGGGGTCGATCTTCTGGACCAGATCCCCGGGCAGAAAGCCCAGTTTTTCTCCTGCTTCCACCGCTGGGCGCACCAGTACCAGGCGTCTCACTTCATCCCGTTCCAGGGCATCCACGGCGCAGGCCACCGCCAGGTAGGTTTTGCCGGTACCGGCGGGACCAACGCCGAAGTTGATATCGTTACGGGCGATATTGTACAGATAACGTTTCTGATTGCTGCCCCGGGCACGGACGATGCCGCGGCGAGTGCGGATTGCCAGGCTCTCGAGTTCCGGTTCGATCTCCGCGGCCAGGGCGTCCGCACCGGCCTCCTGGAGAAACAGATGCACGCGCACCGGCGTCAGGGATTCCTCCCCCGTAGCCCGGTAGAGTGCCTCCAGCACGGAGGTGGCAACGCGTACCGCGCTGTGATCACCGATCACCCGGAACTCGTTACCGCGACTGTTGATCTCCACGCCCAGACGGCGTTCGATCTGACGCAGGTGCTCATCGAGCTGTCCGCACAGATTGGCCAGGCGCTCGTTGTCGGCGGGTTGCAGCAGGAGATCTTCGAACTCGGGATGTTGATGCAATTTAGGCGTCGCGGATGCGCTGACCATTAACGGAGTACTGATGCTGACTCACCAATGCGGCGTTCTTCCTCGCTGGGGGCCAGGCATTCGCCCCGCAGGGAATTCGGTAACGCCTCGGTAATACGGACCGCTACGAACTGGCCGATTAGCGCGGTGGGTCCTGAAAAGTTGACAACACGGTTATTCTCGGTGCGCCCCGCCAGTTGCCGCGGGTCCTTGCGCGCGGGTCTGTCCACCAGAATACGCTGTGTCGTTCCCACCATGTCCCGGCTGATGGCCTGAGCCATGGTATTGATTCGCTGCTGCAACACGGCCAGGCGATCTTTTTTGACCGCCAGCGGTATATCATCGGGTAGGGTTGCGGCGGGTGTGCCAGGGCGGGCGCTGTAGATGAAGCTGAAGCTCTGATCGAAGCCAATCTCTTCGATCAGTTGCAGGGTTGCCTGGAAATCCGCCTCGGTCTCGCCGGGAAAGCCCACGATGAAATCCGACGTCAGGCTGATATTTGGGCGTATGGCCCTCAATCGACGCACTTTGGATTTGTACTCCAGGACCGTATGACCGCGTTTCATCAGCGCCAGGATACGGTCCGAGCCACTTTGCACCGGCAGATGCAGATGGCTCACCAACTTTGGACATTCCGCGTAGGCCTGGATCAGGCGATCGGAGAACTCCAGCGGGTGGGAGGTGGTGTAGCGAATGCGCTCAATGCCATCGATGGCCTCGATGTAGTTTATCAGCAGTGCCAGATCGGCGATTTCTCCGTCGTACATGGCGCCCCGATAGGCGTTGACGTTCTGTCCCAGCAGGGTGACTTCCCGCACGCCCTTGGCGGCCAAAGTGGCTATTTCGGCGATCACGTCGTCGAACGGCCGGCTGACTTCTTCGCCTCGGGTGTAGGGCACCACGCAGAATGTGCAATACTTGCTGCAGCCTTCCATAATGGAGACATAGGCTGTGGGACCGTCAGCCCGGGGCTCGGGCAGGTTATCGAACTTTTCGATTTCCGGAAAGGAGACATCGACAACTGCGCTACGCTTGGCCTGCACCTGATTGAGCATCATCGGCAACCGGTGCAGGGTCTGGGGGCCGAAGACGATGTCCACGAAGGGCGAACGCTGGCGCAGCGCTTCCCCTTCCTGGCTCGCAACGCAGCCGCCAACGCCGATAATCACCTGCGGCTTGCGGGATTTGACCCGCTTCCATTGGCCCAGCTGCGAGAATACCTTCTCCTGGGCCTTCTCGCGGATGGAGCAGGTATTGAGCAGTAGCACATCGGCATCGGCCGGATCGTTGGTGACCTCCAGGCCATGGGATTGATGGAGCACCTCGGCCATTTTCGATGAATCGTATTCGTTCATCTGACAGCCGTGGGTTTTGATGTAAAGTTTACGTAGCATTGAGTCTCTACGGGACGATGACAGGCACTACAATATATCACTGTGAGTCTGGGGATACCAAATTTGTCCTGAACAATGGGGTGCAACCACCCGGGCGCTTTGAGCCTGCGCGGGCATGCCCCGTTGCCCATTTCCATTTTACCAATGCCAATAGGAGATAACCGTTCATGAGTGCAACCATTATTGACCAGGCAACGCCACGTTTGCACCGGTCCGAACTTGCCGTGCCGGGCTCGCAGCCCCAGTTTTTCGACAAATCAGCCGCATCGGCTGCGGACGTTATTTTTTTGGACTGCGAAGATGCGGTCGCTCCGGATGAGAAGGAGGCGGCGCGGCGTAATATTATCGAAGGTCTCAACGATATCGACTGGGGACAGAAGACGCTGGTCGTGCGTATCAATGGACTGGATACCGAGTACATGTATCGGGATGTCATTGACATCGTCGAGAACTGTCCGCGTCTGGATATGGTGCTCATACCCAAGGTAGGGGTGCCCGCCGATGTCTACACGGTGGACACCCTGGTGACTCAGATCGAGATTGCCAAGAAACGGGAAAAACGCCTGGGCCTGGAGGTGCTGATCGAGACGGCGTTGGGCATGGCCAATGTAGAGGCCATTGCCCAGAGCTCCCGGCGGCTGGAAGCCATGAGTTTCGGGGTGGCCGATTATGCCGCTTCGACCCGGGCGCGGACCACCGTGATCGGCGGTGCCAATCCCGATTATGGGGTGCTGACGGACAAGGACGATGACCGTTCCAGGGATTTCCATTGGAACGATATGTGGCATTACGCCCAAGCACGCATGGTGGTGGCGTGTCGTGCCTATGGCCTGCGGCCCATCGACGGACCGTTCGGCGATTTTTCTGACCCCGAGGGTTATATCGCCGCCGCCAAGCGTGCCGCAATCCTCGGTTACGAGGGCAAATGGGCCATTCATCCGTCCCAGATTCCGTTGGCCAATGATGTATTCAGCCCCTCCCAGGCCGAGGTCACCAAGGCCAAGCGCATCATGGAAGCCATGGCGCAGGCCAAGCGGGAGGGCAAGGGAGCTGTGAGCCTGGACGGAAGGTTGATCGATATTGCCAGTATCAAGATGGCGGAGAACCTGCTGCAAAAGGCCGAGCAGATTGCCGCCCAATGAAGGTAAATTCCGGTGGGCGCAGCGTGGCTGGCCCATAATCGTTGTGTTCATCCATACAATCTCCAATTAATCACACAGACAGGAGAGCTTGAATATGCAAATACGTCCTCGACGTTCAGTCCTGTACATGCCCGGCGCCAATGCCCGGGCACTGGATAAGGCTCGTGGCTTGGCCGCCGATGGTCTGATCCTGGATCTGGAGGATGCCGTATCGCCGGATGCCAAGGCATTGGCGAGGCAACAGATCGTGGAGGCCATTACCCGGGGAGGGTACGGTCCGCGGGAGGTCATCGTCAGAGTCAATGGCCTCAACACCCCCTGGGGAAGAGACGATGTGGCCGCGGTAGCCAATATCGGCGCCGATGCCATCCTGTTTCCCAAGGTGGAGTCGGCGCAGCAGGTGCATGAGGCGGTAGCGGTGCTAGAGCAGGCGGGGGCGCCGGCGGATTTACCGCTCTGGATGATGGCCGAGACGCCCCGGGGTATCCTGGATATCGATGCCATTGCCGGCAGCCATGCCCGCTTGGCGGCGATCGTGATGGGAACCTCGGATCTTGCCAAGGAGACGCGGGTGCGGCATACCCCGGATCGGGTCGGTTTCATCGCCGCGCTGTCCCTGTGCGTAATGGCGGCCCGAGCCCATGGTTTGGACATTCTCGATGGTGTCTATCTCGACCTCAACGACGCCGATGGCTTCCGCGCTGCCTGCGAGCAGGGGCGCGATATGGGCTTTGACGGTAAGACCTTGATTCACCCCAAGCAGCTCGAGGCCGCCAACCTGGCCTTCGCACCGGCGCCGAAGGATGTGGAGAATGCCCGGGCCATCATCGAAGCCTGGGAGCAGGCTCGGGCCGAGGGCAAGGGGGTGGTAGTGGTCAACGGCCGGCTGATCGAAAATCTCCATGTGGAGGAGGCGCGCCGGAATCTCGCGGTGGCCGATGCCATTGCCGCCATGGCGGGTTAGTGACGCAGGGCGCGCCGCTCAGGGCACGCCCGCGAGGCTTTGCGGGAAAACGTTAGTATTGCCGGGTGATTAAGAGGCTGTCGCCAGGCCGCTGGCTCAGGGCGTGGGGGTGTCGGCCTCACTCAGTTGATCGAGATACTTCTCCGCGTCCAGGGCAGCCATGCAGCCGGTGCCGGCCGAGGTGACGGCTTGGCGATATACGTGGTCGGCAACGTCGCCGGCTGCGAATACGCCGGGGATGTTGGTTGCCGTGGCATTTCCCTCGAGCCCGCTTTGGACCTTGATGTAGCCGTTTTCCATCAGCAGCTGGTCCGCAAACAGCTCCGTGTTGGGGGTATGGCCGATCGCGATGAAAACCCCCTGCAACGCGTGCTCCGTTGTCTCGCCGGTCTTCAGGTTGCGGATGCGCATGCCGGTGACGCCGCTGTCGTTCCCGAGAACCTCCTCGAGCACGCTGTCCAGGGCCAGGGATACATTCCCGTTTTTAACCCGGTCCATCAATTTATCCACCAGTATGGCATCGGCGCGAAACTTGTCGCGACGATGCACCAGCAGAACGTCGGCGGCAATGTTCGATAGATACAATGCCTCCTCCACCGCCGTATTGCCACCGCCGATGACCGCCACTTTCTGATTGCGGTAGAAGAAACCGTCACAGGTGGCGCAGCCCGAGACCCCTTTACCCAGGAACGCCTGTTCCGACTCCAGCCCCAGATACTTGGCGGTGGCACCGGTGGCAATGATGAGCGCATCCGCCGTGTACTCTCCGGCATCGCCAATCAGCCGAAACGGTCGTTCATTCAGGCGGGCGGTGTGAATATGGTCAAACAGGATCTGGGTATCAAAACGCTCCGAATGCTTGAGCATACGTTGCATCAGCTCGGGGCCCTGCAGACCCTCCACATCCCCGGGCCAGTTGTCCACGTCGGTGGTCGTCATCAGCTGTCCGCCCTGGGCCAATCCCGTCACCAGGACCGGTTTGAGATTGGCCCGAGCGGCATAGATGGCTGCCGTGTATCCGGCTGGGCCGGAGCCCAGAATGAGCAACCGACAGTGTTTGCTTTCACTCATGATCTTGATCTCCTGCAGCAAGCCGATGCGCTGGCGGGCATCGTCACGGGCTAAGGGCGAGGATTTTGCCGATCACTGCCGCCGTGTCCCATTCCATATCGCCAACAATCCGGTAAGCACGGCGTCCCTCGGGGTCAATCACGAAGGTGGTGGGCAGTCCCATAACCGACCATTCCCGGGTCATGTCCTGATCGCCGCCCAGCAGGATTGGAAAATCCACCGGAATATTCTCAAAGAACTGGGCTACGGACTCGGCGTTGTCACCCCAGTTGACCGCTAGCATGATGACGTCCTGCGAGCGCATCTTCTCCCATGCGCGTTGCATCGAAGGCATCTCCTTGCGGCACGGAGCGCACCAAGTGGCCCAGAAATTAACCACGACCACCTTGCCTCGATAATCCGACAGAGTATGGGAGTTGCCAGCGGTATCGTCGAGGGTGAAATCCGGTGCTGCTGGCTTGTCGGGAAGCGCGACTATCTCCTGTAGTTTACCCTGTCCGGCGGACTTGGTCTCCTGGGCGAAGCCCGGGGCGATACCCGCTGTCAGCACCCAACCGATCAACAGCGTGATCACAAGCGGCCACGGTGGATGGCCGCCAGGGAACGGGCGTGGACTCGATGCGGGCAAACGCATATACCGCGGGCAACTGTTTTGCGATGATGCGTTGTTCTGTCGTGGGCAGAGCGTATTGTTGCTTGTTGGCATAACGGTGAGCTCCTCGATGGTTTATGAGAGCGGGTTGTGCGCTGGGCGCGGAGGCGGTACCGGCTGGTTCATGAAGTCGGTCATTTGGGTGCCCGTCAAAAAAACAACTGGGCGGCGGATCAACCGTCGCCCAGTCAAGAGCATTTACTACTCGGTTCACAGGCGTAGGAAACGCCTGAAGTTTAGTGATGAGTGACTTACTTGCTGCCTTTGAACAGCTGTTCCCGTAGCTCATCCTCAAGCTCCTGGGACCAGACCAGCTGAAGGGTGCCGCCCCGGTTGACTTCGAGCTTATCGGCTTCGATGGATTTGTAAGCTGGATTTACCTTACCTGTTACTACCACGTCCTCAAGCACGACCCGAGCCTTTACTGCGCGGTCAACGTTGGGAATTATATAAAAGGAACCGTCGGCCGTTTGTACAACAAAATCCGACTCCAAGGCAATCAGCGGATCCGCTTTATCAATCGGACAGACAACACCGCCAATCGCGCAGTTCAATCCGTTCATCTTGCCCTGGATGGTATCAGCGCTGGCCACCAACGGTAGCATGAGCAGCGCTACCAGCAGCGACTTCGATAACAACAATGATCTCATTATGAAGCTCCCATAAATTTTAGTTTCTGAACCAACGATCAGACTGTACCGGCTTGATCGCACGGACCACTGTGGTCCCCTAAGGCCCCCACGCCTGCTTGAGAGCCTTAGGGGACAGCAGTCTCTAGGTAGAGTTAAAGGTCAAACTCCCTAAATTATAGTTTCCCTACGCCGTTGCACCAGTCCTGGATGCTTTGGCTTCAAATCCCACAGTCCCTGGGTTAAAACTAAAATTGGGAGAGGCAGGCTTTCGACCCTGGCCAGAAAATTTGCAGAAATGAGCAATAATTTCCTCCCATGTTGTAAATTTTACAACAAGATTTGGTCATTTACAACAAAATGTCGCTTCGACAAACCATCTCGTAGTCTATTCGTTTTTTTGGATTTGGCAACATGGCAGCCGCATTCCGCATGGTCAATATCCTTTGGATGGTGCACCATTATTCAGGAAAAATCTAAGCTGTAATCTCCCTGTCATATTGCTTACCTTAAATAGCAAGGCCTTGCAGTATCTGTGTAAGTTGAGTAGAAATTTACCCTGAATGAGTATGAAACGAATTTTGGTGGTCGAAGATGAGCAACCGATTCGCGAGATGATCGGTTTTGCCTTGAACAGCGCCGGTTACGAGATCGACGAAGCGGTGGACGTACGGGAAGCACAAACGGCGGTCGCCAACGAGTTACCGGATCTGATATTGCTGGATTGGATGTTGCCGGGCACCAGCGGTATCGATTATGCTCGACGACTTAAAAAGGATGAACTGACGCGAGAAATTCCGATTATTATCCTGACGGCGCGGGGTGAGGAAGAGGACAAGATTCATGGACTCGAAAGCGGTGCCGACGACTACATCACCAAACCCTTTTCGCCAAGAGAGCTGGTGGCCCGGATCAGGGCGGTACTGCGCCGCGGCAGCACCTCGGTGGAGGATGAGGTGCTGGAGGCGAACGGTTTGCGTTTGAACACCGCGAGCCACCGGGTGAGCAGCCGGGATGTGATCCTGGAAATGGGTCCGACCGAATATCGTCTGTTGGAATTCTTCATGTCCCATCCGGAGCGCGTCTACAGCCGTGGTCAGCTGCTGGACCGGGTCTGGGGTAGCAACGTTTACGTGGAGGAACGCACGGTGGATGTTCACATTCGCCGCCTGCGAAAGGTGCTCGTGCCCCACGGCCACGATGGTATGATCCAGACCGTGCGCGGCACGGGGTATCGTTTTTCCACAAGGTCATAGCCCCCATGGCAAGGCGCGGATCGGCATTGCTGAGTAGCATACTCGGGGTGCTGATGTTCGCTGCGGTCATCGGTGCCTTAATGGGGCAGCTGTTATTGGCTGTGGGTATTGGTGTTTGCCTCTGCCTGGTATGGCAAACACTTCGGTCGTATCGGTTGGAGCGCTGGCTTGGCTCGGGTATGCGCCTGCCGCCGCCGGTGAAGGATGAGGTCTGGGTTAATGTCTATCGACAGCTTGCGCGGCTGCGACAACGGGGCCGCAAGCGCAAACGCAAGCTGAGCCGGATTATCCGCCAGTTCAGGGATGCCTCATCGGCATTACCCGATGGCGTCGTGGTACTCAGCGACGACGACGAAGTGCTGTGGTCGAACCCGGCCGCCGGGGAGTTGTTGGGACTCCATTCGCCCCAGGACATTGGCTTGCGCATCACCCATCTCGTGCGTCACCCTAAATTTGTACGCTTCCTGGCACAACGCCAATACGATAAGAGTGTAGAATGCCCCTCGCCAAAAAATTCCGAGTTGGTACTCAGCGCGCGGATCAAACCCTATGGTAAGAAGCGCCGTTTACTGCTCGTCAAGGACATCACCCAGTTGCATCGCCTGGATCAAATGCGACGCGATTTCGTCGCCAATGTCTCCCATGAACTGCGTACTCCCCTGACGGTAATCAATGGCTACCTGGAGACATTTCTGGACAATCCGGACAACTCTCCTTCCCACTGGCGGCAACCGCTGGAGCGCATGCATCAACAAAGCGGTCGGATGTTGCATATCATTGAAGATCTGCTGGTGTTGTCGCGTCTTGAGACGGAGACGGAAATCCGCAGCGAGCGGCCGGTGGCCGTCCATGGGCTGCTGAAATCCATTATCGAGGATGCCATCATCTTGAGCGGCGAGCGCGAGCACGAGATTGAACTCGACGCCGATCAGGGCCTGTGGATACGCGGTTGCGAGCAGGAGTTGCGCAGTGCGTTTTCCAACCTGGTGTTCAATGCGGTGCGCTATACGCCCACCGCGGGGCACATCAGCGTGCGTTGGTTCGCCGACGATCGCCGCCTGCACCTTGTGGTGGAGGATGATGGTGAGGGCATCACCGCTCATCACATTCCCCGCCTCACCGAGCGCTTCTATCGGGTCGATCGCGGTCGCCAGCGCAGTAGAGGGGGCACCGGACTCGGGCTTGCCATCGTCAAACATGTTTTGCAACGCCATGACGGGGAGCTCAAGATCAGCAGTCAGGTGGGGGTCGGTAGCACCTTTGCCTGCGAGTTTCCGCTGGAGCGTAAGCTCAAGGGTAAGCCTCTGCCCGTGGTTGAGCATTAGTTCCCCGCTCCCGGGGGTCTACGGGCGCAAAGCGGACCCGGGGTTGACCTGCTTTTTATTGTTCCTACCCAATACCTACTCTAGTTGTATCGGACCTCGTTTTTTGGCTGATTAAGGAAAAACTATCGTGACTACTCGATCCATTGCCGCCATTGATTTGGGCTCTAACAGTTTCCATATGATTGTCACCCGAGTCGTGGACGGCCATGTGCAAGTCCTGGATCGTCTCAAAGAGATGGTCCAACTGGCCGCGGGCCTGGATAGCCGCCAGCGCCTATCCGAGCAGGCCCAGGAACGCGCCCTGGCTTGCCTGGCCCGCTTTGGCCAGCGGTTGCGCCACATTCCCGGTTCTCGGGTCCGGGTGGTGGGCACCAACACGCTGCGTCGAGCCCGCAATGGGCAGGAGTTTCTCGGTAGGGCGCAAGCGATTCTGGGGCATCCGGTAGAGATCATCAGCGGTATCGAGGAGGCGCGCCTTATCTACTTGGGCGTAGCCCATAGCACGGCCAATGGCGGAGGACGTCGCCTGGTAGTGGATATCGGTGGCGGTAGCACCGAGCTTATCATTGGTGAGAACTTCGATCCGTTACACATGGAAAGCCTGCACATGGGGTGTGTGAACATGACCCGCAGCCAGTTTGCCGGCGGCCGCATCCGCGAGTCGGAAATGCGGGCGGCGAACTTCAAGGTGCGCCGGGAAGTAACGCCCGTCAGGCTGGCATTTCAGGATATCGGATGGAACCGGGTGGTGGGAGCATCGGGGACTATCAAGGCCATACGGGATGTGGTCGTGCGCGAGGGCTGGAGTCATGGGGGGATTACGCTGTCGGCTCTGAGCTGTCTGCGTAAGGCGTTGCTGGAGGCGGGGAGTGTCGGCGCCATTGCCGAGCGTTGGGATTTGACGGCGGAGCGCGCCCAGGTTTTCACCGGGGGCTTTGCGGTGCTGCAAGGGATTTGTGAAGCCCTGGGGGTGGAACAGCTGCAGGTGTCCGATGGCGCCCTGCGGGAGGGGGTCATTTACGATCTGCTGGGTCGAATTCAACACGAGGATGTGCGCGATCGCACGATCACCGCGCTCAGCAAGCGCTACGGTTTGGATACGGCCCAGGCCCGGCGCGTGACCGATACGGTGAAGGACTTCCTGGGCCAAGTGCAAGCGGACTGGGGATTGCAGCACGAGGATTTTGCCCAGGATCTGGAATGGGCGGCACGCCTGCACGAAATCGGTCTGGCCTTTGCCCACAGCGGCTATCATCGGCATGGGGCATACGTGTTGCGCTACTCGGATTTGCCGGGATTCTCCCGCAGAGAGCAGGCCCTGTTGGCAGCCCTGGTCGGTGGTCATCGGCGTAAATTTCCCAAGGCCACATTCAAAGCCTTACCCAAAGGCGTTGGCCAGCCCGCGAAGCGTCTGTGCGTGCTGTTGCGCCTTGCCGTGCTGCTCCATCGCGGGCGCAGTCGCGAGCCCTTGCCGGCCATTGCGCTGCGGGCTACCGAAAAGCGGATCGAACTGCGCTTTCCCGCCAACTGGCTGAATGAACATCCCCTGACCCGTGCTGACTTGCAGGGGGAGTGCGAGCACCTCGCCAAACTCAAGATCGATCTGAGATTCAGCTAATGACAGCGCCGACCGATTGACCGGGATGATAAGAGGAGAAAGATATTTTTTCCCCGCGATGTAACAAAATGCTCACCGGACTGCTATGAATTAAGGGAGAGTAAAATGAGTTTGGGGGTTGTTATGGGTAACAACGGACGGTGTCCCGTTGCTGGAATTCAAATGGGCTGCGGATCAGGGCGACTGTCGATTGCAGCACCTGAAGTTGGGTCGGATGTGCGGGGGATGCGTTGATGGTCAGTCCGGTCGAAGTCGAATCCCTAGCGTACGCTTGGTGTACCGGTGAAGCTCGAGGAACTCCTTCGGCGCGCGCGCTGGCCGCCGTGTACGCCAGCACCTACATGGACGGGGCCAGGCTGCTGCGGTTTACGGATCTGCGGGCTCTGGACGATACCCGTTTGCAATGGGCAATGACCCTGATCAAGGCCTATGTTGAGGATGGAATCGTAGTGCCGTGGCCACGAGCCGTGGCATTGGTTGCGTTGTACGATCTTATACCCGACGATCCCGACGATCCTGAACTGTAGGGCGCGCAATGCTCCCAACAAATCAGAGCTTCTTGTACCGGTTTTCGGCTATATTTATGTAGAAACTCGCGAAGAATGACGAGCAATAGCATCGCTACAGGTGCGCGCGAGAAATCAGGTCATTATTCACCAATACCAAAATTAGGGAGGCCCGTCATGAGCAAAGGTGTCCATGACTACGAGGATGATCCACGTAACAAAACTATTTTCATTTACATCAATGGTAATCTCGTCCCCCGTGCCGATGCGGTAGTTTCCGTTTTCGACAGCGGATTTGTCCTCGGGGACGGTGTCTGGGAGGGCTTGCGCGTTCACAATGGACGCATCGCCTTTCTGGATCAGCATCTGGATCGTCTATATGAGGGCGCCAAAGCCATTGATCTGGACGTAGTGCTGACCCCCCGGGCGCTGGCCGACGAGTTATATCGGACCCTTGAGGCCAATGCTATGGAATCCGGTGTTCACCTTCGTTTGATGGTGACTCGGGGAGTGAAATCGACCCCTTATCAGGACCCGCGCGTTAGCATTGGCGGGCCGACGATCGTCATTATCCCCGAATACAAGGTCCCGACCGCCGAGACGGTGCGCAAGGGTATCCGCCTGTTTACGGTCCATGTACGCCGCGGTACCCCTGACGTACAAGACCCGAAGCTCAACAGTCACAGTAAACTCAACTGTGTCACGGCCTGCATCCAGGCCACTAAGGCGGGCGCGGACGAAGCGCTGATGCTGGATCCCCACGGTTTCGTGGCAGCCGGTAACTCCACCCATTTCTTCGTTGTTCGCGCCAGTGAGGTATGGACATCGACGGCCAAGTACTGCTTGAGTGGGGTTACTCGGAGTACCGTGATCCGGTTGTGCCGTGAGCACGGTATTCCCGTTTTCGAGAAGGATTTCAGCCTGACCGAAGTCTACGGTGCTCGCGAAGCCTTCGTGACCGGCACTTTTGCCGGTATTGTGCCGGTGCGAGAGGTGGATGGACGGGTGATCGGCGGCGGTAAACGCGGCCATGTAACCCAGCGGCTACAGAAGCTGTACCGGGATCTGATAGAACGCGAGTGTTCGCCCCGTTAGCATGCCTCGTTAAGTCCCAGATTCAGCTCACTGTCCACGTGCTGCCGGAGCTCAGCAGTGCGTTCAGGTCGCCGGCGGAGTGCAGGGAGCGGTCCGGGCCGGCCGGCGTTGCCTTGGAGTCGGTTTTTGCCTTCTCGGGTTGCGGGTTGTTATAGAGAACGCCCAGGGCGATGGGGAACTCCGGGCCCTGCATCGTAGCCAGGAGATTCGCCAGGACCGGGTTGCGGGCATCATGGACGAGGATATCGTCCGAGCCGTTGTTGCCTTCATCCCGCATCACGAGCTCCAGTTCCAGCGACCCGGGTTTGAGCCGTAATCCCTTGGTGTTGTCTTTGCCGAAGACCAGGGGTTTACCGTGTTCCACGAAGATTTGCCGTTCGTCTGCCGTCGATTTGTCGGCGAAGTCCGCAAACACCTGGTCGTTGTAGACGATGCAATTCTGGAAAATCTCCACGAATGAAGCACCGGCATGGGCATGGGCCTGTTTCAGAATCTCCGGCATGCGGCGTTGATCCGTATCGATCACTCGGGCGATGAAACGAGCACCGGCCCCCAGGGCGAACGGCACCGGTGCCACCGGCCTGTCCCGGGAGCCGAAGGGTGTGGAAGGCGAAGCCGTACCGACCCGGGAAGTGGGAGATGACTGACCTTTGGTGAGGCCATAGATTTCATTGTTGAATAGTAATATCTGCACATCCGGATTACGCCGCAGCAGGTGCAGCAGATGGTTCCCGCCGATGCTCAGGCCGTCGCCGTCACCGGTGATGATCCAGACATCCAGCTGCGGGTTGGTCAGCTTGATGCCGGTGGCGAACGCCGGGGCCCGGCCGTGAATCGTGTGGAAACCGTAGGTTTCCAGGTAATAGGGCAGACGTGACGAGCAGCCGATTCCGGAGACGAAAACGAGCTTTTCCGGCACCAGGCCGAGCTCGGACAGGGTACGCTGGATGCCCTTGAGAATGGCATAATCGCCACAGCCCGGACACCACCTAACTTGCTGGTCGGATGCGTAACCTGCCGGTTTCAATTTTGCTACACTGGCCGGTGCGTTCATTCAGCTCTCCAGGTGTCGGTGTATTGCGGTTTTCAGGTCGGATACCTTGAACGGGAGCCCCGTTACCTGGTTGAAACCTCGGGCCGGTACCAGGTATTCATGGCGCAGCAGCCTCACCAGCTGGCCATTATTCAGCTCGGGTACCAGCACCTTGTCAAAGCCTGCCAACAGCTCCCCCAGGTTACGGGGTAAGGGGCTGAGGTAGCGCAGATGAATATGAGCGACATCGCAGCTTTCGAGGCGTACTTGCTGCACGGCCTGGTTGACGGCGCCAAAGGTCGATCCCCAGCTGACCACGGCCAGGCGTCCGGTAATTGTCCCCGTATGCACCGATTGTAACGGAATGTCCGCGGCAATACCTTGAATTTTGGCGGCTCTCAGGGCCGTCATGCGTTGGTGATTGGCAGCGCTATAGGAGATATGGCCCGAATCGTAATCCTTCTCGAGGCCGCCGATACGGTGCACCAGTCCGGGAGTACCCGGAATTGCCCAGACTCTGGCGAGGGTTTCAGGATCGCGCAGGAAAGGATGGAAGCCTTCGGGGTCGGTATGAAACCGCACCGGGCAGTCAGGCAGGGACGCAACGTCAGGAATGGCCCAGGGTTCGGCGGCATTGATCAAGTAGCCGTCGGCCAGCACGATCACCGGTGTCATATATTTGGTGGCCAGTCGGATGGCTTCCGCGGCCATGAAAAAACAATCGCCCGGGCTGGCCGGCGCCAGCACGACCAGGGGGGCGTCACCGTTACGACCCACCACCGCCTGGAACAAATCCGACTGCTCCGTTTTGGTGGGCATGCCCGTCGAAGGTCCGGCACGCTGGCAATCGATGGCCACCAGCGGCAGCTCGCAGGCAATGGCAAGGCCCAGGGCCTCGGTTTTGAGCGCCATGCCCGGCCCCGAGCTCGCCGTAACGCCGATGGCGCCGGCGTAGGAGGCGCCAATGGCCGCACAGGCCGCCGCGATTTCATCCTCGGCCTGGAAGGTGCTCAAACCCTCGAACCGGAGCTTTGCCAGGGTGTGCAGCAGACCCGATGCGGGGGTGATGGGATAGGAGCTGAAGAAGAGCTCGAGGCCCGTTTTGTGGGCACCGGCCAGCAATCCCCAGGCCAGGCCCGTGGTGCCGGTTATGGTACGGTAGACGCCCGCCTGCCTATCCGCTGGGGGGATGCGGTAGCGGCACAGCACGGCACCCAGTTCGGCGGTTTCACCATGGGCGTATCCGGCCTCCAGCGCCGCCGTGTTGGCCGCGAGCAGCTTCGGTTGCCCGGCAAAGCGCTGGCGGAGCCATTCCCGGGTCGGTTGGGGATTGCGGTCATACATCCAAGACACCAGGCCCAAGGCCCAGAAATTTTTGCAGCGCTGGGCCTGGGTAGGGGAAAGACCGTAATCCTTGACCGCGCGCAACGTCAAATTCCCAATATCGAGATCGATGGTGTGATAGCCCTCGAGACTACCATCGGCGAGGGGGTTCGAGGCATAGCCCGCTTTGCCGAGATTTTTCCGGGTAAAGGCCGAGGTGTTGACGATAAGGGTGCCGCCCCGGGG
>JAAUXT010133862.1_pt1 | contig 21390 bp, 21 predicted proteins | sample 7278171 | NCBI WGS metagenome assembly JAAUXT01 (sample SAMN14350112, study PRJNA611818) | marine sediment metagenome | isolation source: surface marine sediment (1.8m) | place: French Polynesia: Moorea | collected 2018-08 | reverse complement strand
TGATGAAGTCGTGAAAATAAACAACTTCATGTGTTGAAGAAACGTTGCCCATGAGACTTCTCGTTTGTCCATGGTCGTTTCCGATTTCGTTTGTCGCAACTGTATCCCAAGGCGATCCTTGGTCTAGCACTCGAGAAAATCCATGTTGTGTGTGGGTCGGGTCCCAGTGGTTCCCGTCCACACAACCGCTGCCGTGTGTGGCACTGCGGTACGGAGCAGCCTCGGCTCAGCCGGACTGCCGCAGTGGAGTAAAACTCAAGCGTATGCTTGAAACGTTTATTACTCAGCCCTGTCTCAAGCTGTTGCTCTCGACAGATGCAGGGTGTCGTGGGCGCGGCTTTAAATAGGCGGCGTGAGCTGCGAGCCCGGTGCACAGCTTCAGCTTCGCGCAACTCCGCTGAAGCCGCTTCGCCGGTACTCAGTACCTCGCCCGAAAGCTGGATTGCGCGCGTGGGAAGAGCCAACTCTTCCACACGACATCACGGCAATTCGTCTGTCAAGAATTCAGGCATTGCCGGAACGAGAAGAACGAAGAAATTTGTGTCCAAAGCACGAATCAGAATGGAAGCCCGAGGGTCTGAGGGTTCCTGTGCAGCACTTGGATGGAGACGGGTCGAGTTGGTGTGGGCGTGTGTGCACTGGTCTGGTTTGTTGAAAATGACACGTCAAGTCCCAGAACAGACCCCGCTACGAAGGTGCAGGCACCCGCACCCCTGCGCCCCTCCCTGTTTGCGTCACAGGCAAGTCACGTGGAACTGGGTGACAAAGGCAGGTTGGGTTGGGCGGACCTCGACCCCATCCTGGATACCACTGAGTGGCCCCAATTAAATATCAAACAGACCAAGGATCACCGAATGTGGACAGACCTGGGGCTTTGCGCAGTGCACCTCGGGCGCGTCTGTGATATCCTCATAGGAACCGGCTGTGGGAGGAGAAGCCCTCGATGCCAGGGATTCCGCAACCCACGAGCCAATTAAACTGGAGATCCGTCAGATCCGGGTCGGGGAGGCACAGGGAGCAGGAGCGGACCCAGGGGCGGACCGAGGAGCGGACCCCAAGAGCTGGGTTTCGGGGGTCAGGGATGAGGCGACCACAGGACAGTATCAGGAGGCAGTTGCGGGGCCAGGGATACGACTGGGGGTCCAGGGTTTGGGGTCCACTGGCGAGGCTGGGGGTTGGGTCAAAAATGAGGGTGGAGACGGTGTCAACCTTCGAGCGAAGGGGCATCGACTGGTTTCTGGGAGGACTGGTCAAAGGGTCCAGGGGTGATGTGTTTTGACCGCGAACCCTCAGAAGCTTGTTTGTCCGCCCTCTTACTTCCTGGAAAGCGCTCCTTTAACTGTGTTGTGACATTCGTTTCCTTTTCTCGTTGCAGGTAAGAAGCCTTGTGCACGCTGTGAGCCTTTCAGAAAATCCGTAATGATGATTATCCGTACTGATGCCCGAGATGTTCGCGCCTGACGCGAAGATCCACGTCTTCACAGGCCTGCTTCACCCTGGATGCGTACTACAACACAACTTACTGCAACCCTGCGAAACCCTGGATGCATTGTTTCCATCGTGCAAGTCCGCCATCCTTTCGATGGCTCCATTGTTGTGTGTTGTTTGTGATTTGATCTACAGGTTGTCATCTCTGAGTCTCTGAGGTGACTGAGCTGCTGCAGGTCGCGTTTCAGTCCTCAAGGTGTGAACAGCCCGCAAGTCATTAGGCACATTAAGCACGACGTTTGAAATCACCCGTCGGAGCCCCGTCGCGTCAACGTCGCGTGAAAATTGCTATTTCGACGTTCACGCGTCGCGTCGGCGACGCGACGTTCAGCGCTTTCAAACGTCGTGCTTAATCTGCCTATTCTAGGCGTGTGTACGGTGGATCCAGGAGATGGGCCGCCATTCCCGCTCCTCCTTCGCAATAGTGTTGATAGCCCGGCGTGTGCGCCAAAGGCGCAAAGTGTTCTTGCATTGAATTGTTTGAAATCGCGTTGTCTGTCGCGGCCTGGTCAGATTCCTTGGGTTGCTCCATCAAACCTGGATTCGCTGGAGGGTTCAGACGGATCTGCGGTGGGAGGTGTGAGTGTGGGAACTGCGCACCTGGAATCGATTCCAATCCCAGGTCCCTTCTCTTTCTTCGTAACTGTGAACTCACTCCCTCCCGGAGTTCCTCACAGAACCTCTTTAGAAGGAGGAAATGTGTTAGAGACGGATCCTGAAAATTGTGTTCCCCACAGTGGGTCTTAGATCGAGTTGGAACAAACTGGGGTTGAACCACAAATTTTCGCTGCACGAAAAGGGGACAAGGGACTCTGGGATCTGAGCCCCTGGATTCACCAGAGCACACGTCACACACGACCTCCCAACTCAGAGCGGTGCACGAAGAACGGCCATTGTGAGTTCGATTGCGGCAGGTGCAGTACTGAGAGCAATGTCCCCCTCGTCTGTGGCACCGACAGATCTATTCTCCTGCAGAAAGACACATTCATTCATCGTTCTCTGGATACGGGAAAAGCGCCGTTTTCCACAGTTCCACCACAGAGTGAACACATGATTTGCACCCTGAGGTTCCTGCCTCGCACTGCAGGCCCCATGGACGGCGGTGCAGCCTCAGTCTCGATTCCACCCTGTGTGGAGTCCAACCGCATCCACACTAAGTTGCACACTGCGAGAACGGTACTGCGTCCCATCTCCTCCACAAACACACATCGCACTGACCGTGCAGCACAGACCTGTAGGAATGACGGAAATCATCAAAGAAACAATCATCGGGATGTTTTCAACGGTAAAGGATGCGAGAGCTTCAGGAAGACTTTGTCACATTATTTTGGTGTGGATGTCACAGATTTCAGAGTGTGAAGAAACTGCACAGGAAAAAAATCACGCACTCATAGAGGGCCGATCTCCAGCTTCGGACAACTCAACACAAATACGAACACAATCTTGCGCCCTCTCGATCAGTTCTTGCGTCGGTCAGTTGCCACGTGTGAACTAAAAATGCATTTTCCGTTGGGTTGTGCCACGTTCACCTGAAGGTGCTGCTGGATCAGAAGCCCAATGCTGCTGTGTCTGCCGAGACATTAGAATCCTTGCAATCTGCTAATGTTTTGTTCCTGCAGCGTGCTTTTGCAGACAACACTGTTCACATTTTCAATCCAAGACAATGCGCGCCATTGTTCTCAGTTCTGCATTCAATTCATTGAATTCGTCTCTGTTTCCGTGAGTCGATGCTCCGAGGCATCACACCTGCAGTTTCAGGTTGATCGCCAAGTCCTGGATCCGTCATTGACCACCCACCGCGGGATGAACAACCTGCGTACCTGTCGTCTTGTCTGGGCACTCGGCCGGATAGGGTGTGACTCAATTGGGCTGCACCTGGGTCGCAGTAGAGACGCAGCACCCAATCTCCACCTACTCCGACCTGAAATGACCTTGGTCCAAGGTGAAGGTCCAGACAACGACGTCACGCGTCAGTCTCAGGTTCAGAATTCGTGCGCCGTGTGTTGCGTCACGTGCACCGTCCGCCGCGTCCGCAAATCACGTGACTCGGTGTTGGGTCATCGCTCCGAAGCAACGCCTGTTGACTTGCAGAGGAATACAATACAGGCGCACCCAGTGCGTTGGTTGCTTTTGAAAACACGCAGCACCGAGAAACAGGAAGAATGAGATTCTGGAATTGAAAACGAACTTCCCTTCCCGTGGCGCGCTGCTCATTTCGCCGCCTCAGAAGCGCGGAAAGCGATTCTCGGGCCTTTGTGCGGCTTCCGTCTGAAGTGCTGCAGGTGAGGCTCGCGGGGGCGGGGCGAGGTGGACGAGAGGACCCGGCCGACGTGGGGCCTGGGGCCAGGGACCTGGGGCACGTGGGGCCCAAGGGCTCTTGTGAACTCGAAGCCTGCGAAGCCTGGATCTGTTTCAGGACTCAGGTGGTCTGAACACGTGTGGGTCCTGGATCCATCGCTGGATACAGGCGTGTTTGATAAGGTGTGTGTTGAGTATCTTCCTCGGCAGCTTGAAAACGCCTTGGCCCTTTTCACAAGCTCCAGTTCTCCGAGAACGATGGGGTGTGCTGTGTTCCAGGGGCCGGCTGAAAAAACAGGCCCGCCCTTTCGTGCGAAAAGTCCACTCTCCGCCAATTTGGGTCACACGCGCAATGTGTCAAAATTTTCAAAGTTGATTTGGTCCTCAGGGATCCACCCGAAGGGTGCGCGTGTGAGAACCTCTTCAGGCGTTTGAAACCTGCACAGAAGTTTCGCCTCTGGTGCGGAGCCTTCCTCTCCTCAAACTGTAATGTCGCAGCGAGACCCGCATTCAGCGACAGTAAAAACCTTCTCTCGAGCGATTTGAAATTTGTCCCGAAGCCTGAGAACTCGGCCCATTAGCGTGAAAAGCGGGACGTAATGGAAGATGTCACAGACTCCACACAACTCGCAGAATCCGTGAGAGGTTCGGGCCCCAAGGCGGTTCTCCTGAGCACGGGAAGCTTGAACGGATCCAGAGGGTCTTGGGCCCCCTTCCCCCTAAACCTCAAAAACACTTTCCCAATCAAGCTCCCCAAGATTGAGCACAAAACGATACAGAGTCCTCATCCCGAAGTCAAGGATCAGACTGAAATTTTCCCTTCCAACGCCGATCCTGAATCCGTATTTTGCTAAAAATTGATACCATTCTGCGTGGGAACATATTGACCCAGCCCAGTTTCCTCCCAACGTTGTGTTTCTCATGTCAACCTGAGCAAAGTTGTGATTGACAGTCAGGAGGCCATCAGGGTCACTGTGACCCTGTCAACAAAACCTGTGTCCGCCTCGCTCTGTTCCTGGAGTGTGTTCGGGGACACAACTTCTCGAGAGGGAGGGGGCGTCATTCCAACCACAGAATTGCACCTGCAGCACAAGGCTGCAGGATTTATTTCGGGGTGTCAGTGGGACTGGAGTGAGTGTGGATGTTGTTTCACGTGGATTCGAACCGGGGTGTGTGGACCCTGCGAACCCGACGGGCTCTGCGACCTCTGCCGCTGCAGTTCCGAACCTCACACGACGCTATGTGGGTCAAGAGGAGTCATGTCATGTGAGGAGACCCTCTCCACTGTGACGCTCTCAACATGTCGGTTGACAGCGCACTCGTCAAGCCTCCAGAGGTGCGTATGGGAGAGGTGCCCAGGCCCAGGCTCCACGCACGTTGCTTCGTCCTCAATTTGCATGGCAGGTGCAAAAGGTTTTTGTTCATGCACATTTCGAAGTTGGGATCGCCCAAGGAAGCAAGGCTCCCCAATAAAGCACACATAAGTTTCTCAGGTGGGGTTGCACACCGAGGGTGCAGGGTCCCCCAAACACAAACGTTCCCTCCGCCCCTGAGGCCTAGATGTCTCAGGCTCATGAGCCGCACACAGTGCGTGCCTCCCTCGCCTCCTCCAGCCGCGCAGCTCCACAGCGCAAGTCTTCGCTGAGCCTCTTCATCATCCTCACGCTTTGAGCTCTGGCTCACGGGGATCTTGCGCAGGTTGACATGATCCACTCAACCTGCAGATCTGAGTCAAGTGTGGCACACTGTGCCGAACATGCTGCACCTTGCAATGTAGGTCTGGCACGGTGCAACCTGTGGGTTGAACAAAGTGCATCCCTCCCGTTGATGCACCCTATCAGTTGGTGTGACGTGGTGCACCATGCCTGCAGGTGCACCATGATGCTGTGCATGCAGGTCTTACATGGTGCACCATGCCTGTAAGTCCAGTGTGGTGTGTTCCGTGCCATTTTGTAAGAGTCCCTCCTCCTGGTGTTGGGTTCCATTGATAAGTCCTTCCTCTGAGTGTTATCCAGGGAATCCAGGTGCCATTCAACAGCCATCCGGCTCCTTCCATTGAACTACACAAATCATTGTGCGCCAGGGAAAATTCAGCATCTTAGGAACCCACGGCCTTCTCCGGCATACAAAGGGTTTTCAAAGACTCGAGTCAAGAGGAGTCTGCTAAGAAAGGTCTGAATGGGTGAGACTCTGTAATCAGAGGCCTGTAACACACTGGTTACGTTGCGTCCCTGCGCAAGGTGTGGGTGCTGCGTCCCAAGCAGTGGAGGATGCAGCTCCTGAGCATTGGTGCAACGATGTGCAGAGACGTGTGCTGTGTATGCAAGCATACCTGGTTGCGTCAGAGTGAAGAAGTGTTCAAGTGACCCTGGCTGCCATTTTGTGCTGACACAGACCTGCACGCAGCATGCCAGTCAACAGCACAACACCACGACACGACGCACAGCGCACCCAGCGGGATCGAGGCACGGCCTCCGGGGGTCGCGCCACCATTGTGTCCGAACAACATTAGTCCGGTAATTCGGGACCCTGAATAGGGAGCATTGCGCCATGGGAGGCAGGGGCCCTGCACGCTCCGGCGGATCCAGGGTCGGGACCTCGGTCTGGTGACACTGTTTCGAAGCCTGTGCCACAGTCTCCCCCATGAATCACCCCCGGCCTCTCGCCCCTCTCCACTCTTCACCTTTGCCCCTACTTTGTTCCGTCGTCTCCCTGGTCCCTGGTCCCCCTTCTCACCCCGGTGTCCCCACATTCCCACCCCATCCCAGTATCACTCATCCTCCCCATCCCGGTGTCCCCCTCCCACCCCGATGCCCCCATCCCTCCCCTGCCCGGTGTGCCCCACCCTCCCCACCCCGTCTCCCCCACCCTCTCCGCGGCCCGCTGACCGTCCCTCCGCGGCCCGGTGTAATCACATGAGAAGCCCCGGGGGAGCGGCGGCTGCGCCGGAGGCGGCAACGCTCATCAGCTAATTGACCCTCTCAGTGGACAATGGGCAGCGCATTTGAACATCAGCAGGACCCGTCCGCTCAGTCCGATATTTCAACAGGGCAGGTCCACTTGACTTGGCGAGCGTTCTCGTGGGCGCACAGGGCTCATCTCAACATGTTTCAATGTAAAGCTGACCTGTTTCTGCTCCCGCCATCAATTCTTTGTTTGCAGAACTATCTCGATATGAAAAGAAGCAAAGCATTTGGTGGAATTGTTGCAGAAACAGGCCTCCAATACAGTAGATCCGGTTCCTGGCGTTGAACGGGCGTGGCTCAATCCAGGATTGGGTCGGTAGCTCAACCGCGGCGTCAGTCAGGGGATTGACGCGGGAAGCTCTTCATTGGGGGAAAATATTTTGGCAACCAAAGGGTTAAAATGGGAAATTGGGCGGGATGTTCTTTTGGGGCGAAGGGTGCGCGAGACCGCCGCTCCGTCTGTTCTCCCTCCATCAGAACCTGACAGCTCGGGCTGGATTCGAACCGTGGACCTTCTGACCGGAAGTGTTTCTTGTGGACTGCAAGAATTCCCCCATGATGCACCGGAAGTTTCCTTGTCAGCGAAACGGTCCGAGAGTCCTCCGACAGCCATGGAAGCTCTGCCTCTGCTGTGGAATCAGATTGTTTGTTTCTTGATTCAGCACAGGCCGATCTGGGATTTGGTCTTGCAGAGCGCGACCCCACGAAGTGTGCCTTTTGGTGACAGAATGTTTTTGTTGGAGGGGGCCTGGATCCGCCCCCAGTGGGACACAACTGTTTCAAATTTCAGGTTTGGTCAGACACCACGCAAATATCGCACGTAGATCGCTGTCTTGAAACCAGTTGCTCCTCAAGTTTAACTGCGCTGGGCTGAAACTATCACGACTGTTTTCAGAGAATTGTCTGACGCTTTGAACCTCGCGATCTCAGGTTTCTTCCTTGAGCAGCGGTCGGGAGTCACGCAGATTCGAAGACGTGTTCATCCTGGGCCCACCATCCACAACACAAGGGGGATCCAGGGGTTGGGCTCAGATGGATTCAGGCTCGTGCATGCAGAGGACCCACTCCTCACGGGCCCAGGCTGGTGTGAGGTTTGTGGGGTTCAGGGGCAAAATGAGGTCAAGCATCCGGGAATGGGTGATGTTTGGGCTCGGGTGGGTCCAGTGCTCCTCAGCTCCACCGGTGGACGATGCAAAAAGACGGAGCCTGCAACACTCGGTATTCCCAGGCGGTCACCCATCCAGGTACTGACCGAGTCCGTGGCTGCTTAACTTCAGTGATCGGACGAGAACTGGTGTATTCAGCCAGGTGTGGTCGCAGGCGCTGGGTTGGTTGTGCAACTTCGCACAAAACAAGCGATTCGAAGACGCTGACAGGCCGGTCACCGGATCCTGAATTTTAATGTCAAAGGTGACCACGGATTTATTTCATGAAAATAAGACCAGTTTCAGGATTCAGACTTGTTCGACTGTTTCACAGGAGAGTGAAGACTTGAAACCAGCTGGTGCCTTGAAATCACTTGAGAAACTCGACTTGGCCGCGGTTCGAGTGTAACGGACCTCTGGCCCCTGGATCAGCTGCAGCGGTTTATCGCGCAGAAACACAGCTCGATGGCCAACTCAGATTAACTTCCCAGTCGTGATCCCTGAAACCTTCCGTGCAGACTGTGGGAGGAGAGAACAGAGACACGCAGGGGCGGACCCAGGGTTCGGAGAGGAAGCAACTCGTGTGCAAGCAGGCGATTTCTGCTTTGAAATACACTTTGGGGTTTTCTTGGGGAGGGGGGTTCAGGAGCCACCAAAGGCTCAATCTTTCATTCGGAGTGACAGACTCCAGACAGTTTGCTACGTCAGAACAATCGATCTGCTCTGGTGGGTCTGGTCCGGTATCAGCCTCGGATTGGTTCTGCCCGCTCTGCAGTGACGTGTTTGACAGAGTGATAGAGATCAGACTGGTGTGGGTGTAGGGGAGGATCGTGGGGTTCTGCCTGGACTTGGGACCAGTACGTGTTCAACATTGCAGATGCTGGATTTGGAGAGGTTGGTGCAAGACACACCCGATGTGCACAAAAAGAAAAGGATACAGGCAAGGCAGATCCATATCAAGCCCAGAGACGATGCAAGGCAGACCCATGGCAGATCCAGGGTGGATCCAGAGTAGAGCCAGGGCAAGGACTTCAGACCCAATTCTGCCTCATCTGTCCGTGCTTGTCGGTCCCAAGCTGATGTCAATTTCTCTGAAGAGGAACCACGCTGTGTCTTGAGGATCATTGGGCGCTGCAGCCAGAAACTCACAATCCCGGCCCACATGAGTCCGCCTGTCCCGCCTCGCTGCTTGGGTGAACAACACGTGACAATGATGCGCATTTTGCCCACAACAGGAACAATGGATTCGTACCCAGTGAATCAAGTGCTGAACCTGACAGACCCAACACGGTCCTTTGTTTTGAAGGGAACCGTTCTCCCATTGGGCATTGAATAGGTGCAGAGAACCACGCGCGAATTTGCAGCTTTGTGTGCGTGTCAGGCTTCTCGTCGAACGATGTGCATTAAATTGTGTGTGATCGCCATACTAATGTGCAGGTGGGGGACTTGGTCCCGCTGGGGGTGATTTACAGGGTAAATTCTGGGTGGGGGTCAGAGGTTCGGCTTCTGGCTCTCCTTGTGTACGGTGGAGGGCGCCAGGTGTTGTTCAGAACCAGACCACGCACAGACGCATGTTGTGCCGTGGGTCTCAGCGCGACGTGCGTCTCTACGTGATGCGGACGGCTCGGCCTCTCCGTCGAGACCGGCGGGTCTCAGTGCGATCCGGATCTCGCCGCTCCTCAAACCACTCCCGACGCACTCTGAAGACGCGGACCCGAGATGAGGTCTCGCGTGCCTCATCTTTCTCACCGCGTGGTTTTCGGCATACAGCAGAGCCCAACTGAGCGTGGCAGGCCCACTCTCCTGTGGAAAACTGACCTGTCCATTTGAAATTCAGACAGATTTCCAAAGGGGTTGGTCCTCCAAAATAAACATGTCTCTGATTTCTGGTCAACGGGCTGATGCAGGGAAAATGGCCCGTGAAGTGTGTCTGGTTTAGGAGGATCGATCACCTGAGGCACCTGTCTCGTGTTGAGTGAGTGAAGACTGAGAGGCAGGAGGGGCACTCGGGTAGGATCCTCGTACAGGTGCAAGGGGATTGTCTGTGGGTAACCTCAGCACCACGATACCACGACGTCAAGGCTTTGCCACCGCTTTGTCACCCCGAAACTTGGAGGTTCCTTGTTTTCTGCCCCTTGCATCATAACTCATACGTCTCATGGTCGTCTTCCCATCACCCCAAACCAACCCAAGTTGGCCTTTTTAGCATCGTCCCACCTCCTGCGACCCACCTGACCTCACCGCCCGCCGGCCCTTCCCCGGTGGCAACCCGCTGACCCTCCGGCACCACCCTCGCCACCGCCGGTCCTCCGCCCCGCCCCCGGACCCCCGGCGCACTCTCCCCGGGGAGAGGGAGGATGAGCCGTGGCTGAGAGGGGATCAGTCCCCGGGCGCGACTAATCTGTCTGGTGCGAACATGGCAGGCGCGGTGCTCCGCCTGAATCAACAGGACAGGGGCGCTCCGGGGCAGGAGGGGTCAAGTTGGATGGAGGAGCGGGATTTGTCGTCATTCCGGTGCGGCTGAACCTGAAGCTCCAAGAGAGCGTCAGTCTCCCTGTCCAGGTGATGTTGCTTGTGCTCAGGTTCAGGTCGAGCTTGATCAGGTTGTCAAGCTGCCGCACACGTTGAAGTTTCCCCAAAGATATCAAGGACGAGTTCTGAGCAGGCCCTGGACCCGGGTTTTTGAGTTCAGGTGGGGTCAGCGTGGAGCCAAGGTTCAGTGCAGGGGCAGGGTGGATGTGGAGTGCGTTATAGGCTCGGAGCGAGGTCAGCGCTGGAGGAGAGCAGAAGAGGAGGTTGAAGTACAAGTGCGAATTCAGCAGTGAGTCCCAGACGTGCCCATCCCCATCTGACTTTGTTCCTGATGGCACAATATTTTCGGTCCTTGGAGCCCTCAGCCCACTGCCCAGCGCACCTGCTTTTGGAGGGATTTGCGCACGTGTCGCCATTTCGAGCGACGCGCGGCGCCCACCGCTGCACTTTGCTCCCGCACCGCGTGTTAACGCTTCAATGCGTCCATTTCCACCGCGTTGGTCCGAAGCCAAAAACAACTCGCTGCGTCCAATTGCGCCAAATTGCGCGAGCGGGCTCTGACATGGGCAGATTGACACAGGAAATGGTTTGGCAGCCCGCGAGAGGGGACGTGCAGTGGCGCTGCCCGGAGCGCTGCGATTCAGCGTGGCTTCAGCGCCATCCTTGCTGCCGGGGACCGAGGCTGCAACACCAACCTCGCATTGACATCCTTGTGGCAGGGACTGAGGTTGTTCTGCTGTCCTTGCAGGGTGGGGTTGAGGCTTTGACATGATCCTTGTGGGAAGGACTGATGTGGCGGCACTACGTATCTTTCCAACACGGGCTGAGGTTGCAGTACTGTCCCCACGCACTGGCTGCGATCTCCGTCTGCTGATGCAAGTACGGCGTCTCGGCCTCCTCGGTGCAAACTCATCTGAATTGTCCGGGCGTCGCCGACGTACGCGTTGAGCTGCTTCGGAGCGGAGGGGACGGGAGGCATTGTTCAGGGACTGATGGAGAGAGCGCTGAGGCGAACAATGGTGTGCGTGCGTGTGTGTGGGAGTGCAGTATGTGTGTGAAAAGGTGGCGCACGCAAGGCTCTCGCAAGCCAGACAATGTGGAGTTGGAACTGGCAAGAGTGGACAGATAGTGCACGTTTAGCTGAAACAGACCCGTGACACTTCCGCTGTGCGATGTGTCCAAAAATTTTTTGAATGACCTGCCATTTTCCCGTGAAAAGCGTGTGTTCAGGGAAGATGGAACTGATAATTGCAGCTTCTGCTCAGATCTACAACTCCTTCGAGAGAAAAAAACAAAAAATTCGCCAAATACCACCCGTCAGCAGACCACGTGCTTTGGAGGTGGCGCGTCACCGCGTGTTTTCGCAGTGTAAGTGCCGGACGCGCCTCGCTCTCACTCTGTTTGCCTTCGTCTCAGCTGCGCGCGGAACCGGAAGTGATGGAGGGGGTCACGTGGCCAGCACCGGAAACACGTGCAAGTGCTAATGGCGCCGGCGCGCTCCCGTGTGTGCACAGCGCTCCAGCCCAACCCACTCAAACACTAGAAAGTCTCGCGGGTCATGTCAACGCGCTCGACACAAGTCTCCCTCTGGTCGCAGCGGATCCAGGGGCCACTCAGAACCCAAATGTGACAAAATCAGGCGTTTGGAATTGTTGCATCTGCTACAAACCCAACACCCACCCTGTATCCACTGGTGTCTGCATCCCCTCGCCCCAACCTCAAGGCCCACGCAACACCCACCAGCCTCTGAGCTCAACCACCCCTCCGCCCACCGCCAACGCTGCAGATTTACAGCCCGAATTCTCCCAAATATTGGATTATTTTTAAAATATTAGACCTTTATGCATTGAGAAAAGGTCAATGTTTTGGTTTCCACAAAATCTTCAATACATAAAGCAGTCAATGTGAAGGGGGCCGTGGTTTACGGGACAGCTGACCGATATGTTCTCGAGGTGGAGACTCGAGGCCTGGACCCCACACAGGGCCCTGGGACCCGCCCGCCACCTCAACACCATTTGTCATGCGCGACCCCGCGAATCGGCTCCAAGACGGGCCCACACGTTGCGTTGCGTCTTCACACCCCTCGATGGACGTTGCGTTGGCTGAGCGACGCAGCACTCACGCATGTCTTCAGTGACGCAATGAACAACGCATCCAGCGTGCGTCTGGCCTCACGGTACAACCAGGGGCAGATCCAGTATTTTTGTCAGTGGCCAACCCCCAATGACGACCCAACTTAAATCACGAACATTGTGGACGCACCTGGTGCAGGGGTGTCGGGAGTGCCCAGGCCTCCATACCTCCTGACTCATCTGAAATGTCTTCATCCATCAACGCAGTGTGTATCTGGAGGATCTGACGGCGGAGAACCGACGCCTCGCTGCAGATTTCTCCAGGGACGGACCCCGCCTCCAGAGGACCACCAAATACGGAGGCGTTCTGTCCGGCCGTGCGTTTGGGTGAATGGGTCCACTCAGTGACGTAGTGTCCATTGGTTTGCAGAGGGACACAGCGTATGACGCATCCAGTCAGATGCACAAGTTGATTTTGCAGAAATCCACACGTAGGTCACAGAGATTGCGGCGGGGTTTGGGGTCAGATGAATCGTGAGTGATTTGATTAATTCACTGCTTATGATCTCCTTGTGTCATTTCGAAGAAACTTAGCCTCTGGACAGTCGCTACAGGGTCTGGTGGATCCAGAATCTGGTGGTTACAGGATCTGGTGAATCTGGTGTTTGAAAGAACCAATGTCTGGTGAATCCAGTGGTTCCAGCGTTTGGTCAGGGTCATTGAGTAGTTTTTGCAGGTCCGTCCGCTCTCGATCAACGTACCCCGATTGAGGGGTGGCCCAGATTACCACATGTCTCGAGGGAGGACAACCACTGACGACAGCCACTTTAGAACATATTTGAAATTTGGTCAGTGCCACCCACATGTGGCGATCGGAGCACCGCCATGTATGAAAATTCCAGCCGTGCTGAACAGTGTTGGCTGAGTGGGGTCCGAACAAGACGAAGGTCTGAGGACCAAGAATCTCCGATTCTGGAACTGGAACTGCGTAAGAGACACCGTTGATCTGGAACCATCAGTCGAAAATCCCGAAAAAATCCCAGTCTCTGCCAAAAATCTCAAATCCAATATCAAAAGGCTTTGTTCGACAAAAAGAAGCAATTCTGTTGGTTTTAAAATCTGAAATATCTTCTCATTTTGTCAAACACGATCTAAATTGCAACATCAACAGAAATGGATCACAAATTCCCTTTTGATTGGATCTGATTTTTCCGACCGGCGGAAACCATGAACAGGGCAATCAGCGTCTGATCCGCGTCCACGTGCAGGCTGCAGCGCCGTCCCTGCAACTGAGACTGAGGCTGCAGCGCCATCCCTGCAGCTGAGACTGAGGCTGCAGCGCCATCCCTGCAGTGTGGGACTGAGGCTGCAGTGCCATCCCTGCAGTGTGGGACTGAGGCTGCAGCGCCGTCCCTGCAGTGTGGGACTGAGGCCGAAGCAATGTCCTTGAGACTGCAATGCTTTCGCCGTCCCTGCAGTTTGGACCGCGCAGCTGAGGTCTCCACAGCGCCCGGAAGCAGAGCCTCTGTCTGGTGATGGATGGCTCTCTGCTCATGACAGGAAGTCGAATCCTGTCCGTCCGACATCTCCCGCCCACGAAACTGACCTCTCACAGCGGGCTGACAAATGTTTCGTTTCCATCTGGAGAAATCGACCAGATGGTTAACGCGTGTCCGGAACGGCTTCCGGAGGCAGCTCCAGGATCTAGTCGACGGGCAACTTCCAGAGAGAACTTCGATCTCTCCAAATCAAAGAGAACAGATCATTGGCTGAACAGAGAGCAGAGTGTGTGTGTGTGTGTGTGTGTGTGTGTGTGCATGTCTGTCCGTCCGTCTCTGTGTGTTGCTCGAGGAGTTCTCGAAAAGCTCAAATGGCAGAGGCCCTCGACCTTGGTCTTCTTGTTTTTTGCCTGGTGACATTTCCTCGACAAATCGGCGGATTTTGAGTTGTGAAGTTCAGCAGTTAATTCCAAGTTCCGGCGCCGTGTGTGAAGGAACTGATCAAAGCCTTGGAGAACAGAGGCTCCCCACGGCACACCCACCGTTCTGCAGGCTTTCTGCGTATGCGTCTCAAAGCACAAATTCCTGTGACAAAGAACTAGAGGAAGATCCAGCGGCCCTGGGGATCAGGCCCTTGGGGGGCAGGCCCTTGGGCACTGGGGCTCGGGACCTCTGATGAACAACTTGTCAGGTTCAGATCCTCAAGGTGGGTGTCCAGCGTTCCCTGAAGCCCGAGTCCCTGCTGACGCGAACACAAGACGGCCAGGGAAAATCAAGAAACCAATCAAAGGTTCAGCGATGAGGCAAGGTCTCCGGCCTGATGGTAGGTCGCTGTGGTTGATATTTATGTGTTGCTGTTTTGTAAGGTGCATCGGGAAAACAACAATGAATCCCAGCCTTTGACCCTCAAGAATCCACCGTCAAGTTTGTCGCCCACAACCTCCCCTCACTCAATCCACCGTGTGTCGATCGAACTGAACCCAATTACGTAGGTGGGTGGGTTCACATACTTCCCTCGAGCCGGGTGTGTGGGAAGAGTGTCTCCGATGCTGGTTCACACGAGATGCGTTTTCGTGGTCGTAACCTGTTGTGCGCTGATTCTCTGCACGAACCTGTCCTTGTGAAGGAGCCAGGGTTGGATTGGATGTGGGGGGGGGGGGGGCAGGGTCGGGAGGGCGGTGCAGTTGTTTGCAGGATACAAAGTTTGACTGGGTTGTCCTGAGGGAGTGAGGCTGGGGACACTGCTCTGATGGGTCAACGGGGCCTGTGGTGCTGCGGGGTTTGACTTTGGCAAGAACGCAACGCTTTCCAAGCAACACTACACACACCTCTGCAGAACTCTGCAGAGCAGGCGACGCTTTTTGCTGCACTCAAAAACTCAGCAGAAGCATAAAATTTGAATAACTACAGATACCGCCTGCAGAAAGCTCCGACAAATACATTTTGGCATGGACTGTATCCAGGTGCGGATTTGGGGCTGGTTGGCTGAATCGGTTCAGAGGGGTTGAGGGAGCCACAGGCCTTGTGGCCTGTGCGAGGCAGGCTGCTGATGTTGCTTCAGGAGCCCCTGGATCCACCTTCACGAATCAGGCGCGGCAACCAAGAAATCCTCCGTACGTGGGACAAATCGTTGAGGCTTGCGTGCAGAGTCTTGTAGGCCACTCATTTTCCTCAGATTCACAGATTGAACCCTGGAGATTGCTTTTCCCTTCAAAACAATCTCGCGTGCTACAACCGAGTTCTGACGGTTTGTTTGTTGCTCGGCTCGCTTGGGACGTTGACCCTTTCTCTGTGCCGTGTGTTGCTGTTTCTGAGTACGCACCAACACAGTCGCTCTGCCGGTTGAGAAGCGGAACCGCGCGAGACACGGACCCAGATTGTGATCCCTTCCTGCACGTGGACCTTGGAAAAGAACCAGGTGCAGACAGCCGTGCGCCCCCTCTTAAAACATGAACATTCCGTTCTTGTGTGACTTGCCACTTCCGACATGACATGACGTGATCGTTTGTGCAGATAATCCTCTGACCCAGAACCACGGACACGTGCGCAGGAAAACCGTTTCCGAGTTGTTGTGACTCAGGACTCAGGACCAACACTGGGAAGGAACACGCAGTTTTTGATAACTTATACGTACAAGTTTTGTGTCTGATCCTGTCTCATTGGATCAATCGGCTCCCAGGCTCGGCATCCACACCTGGATCCGGCGCCCAAATCCAACCCAGACAGGGAGCATCGTTTCTGCCACAAGGGAAAGCGAGAAACGAGCCCGTGAAGCCGGACGGTGAAGGCGTCGTCCAGCAGGGTTCACACTGGCGGCATCACGGGCGGCGTCCCTGTAGCTGAAGAGGCGCCGCGTCACCGGCTGTAGAGACGCTTGGATTTTCATTGGCGTTTGATCGAACTCGGATGATTCGATGGATTTTCTTCTCAGAAAAGACACAATCACATTTGTTCTGCCAAATCGATACCCCGACCAATTCGGTCGATCAAAAGGATATTCTGCAAAATCAAATTTTCTGGGGCCGGGCACTTGAAAATAGACTGAAATGGAACTTGAACAGGGTTGTAACGCATGACATATCCAGCAATGTGATGTGAACCCCACATCTCTGAAACAGATACAACCAGTAGAGAAGAGAAATCTTGTGAAATATGGAGAATGTTGAAAGCGGGAAGCACAGCACAATTGGGTTTGCTCCCCCCGGGGACAGATAAAACCCGTTTGGCACTCGGCAAAACTCTAGTCTGCGTGGAATCACTGCGCTTTTGTGGTCTGGTGATGTGAAGTACATTTCACCACCCCCTTGCTTTGGACTCCCCTCAAGCTCCAACAAGTGCCCAAATGTTGCGGCACAAGTCCAAAATGTTGGACGTAATGTGGTTTCCAGTTTGAGTTGAGCCCCTCCCCAGATCCGCGCTCTGCCCAACATGCACCCACGTGTCGTTTTCAGTAGAATCCCTGTTCATTCCCTCACGTGTCTCCACACAACCCGCACGGCTCTGGCCTGGAATGTAGCAAAATTGTGGCGCTGGCATATTCCACCAGAAATCAAACTGAATTAGCGTGGGGAGTGCGTGAAAGCCACGGCGACCCCTCCCTCCCCGGGAGAGGCCGCCGGACGCCGGGGACGTGACGCGAGCGCCGCTCCCCGCGACGCTAATGGTCAATTAGCGGCGACGCTGCGTCCGGGGCGACGCGCACGCGCGCAGCCGTGTCAGCGCCAACAACTCGGGCCCTGGGAAACAACACCTGTCTCGCGGCCACTCTCCCTCCTTCGTCCTCTCTTTTGCCCTCAGTATCTGTCTGTCTGTCTGTCACTCCCAAATTCTCTCCATTCTCCCTTTCTTTCTCCTTCTCACCACCTCACTACTTCGCTTTCTCCAGTCTGTCTCTCCCACCTGTTGACAACATCTCGCACTGCAGACAGAAAGTGATTCCCTGACAAGTACGTTCTCCAGGTGTGGTGCGTCATGCACAAGGAGTCAAACCTGAGACGCGTACGAAATTACGTGGGAGGATCACGTTCCACAGAGACAACTTCATCACGGCTGAAAGTGCTTAAAGACGGTGCCAACTCTCCTCACTAGAGTCTGAGAAGTGCACACGAGCCTTTGCTCATTGAGTGTTGTTTCTGACTTGAATGCGAAAACAGACCATCAAGCATTCTCGCTGGGATATGTCCGCCCTGGTAAACAGCTAGAGAACCACCTCAGCGGGTCGCACAACGACGCATGGCCACGGGCTTATTGCGAGAACCAGTTTCGTCATTCAGTGTGCCTTTAGTTGTGAGAATCTCGAGCAGATCAAGGTGAGGCCCCTTCTGGTTTCATCTTTGACATATCAGGTGTCAGGAGGAGGGGAAACACCACATTCGACAGAGAATCATCAGGGCACACACGTTCCAGAGGGCCCTTCTGGTCAGGCGCTGCCCTAACCCTGGCTTCACCGGAGGATGCATGGTTGTCACGCGAGAAAAGGAACTCAAGCAAAGACGGCTTGCGTCTTCACCGCTGACACCGGAAATGCAGGAACACGCGCGGAGACGCCGCGAACAATGGTCTCGAGGAAGTGGGCGGCGCATGCGCGAATTCCGCCGCGCACTCAAGGTCACTCGACCACAGGCGCGAAGGACGCTAAAGGACACAGTTGCACTCGCCATTGTGCCACATTCGTCTTTCTCGCTTTTTGTGTACCCAGGTGGTATGCGAATGTGTCAGTGTGTGTGCGTGTGTGTGGGAGTGTATGCACATCCCAGCTGTGTTGCACCAGAGTTGGTATCCCATGGAATCATACCCACTGGAAAGGGGCAAGGTATCGCCCTGTGGAGAACAGGACATTAACCCTGTAGATGTGCTTCTGTTCCCGTCGTGGTGTCCCTTGCACCAGGCAGATCAAGTTTGCCTCTCACGTCGCACCAGACTCTGGGCCAAAGGCTGAGTTGAAACGCAGCCTGTCTTTGTGTCTTTGTCTCTGATATGAGAGGAGCGTCTGAGACCCGGGCACGTGCCGAATTGCTCGCAGTGAGTTTCGCGATGATGGAGCCAGGGTGGATCCAGGGTGAAGGTCTCGGGACACATCCCCGATCTTGCGCAACTCAAAATCGCAACGAAATCCAATGCATGCGGGACACGATTGATCCATTCACTCGCAATTCAAATTTTGTCTTTACTGAATTCAGTAAAGCAAGACCCCAAAAAGATCCCGTAACTTTGAGAGCAGTTGGCCTCCCCATCCTGTACTCCCTGGAACCAGGGCATTTCAACTCTGAGGCCCTCACGGTTCCTGTTCTGATGGTCATGAGACCTGTGTCCTATTGCCCGACAACCTCATGGTTCTACCTTTGGAACCTGAGGGACGTCTCCACGCTGCACCACCTTGGTGGGTCATCCGCCTCCTGACCCTCTGCCTCGTGCGTCCTCTGAGCACCCACCCCCACTCACCCACATCTCTGGGACCCGCCTCTGCAGAGTCACATCGCCTGAGCCCACGTTGTTCCTTCAAAGTGAAAGCTTCCTTCCCGCCCTGCACATTCCGTCTCCCCCAGACGCGCTCCCGTCAGCCTTCAGACGCGCACTTCTGTTGCCACAGGTATCAATTTCCGGGTCGGGAAAGTTGTTGCGCAACTAACAAGACAACTACAATTGGAGTATTTTTGTGTGAGCGAGTTCTGAGGGAAGCAGAGTGTCTTTGTGCGTGTGTCAGTGACGTAAATTGAGCGAGGAACATGGCCATGCGTCTGTGAGCCTGCACGTGTTTGACATTCACACACAAAGTCACAGATGATGCACCGGGGGCGAACCCAGAGTTTGGCCTGGAGGGCGACGACCCCTGACTGTCCCCAATCTCAACCTTCAAAACAGGTTTGTGCCTGCAGCGCAAAAAGATTGTTCACCACTTTTGCGGGGGTTGGGGTTGACGGCATGGTCCCAGGGGCGTGGGCTACTTGGGATCACTGGATTCTGGATCACTGGATTCGCCCCGCGCCAGGACTCGTACACAGTCACGCACTCGTCCGCATGCAGCATGTATCATTTTTGCCAATTTCAACTTTCACCAGCACATTCGTTGGATTCCACATTGTGGATGTCGGTGCTGCCTGAAGTGTCTGTTCCCTATGAAGCTCTCCATCCACGAACGAGTGTTTTGCGCTTCGTGCTGAAAAGTGGAATGAGCAAAACTTCACCGCACAAAGAAGAGTTTGCTCCTGCAGAGGTACCTGCAGACTGGTTGCGTCACCGCTCAAGTCAACAAGCTGTGTCCGCAACAGCCACACACAGTGCGTTTTTCAGAGAGTGACGCCACATTGAAAGACAGTGTCTGGTTTGAACGGACACGACATGGCGTAAGAGTCAGGCCTGCCTCAGCTTCAACTGAGACTGTGTCGGCTGAACACAGGCTCCACGTAAGAAACCTCACTGTTCGCAGTGCAGAGTCCTGTCTCTCGCACAGGGACGCGACGCGTGTGAATCGGGCCGGGACTGGGAGGTGCAGACGTGAGCGAGACGCTTTGAGTCTGGGTTCGAGCAAAGCGGGCCAGTGCTGAAGACACTTCGTCGTGCTTTGAAGTTTTTCTCTTCAAATTCGGAAGCACTCGTGAAGGAGACGGTTGAGCCTAAAATGCCACGTGCGCTCTTTCTTTCTGACATCACAGCACATCATTGCAGCGGGCATCCAGCAGCGCCTGTTCTGAGTCAGGTTCATGGTGCCGAACAACCCAGGAAGCAGCCGCTAACGGGAGAGACCACCCCTACCCAAAGGAAATTGAGAGAGGAAATTCTGCTTGAAGGCACACTTTTTGTCCGATGTTACCAGTGCTGGTGCCTTGAATCGCTGCGCAGTGTTGGCAGGTGCGTGCGTGCGTGTGCGTTTGCGTGTGTGTGGGTGTGCGTGGGTTTTCCACTCTTCCGCGTGAAGTTTCCCTCGCTTTATTCCCCGCAGAGTTCACTGGGTTTTCTGAACCAGACATCAATACCTGTTCCACCCCCACACACCACAGACGCCTCTTCGCTGCCAAAGACTGTTTCACAGAAGGGATGGATTCAGTTGGTGAAACAAATACAAACACATTCTTCAGAAAAAAAGCAAATGGCAGGGCCTCTTGGGTCCAGATGCAGAATGTGAGTGGGGTCCCAACGGGTCGCCTTCCCCGCGCTTGTGCTGGTGGATCCTGATTGAAGTGCGTGGGACCCATTCTTGAGACCCATGCAAGGGACAACTACAACTGCAAAATTACGCAGCTGTTGTCTGGAGGTGTCCCACAGGTGCACAAACACAAGAGCAAGGTGTGAGTGCTGTTTAAACATGGATGAGTCGAGTTGAGGTTATCCAGTGCTTCCGGTAGTTCTGAGGCCTGATGACAATACAGACTGCGTCAAGGTACCGGGGTTTGCAGGAAGAACTCGTTGAACTGCAGGGAGGAGTCTAATTTGTTTGAAAATTGGTACACTCAAAGGAAAGTTTTGCTTGATGATGCCACAGCAGAGGCGGGTGGAGCTCTCTTTTTTCAAAATCACGGATCTTAACTGTTGTATATATGAGTGAAGCCCCAGTAGTGATGTTGTAGTATAGTTTATTGTAGAGTATGAGTTGGAGCTCAGTGATTTAGGCTACCTTCCTCTATGGTGTCTCAAGCTATTGTCTGTTGGCAGTCTGGGTCATGTGCCCAGCTTAGGATAGTGGCTCCATCTAGGGAATGATGATTGGTTGTGGCTGTTGCTGTGGCTATGGAAGGCCGTGGCAGTACTTAGGGGGGTGGTCATGGTAAATATATATAACATGTCCCTTTTTTGGATAAAATTTGTGATACAGGAAAATTGATGCTGCCACCAGGATCAACTTTTACTGTTGAGCAAATTTTAAGAACAGCCTTGAAAAACATTTGGGAAGTTT
>JAAUXT010109983.1_pt1 | contig 21391 bp, 22 predicted proteins | sample 7278171 | NCBI WGS metagenome assembly JAAUXT01 (sample SAMN14350112, study PRJNA611818) | marine sediment metagenome | isolation source: surface marine sediment (1.8m) | place: French Polynesia: Moorea | collected 2018-08 | reverse complement strand
GTTGGGGATAATGCTCAAGGAAGGAATTTAGGAAGTTCAATTTTTTGGGTTCATGAGGTTGAAAAGTTCAAATTTGTAAGTTCAGAAAATATGGGGTATGGATGTAGAAATTGGTCCATATCTCTGAAGGTACAAATCTCTGAAGGTTCAATTTTTCATTTTTGAAAATTTTTATATGGGTTTTAGGTGGGGTCAAAGGCAGGGTTAAGATATCAGATTTTATGAAAGTGTTTTAAATATGGTTATCTGGGTAAGAGTTGGGTTCATTTATGTATAATTATACATTATATTATTAATTTTTTTAATTTTTAAGAATTTTAGTATTTTTAGGTGCTTCTCAAATGAAAAGAAAGGTGTGTAAATTTGAGACTTTTTGAAACTCAAAATAGAAATGTAGCATAGAGTTGGGTTCATTTATTTGTAATTAGGTATAAGAATATTAAACTTTTCATTTGTGTAACTTTTCATTCTTTTGGGTCTGTTAAAATGGAGTGTAATGGAGGCTCCTGAGAGCTTTTGTTTCAAATAGCACAAGCCCAAGCATTTGACGTCATCAAATCACCGCGACGTCCTAAAAATTGGACGTTATGTTTGTTATTTGGAATGCACCCAAATGTACCCAAATTATCTGTAGCTGGAAATTGCTACCTCATAAACGCACAAAACTCACCAAAAACTTTGTGAATGTTAATTTTGAATACTTTTCTGAAATGCTTTTTTTACCCAAACTTTGGCCCCACCCAAAACCAAAATTTTGGAAAAAGAAAAGAAGGACATCAGTTGTAATACCCAACCAATAAAAAATATTTCATGAATATGTCCTTCAACAGATTCAGACTTTGTGAAATGTTGCCCACTTTGTGTAGTAAAGTCCCAACATTTAATAACTCTGAAAATTTGAACTTTTTGCCTTCAAAATCCAAAAAGTTTGACACAACAAATTCCTTACTCCACAATATCCTTGACCAAAACAAATTCGTGAAGACCCAAGATCCAAATTTGAAATTCATCTTCACCATGAAACTGTTGTACACACGCTGCCTACACAAGAATGTACGTGATTTTGTTTCAGTCGCTCTATTTCAGTCACTCAAACTTGAGCGACCAACAGTCCAACTTCCTCAAATCACCTGAAAAGCTCATATCTTTGCAAGCGGGTCCCACTGGTGACACACTGCCAGGAGGAGGCAGTGCACACTCTGAGCATGGGTTGGGCTCAGGCTGCAGAAGCCCAGCAATATGGTGCACCCCAAAGGGTGTGTGTGTGTGCGTGTGTTAGTGTGTGTGTGGCGGTATTCTTGCTCAAGTGTAAGTGTGTGTGTGTGTGTGTCTGTCTGTCTGTCTGTCTGTCTGTCTGTCTGTGTGAGTGTGACATCCTGCATCAGGTTGAACGAAAGGACAAAATTTTGCAGAAATCAAGATGGCTGTGTGAGTAATCACGTGAGAAAACATCAACTCCACCCGGGCTCAGAAGCAGCCTGCATTGAGGAATTCTACCTGACTATCTCAGAGACATGAGGAAGATCCTGCCCACGCGGCAACTACGAGCTCAGCAAGATCGTACAAAACTCTGACCTCCGAGAGAGCTTGTCCTGTTGGCCACTTGGGGCCGGCGCAATGAGACTGAGCACATTGTCCCAAGGTGTGTGTGTGTGTGTGTGTGTGTGCGTGCGTGCGTGCGTGCGTATGTGTTGATGTTGGTTCATGTTGGTTCATGCGTGCTTGTGTGATCCACCACTGCTCCACCACTCCCTGGTGTCCGTCGACAAAGTGACTTCTGTGGATGGGACAAAATGCTCCACAGCATAATTTTTCCCAGGGATTTCCTTCCTGAAATCGGTCAGTAGCAGAATTTCTCCCCTTTTCACGGCAGGTAATTTTCAAACACGTTTCAGGCCCAGATGTATCTTTGTTCAATACAAATGTCCTCACAACAATATGTAACTTCAGGCTCTTTGAAAACACAGTTTTGAAGGGGAATTTTGTTGCCTTGAAAATAATTCCCCTGCAAGGCGAAACATTCTGACTCATACGGGCCCTTCTCACAAGACCACCACACCCTCGCCGACTCAGAAACAGCCTGCAGATACAGTTTGTCAGTCCAAATTGTTGTGTTCTCCAATTCATTTTTTCTTCCTGAAAGCTCACTCCATCACCATCACACCACAAGGTACTGAAACGCAAAAGGTGTTGCAAGGGAATCCCACCTGGAGACTGGTCACATGATTTCTGAGCAACTTCTTCCTCTGTACGGTGGTATCGGCATTCGTTTCAGCATACCAAGTTCACTTTGCTGCAGATTGTAATCAAGGTTTCCTCACTGGTTTTGTCCATCATGGCCAAAAATTCTAAAACGGAAGTTTTCAAATCTTTCAGAACCAGCACCTCTGCGCCCTTCATCCCACCAATCATGACCGTGCTTTGCATGACTACCATTGGGCACGTTCGATTTTCACGTGCCGGCTGCAGCCGTGGCTGGGTGAGCCCAAATGGCTGACTTCGCCCACTTTTCCGCTTCCCCATGCCAGGGGTGAAGTGATGCCACTTTGCCAATGGCTAGCTGCACATGTAAATCAAACGCACCCACTTGAAAGGTGAGAAACAAATTCAGGTATTGTTCCGTGCCATCCGATATTTTCAGCAGAAAGAAAACATCCGTCGACATTGCAGAAGAACTGCTCGCAGAGGACGAGAAACACCTTCACCAAGGTGCAACCTCCTCAAATCACCTGAAAATGACGTTGGGAACAGGACCAGGACTAACCAATCCTACCACACCTCGAGAGGAGTCGTCCCGTGACGAGCCACCAGTCACACCAGTCAACACACTCATACTCACCATCATGTCTTGGTCAGAAACTCACGAGACACGTGTACGTACTCCGTACGCACACACACACACACCCAAGAACAGGTGAACGTCTGCGCACACGCTGATACACACGCACACACGCGCACGCACACACGCACCGAACCACACACTTCTGACTCTCACTCGTTCGAACAAACATGCACACGGTCACACAATTGCACACGCACACACGCACACACGCGCACACGCACACACGCACACACGCACACACGCACGCAAGCACCACTGATGAACAAAGGTCTGTACTCACTGTATGCGTAGAAGCCGCAGTGCGCGTTGAGTTGGACGGAAGTCTTCCGGGACACGGTCGACGCCGACGCCGCCGACGCCGGGCTGTGGACGCGCGACATGCGCTTCAGCGACGTCAAGATTCCCACGTTCATCGTGCACGTTTGACGTCCACGTCACGTGACACTCATTCAAGGAGTTTCAACCTTGACGTCGGTCCACGCTCACGTGACGTGTAGCGGTGTTTACCCGTTCAACGTCAACGTCACTTGACGCTCGCGTCTGACGTCGAACGTCACGTCAAACGTCTTCATATCCATGTCAATTGACGTTTACTTCAAGCGTAACAGTCCCGATTTGGGTGCGAGCGTGTGATTACCTTCCTGTCTCAGTCTCTGGAAGACTTTTTGTTGTGACAGCGTTCACGTGTGAGCATGAGTCCCATCCGTCAGAAATTCTTTCTGACACCATTGATACATCCCGATCCGCACTTTTTTTTCGCCAATTGACGCTGACGTGAAGCGTGCGAAAAAGCACCCGAAAGTCATACAAAATCCAAGAATTTACCACGGCGTCAGCTGACGCTCACGCAACAAACTTCTCAGGTTCCACGTTCATCTGTCCATCTGTCCACCTGATACTGGATACAGCTTCGAGTCCGAGTCACGAACGGAAAACAACTGATTCCGAAAGTGCGCTGCAGTGCATCTGAGTCCTTTGGTTTGTTGCTTCCTCACAATTCAGCAGCTGAATTGAGTTTCCAACGACGATGAGAAGTTTCAGCGACCTTCAGAACCAATACAATGCGTCGCGTGCGCCTTTTGATACAAAGGTCCCGGTTTGACCCACACTGTTGTTTTGGGTTTTGGCGTTGCTGAGTGACCCAGATTCCGTGGAGTCAGGTCGTCGAGTTGTGTCTCGTGTCCGTGTGATTTCTGTCTGTTGGATGCGGTGTCTTCTGCGCCAAGGTACTGAAACGCAAAAGGTGTTGCAAGGGAATCCCGTACAGTGACAGACACGCTGGGTGCGTCACATATGACTGTGCAGTGGTGACGCGATGACTGTTGATTCACGCGGGATGCACCCCTTTGGGTGAGTAGCCTGCGTGACACTGATTTCATGCACAAAATGGGACAGACTTGATGTTTCACGCAGTGTGCGTCATGGCGCTGGTTGGGCATGTCATGGATGCGTCAAGACTGCGTCCTGTGTGGAGGCCTCACAGAATCCAGGGTCCTAATGCCTCGTGTTGCAGAAATCCGGCACGATACCCGAGCCATGTGTCAGCACTTCCAAGTATTCTTGTTTGACCAGGCGGCTCTGTCACTCACTGAAACTGTTCTGCAAGGCTGCAACTGCGGCTCGTAAACGACTTCGACCAAAAAGCCTTTGTTACGGTTGAGTTCCGGATGTCCTCATCTTGTTTCCCCTGACATGCGCCTGCGCCTGCGCACTTCAGCGCGTCCGCCGCAGCTCAGTCTGAAAAGAACGAAAAACGCTTTGGATGAGAATTCGGTCGAGTCCGATCCAGGGCGGCGCGGTCCGTGAGTTTTGTTGGACCCATGTCGCCTGAACTTCGGTCTTCACACCAGACGCGTCTTGGAGGCTCTGCACGATTGCTGGATCAGGCAAGGCAGAATTCGGCTCCACATACACGAGTCAACGCACAATGCACAAACGCTTTGTGCGTATTCACAGGAAAACGACCCATACTTCACAATTATGGAGCAATTCCCCTGAAAGCGGAGAACAAATATTGAGTTTAGCGGGAAAACCAGGGTCAGTGAGACCGTCGTCGGGGGAGGATAGGGCAGGGACACACAAATCACTGGGAGAATGCATAAAGGTGGATTCACACTCAGGGGAACCTGACTTCAACAGGGAGCAGGGATCTGGGCCTGGGGACCAGGGTTTGGGGTAAACCAGCTGAGATCTGGGGTGGGGGCTGGGGCAAGGACCAGGGACCAGGGTCCGGGATCCAGGGTCCGCAGGCCGCAGCCCCAACTCGTAAGACTCCAGCCACAGTCCCTGGCCCCAGCCCTGGGCCCCCTGCCTCCGCCCCTGCCCTGGTCCCTGGATCGGCCTCTGGGTCGGAAGAGAGTGCAGGGACTCGCAAATCACTGGCAGAATGAGTCGTACTGATGCAACACGGGTTCATGAATACAGACTGAGGTCGAGTTCACACCGCATCTCGTTCCTGCAGAGTCAAGTCGGGTTCACACTTTATTCGTTGAGCGTGAGTGCCATCGCGCACTGCGCGTGGTCCGGCTCTCAGAGCAAGTTTGGAAACTTGGTTTGGTATCTCTGTCACCGATCTGGCAATTGGGGTGCCGAGCGTGTGAAATTTGAGGCGTGCTGAACCCTAACAGGCAGGTTCGGCAAGAAATATACAAACATAGACCTACACGTAGCTCTTATTTCATGATTGTTCTTCAACAGCTATCTTTTCTTTTTCAGGCTAATTGTTTGAAGGTTTGTTTGAAGAAAATACCACCCTTTTTGTGCAAACTTGTAGAACAGTTATTTGAACAACAAGTGGACAGAATTTCCTGAAGGTGTGCCACGTTTGCTCATGATGTGAAAGTGATGAAAGCTGCGTTTTTGCCAAATGTAGCACCTGATGAAACGTACGAGTTGCTGTTGTGGACATCTACGTCAGTGAATTCTGCAGAACCTGCCTATTGAGTGTCGAGTCCCACGCACACGCAACTCCCGCATCAAGGGAACCCGACACTGGAGCACGTGAACAGAGACGCAATGCAGAACGCCTGCAGTGTGGACCGGCCTGCAAGCAATGGCCCCACCCTGCAGACGGTTACTGCACAAATAGATGTGTGGATTCCCTCCGGCTCTGGATAAGCAACTCTGCACCTGAAAAACACAAGAGCGGACCCCGACTTCCGGTGTTCCAAGGGTTGGGATCAGGGACCCCACATCCCGGGGGTGCAAGCAATGCGAGCCATTCTGAGTGCGGCGAACATGATCCGTTCAGCGTGTCGTGCAAGAGAACAACAGCGGGGGAAACACGTCCTGTGTGCGGATGCCTGGTTGTGTAGACACGCAAGGCACCTGGTGTGGACCCTCCCTGGATGGGCAGAAGAACACCCCAGCCGTGCATCACTTTTGGTGTCAGCGCACGAAACACGACGCACCAAAGGTCCAGTCAAAACCTGCCCTGAGAAGGAGAGGGCCCTGGTTCCCGCAGTGGGAGGCGTGCATCATCTGAGTAACAGATCTGTCGGGATCAGCTGCACTGCGCCTTCGATTGACACACATTTCTGCTGTTGTTCTCGCGTACGACAGATAAGGCATTGATCGGAGGCAGATCCCGATAAGGTCAGGCTGGGGGGACAGGAGATGTGGTGGTCCGAAACCACCGACAAAGGTGCGCCTGATTTGACGTTGCACTCAAAAATCTTCCTTCCACATTGTGTTTGACCTGGCCTCCATCCCAAGTTTGACAACGTTGATGCACGGAGTTGATCAGAGCTCAGGTGGGGAAGGTGCCAAACTGAGGCCAGAGTTGAGTTCCAACCTTAAGGCTGGGAACACACTCCCAGTGACGCAGCAACCAGCATCGTGCTGCACCATTGTGCTGTTGCATCACCCTATTGGGTTTGTATGGAGGCTGCTGTTGCATCACCCCAACCACTCCAGGAGCAGTTGGGGCAATGCAAAAGCAGCCCAATGTTGACCCAATGGGGCGACGCAACAGCACGACAGGGCAGCACGATGCAATGCTGTGTCTGCACCCCAAGAACAACTGCAGACCCACCACGTTTATTCTTGGACCTCCCACACTACATCCGCGCTTTGAGGTTTTTCAAGCAACAGTTGAGTGATCAGGTTTCACCCGGAGTACGGGGAGAAAGAGAACACAGGCTTCCTCTGCATCAGCGAGGGCAGATTCACCCTGGATGAGAAGTGCGTTCTGCATTCCTTTTGCGCAAAAAAATACGCTCCCTGGATCGCAAACAAACAACGCGTGCATTGCTTCCCAACACAAAACAATCCCCATCGGATCTTAGAAATGTGCTCGCACGCACACACACGCACACACACACACACACACACACACACACACACACACACAAAAGAAAATCTTGCGTTGCTCTCCTTGTGTTTCACGCAGCGTGAACGTCACCTGAGGCCCACAATTCGAGAAATCCATTCGGCATTTCACGAAAACGTGAAGGTGCCTGGAACGTTATGCAGAAAATCTATGGCTCAAGGAAAATCTGGTGTCACGCTCTCCTCATTCCTGCAGGGTGAACCTGACCTGCGACAGACGTTTTGAGCAACCCGCACGACATGCGGAGAACGCTCATTAACGTGCCTGGCGTATTCTGTAGGGATTCTATTGTCAATGTAAATGTCAACTGGCGTCGGAAGCAACGTCGCTTCCAAACGTCTCAAAAGTCTTCTGGGGCCGGGTTCACGCTGAATCTGTCACACGTTGCGTCCCTCCGGAAACCAAGAAGCAGCACAGCATTTGTGCAGAGTGCAGTTCATGTGTTCAAGCGGTGTCCAGCACGCATTGCAATGGCCTGTGCAGGAGAAGAATTCCCCTTGACTTATGTAGCGGCTGATATCTCATCTGCTTTCAGTGCCGAAGATGCACAGAAGTTCATATGCAGAGACGTTCATTTTGAAACCACAGTTTGGAAATGGTTCTTGGCTGCAGATTGAAATCGTAACTCTCTCCATGGACGGTGCATCCTGTGTGAACCTGGCATCAAGCAACGCTGCAATTGTCAGAAATTCTGAGCCATTGCAAAGTTCGTGTATGTCGTGCGCATTCAAACGGTGTTTTTGTTCATTCCTGACTTTCCTGGGAAGAAAGGGGGAAACGAACCCTTTTTTCTCTTGAAGTTTATTCACGAGCTTGATTGAGGTAAAGGGAATTGCTCCAGTTTCAAAAGTCACTTTCTGCACTTGGTGAGTCAACTGTTGAGGTGCATGAGCTGATCCAGGATTTGGTGGAAGAGAGTTGAACCTTTCAACGCAATAACTCGTGAAATTTCAAAATTGCAGCTTTCTTCCGAGTTTATGGGGCGGACCCGAGACCCACCGGGCCCATCATGTGGGTGAGTGGCCAGGGGTGAGGGGGCAGTCCTTCCTCCATGGGGTCCCCCAGACCCCAGATCAGTTCTGAGACTCCTCACACACGGTGATCACGAAACTCGATGTGCGTTAGATCTACTCTGGAGAATCCAGGTTGGAGGTTCGAGGCCGCAAACCCTGGGGTGGGGCTTGAACTCCAAAACAGACAAGTTTGATGTGCAAAAAGACTTCTTTGGTGCACCTGTGGAGCGCAATCTAAGGGGGACGATCATCTTTTCCGAAATCAAGGGCAGGTCTCCGACTCGTTTGGATCCGCATCTGGGAACTAAAAATACGCATTGTATGATGAAAACGGGGGTCCCCAGGGAGGCTGCACCAACAGCTGGAGCGGGATCTAATTTCAGAGCTCCCCGTGTATCGCTGCGCTGTGTCGTTCGTGGGCAATTTCACTCTCATTGTGTGCGAGAGTTACATTGGAGCTGGCGAGTGCGTGTGACAGACAGACAGACAGACAGACACACACACACACGCACACACACACACACACACACACACACACACACACACACACACACACACACAGGATTAATCTGAACCCGCCTCCACATGGCACGGCTCCACCCCGGGGCAAAATTTCCAGTAACGACCGCTTGGTTCCAACGATGACCGATCTTCATATTGACCTACAGAAAATGCATCTCACCTCAATTGTAATTCCTGTCTGTGACAATCAGTCCCTGCAGCCTCCTTCATACCAGGGGCCTTCCAAAGTTGCATCAACGGAGAGGTCCAGTTCGACGTCAAAGTTTCACGTCAAACACACATATATATCCATGGTGTTTCATGTGCATGGCTCAACAGAAAACGATGTGAAAGACAATGGAACAAAAACCACCTTGAGTACAAAATGGTCTCCGTTGTGTGTAATCCAGGCTGCTTTCCTGAAAGAGATCCCAATGCAAAATGCATGGGCTGCACTTTGTGTCTTGTGAATTGGAAGCCTGCGGCTTGAGACGAAGGGGCTTCACACAAGGGACGTCGACGTCTTTCGCACCCGGTTCTTTCACAGATTTACCACTCACCAGGACGTCAGAACACCTGAATTTCTGAACGTATGGTTGTTAAAAACACGCCAAACAGCGCAGGGTGGGACAGACGCCCAAATTCACGTCCACGTCCACGTCCCCTCAGGGAAGATGGCTTCAAGAAGTTTTGGGACGTGCCATGACAAGCAAAACGACGTTCTGGTGTAGATACACGTGAAAGAACCGGGTTCGACCCTGGCGTGGACGTCTCCACGTACCCAACGTGTAAATCATTGTGATGCGCTCTCACGTTGGGCAAAATTTAGATTCAATCCCACGCAGACTCACCACAACAAAAAGTCCCTGTCCACATGCACATGGACCGCACACGTGTGACACTGACAAGAATAACACGGTCCCTGTGTGTGTGTTGTCTTCCGCTACATAAATCCTGCATTGTTTGGCTCCCACTCACGTCCTCGTGTTTGCGCTCGTGTCCGACCGAGCGAGTGGAGTGGTTCTCTCTGTGTCCAACACGACAGGGGCGGTAGAAGCAGCTTCCTTCCCACCGTGCGGTGGAATCCCGGGGGAGAGGGCGGTGTACGCCGGACGCGTCGTGCGTCACAGCGTTTGCACAGTGGGTGTGTCGTGCTTTGGGTGTCAGGCATTAGCCCAGAGTCAATTCCGAGTGTCACCCATCATGCACAAGGCTTGATGTGCAAGACATTGTGGCTGTCATACAGCGCAAGTCAATGCGCACTGTGTCCCTGTGGGTGCTACGTCGCTGACCAAGTCAATGGGCACTCTGTCCCTGCATAAAACAATGGTCACTGGGTCCCTGTACAAGTCAAATCTCTCTTGACCAAATCCAGGGTCCACCTCTCTCAGCGTTGCTGATTTGCAAGGTTCGTGTGAAGAAGAAAATATGAGCAAATACAAAAAAGTTATGCAAATTATGCGGTGTGTTACTCAATCGGGTGCCTGTGGTCTGCGCCTCCTCCCTTGTCGGGCACAAGCTTGTTTCACGCTGAATGTTTCAGGCATTTCCTGCACAAGTCAATTGGTCGACTTGGCAAACCTCTGCCCTGGTCTGATCCTCCAGGGATTTGTGCAAAGACACACAGCACATCCATTGTGGGCGGTCTCGAACCCTGTTCACACTGGAGGCAATACAGAAGCGTTCCGGCTGTGCAATTCAACTGCCTGAATTTGTGAATTGACGCCAAGGCGTCGCAATGTGCCAAGCAAACTGTGTGAAACAGGTCAGGTCCTGCAAGTCAACATGCCAAGTCAACACACCGCACGACGCGTTCAGTGTGGATCAGGCCTGCCACAATGTTGCTGTGTCTCCAACCGTAAGTCTGCAGGTCAAAAAAAACTTGACTGTTCTCTCATCGCACGCAGGGTTTTGGTGGTGAATACACACCTGAGTACAAACACAGAGAAACAAACACCACACCACTAATGACACGCATGCAGTTGTGCTTTGTCACTCCCCTTTTGGTTTTCCTGGGTACCTTCATTCAGTTCTCAGCAGACATGTCGTTCCTGGGGGAGGGATTGGTGGTCCTGTAAGGAGGGTGTGGTGGTCCTGTAAGGAGGGTGTGGTGGTCCTGTAAGGAGGGTGTGGTGGTCCTATAAGGAGGGTATTTTGGTCCTGTATGGAGGGTGTGGTGGTCCTGTAAGGAGGGTGGGGTGGTCCTGTAAGGAGGGTGTTGTGGTCCTGTAACGATGTGGTGGTCCTGTGAGGAGGATGTGGTGGTCCTGTAAGTAGGGTGTGGCAGTGCTGCTGAGTGTGATGGTCCTGTTGGACCTTGTGCCTTCCAAAATACATGAATTACTTTTGACTTTTTGAACTGCATGTTCCTGACCCAGTGAACACCTTGCACGGCGCATCCCGCGGTGAAACAGCCTGTAGCTTCTCCACTTCGTGTTTACCATGCATCTCCATATTTATGAGCTGCATACACGATTTATGAATATGAATTCATAAATTCTCGAGAACTCCACAATGACCCAGTGGAACCCCCTGATGAAGGGAGCTGTTGTGTTGTGAGGAGGTGGCTCCGAGACAAACATTGGAACAACCCATGCCGGGGGTGGATCCAGGAATCGCTCCAGCTGTTCCAGTTGAACCCCAGCCACCACGACCCCAGGACGAAGCTGGAAAAGTCCTTCTCTCCCTCCCTTCCTTCACTCCCTTTCCCTGCGCTGCGGAAGGAATGTCATGAAGCAGGGTCGTCCCCACGACACTGATTTCTGAATCTGATTTCTGAATCCTCCCCAAATCTCACTCACAGAAAGACTGCGATGCGATGCTTGAACATCTTTTTTGCAAAAGAACGACTCCTCGTCTGACAGAGGTAATTTTGTCGATTTTTCAATCACGAAATTGACTGGGAAGAAAAGAAGAGAATAAGACGCAGGAAGCGCCACGCCCAGTTTTTGGGTGCATTTCGTGCACGTGACTCTGCTCGCTCTTCAGTGGATCCAGGGGCCGGGGCTCCACCTGGTGTCTCCCTCCTGCGATCACAACCGACCAGGTGCGCATCCCCCCACTCCAAACTGCACCAAAAACCTGACCCCCAGGTGTAAATTTGTCTCTTTTCTCTGGTAAACGTTGGAAGTTGGTTTCTCCTCATAAATTTTGCCTGCGAGACCAAGGCAGGGTCTCTCTACCCCGACCCCAAATCTGCTCTCGGGTTGATTGGTTTGATTGATTTTGAATATTCTTTTCTGCTGACGATTAAATTAGAAAAATCTATACAATTTTCTCGTCGATTCATCACCCGCTCACACACAAAAATTACAATAATTTATGATGCTAGAAAATAAACCTTTGTGTCTTCAATATGATCCAAATTGCAATTCAATCTTTCGTTGTCTCCACTTGGAACAAACGGCGGGTGCCCCGTTGCCTCGAGGTTCAAGGTTCAAAATCCGAAATAAAAATATTCAGACTGGTGAACAATGGGCTCTTGCCCTGACAAGGGGCTCGGGACCTGAGGTTTCCAACACATGGACAAAAAATATTTTGCCCTGGTTCAGCATGTGTTTCCTCCTTGCGTTTTCTGAAGCTCAAGACGGGTCTTCACAAACCAGATCCGGGACCAGTTCCACCCTCTGGATCTGGCGGAAGGACCCTCCACCGATCACTGCAGGGCCCCTCGTCCCACTGACTGACCAAAGATAAAAGCAGCCAATGAGATCACGCCTCCCTCCCATCAAGCTCCTCGTGCCGAACCAGACGCAGAGAAAATCGATCCCTACGGGTAGCAGATGATGATGGGGTCTATTGATTTTACCATTCACAGAAATTGACCCAAAAAGGAAACAAACTTTTTTGTTGGCACAGGGGGCCTTTTTGACAAATTATGTCAGGCACTTTGTACCCTAAAACTGAAGCTAAATTTGTCCTCCCAAACGGGTTGTAATTCCGAAGCAGTCTGTTGAAACAGCGTCGGACCCAGCAGAGCAGAGGCCCGTTTCTTGACCACCGCGTTCATTGCATTTTCCAAGTTTGTGTTCTGTTGTCCTCCAGCAGAGACAAGAGACAGAGCTGAGGTCAGTGTGGGTCTCAAACTCCAAGCAGGAAATGACGAACACGTGGAAAGCAAAAAGGAGAAGTCCTCTTGAGTGCCAACATCGCCGGGTGAATGAACTTTTGTAGGAGTTGGTGGGATGCTTGAATATGTCGTTCTGGTGTGAGATTCTTGGGCAAGGCCCATGCCCAACTCGAAACGATCACGCTATCTGTTGTCATTTCCCCAGACGAATTGTCAGATTCCTACCCCACCAGGCGTCCGGCGGCCTGGAACCATCAGCTCGGAGTTGACCCTTGAGTTCCACACTGAGCCAACCCAAGAGCCAACCTTGTGACCAACCCAAGAGCCAACCCAAGGGACCAACACAAGAGTCAACCCTGGACCAAGCCAGGGGTCAGTCCTGGGGCCAACCCTGGAGGGGCCCAAGATTCAGGGAGCGAGCGTCAACTATGGACAGTCAAAGGAATCCACAGGGTGGGTGCACTCGAGTCCTTACGCTCACTTGCTGAACAAATAGTGAGCTGAACAAATGTTTCATTGATGTTGTGTGTCATGCATCAATTGACGAAATCACATGATGCATCCAGCATGCAACTGTCCTCTTTGGCACGCTTGCCAAGAATGTTCTTATGGCTCCAGGTGCGGATACAGAAGAACCCAGGGACTTGCCCCACCTGACCGTCGCAAAAGGCGTCCTGATTTGTTACCGCAAGCAGAAAATCTGGCTTTTACTGCTCTTTTTAGCCAAGGTAAATCGCCTCCTGGGGGAGGGGGAGTCGAGGCACCCCTGATAAATCCTAGATTCGCCCCTGCCATAATCTGATCAATTATTGATCTGTTGCAAAATGTGTCAGCACAATAGAAATCAGGCTGAGTGCTCTGTCACATAAAGAGAACAAAAGAACACATGGCAATGCAAAAACACACATGCACACACATATTAGCAGCTGATTGTCCCATTTGGCAGCAGGTTTGTTTTGGTAGACAACAGGAATGGGAAACTGGGTGCAAACTGAAATTGTGTGCTTTTGCGGGACTTTAGTTGTGATAGTTTGGCCAATTTGTCAAGACGGGAGGGAGCCGACTGCGCTGGGAGGTGGTCGCCTGAACTGCCAACATTGAAGCATTTTGAAAAGGCGGTAGGCGTGAGGTGCACAAACATTTGATTGGACTTTAGAAGGTCAGCAAACCTGCATTGACGATCAAGTGGATCCAGCGGCCCCAAAGACCCAGCACCAAAGCAATGATGTCATTTGTTTTGCAGTAAAAAGAGCTCGACACTCTCACTCTGGCAGATCCAGGAGGCGGAGAAAGTAAGTCCAGTCCTGATCAGTGACTGACCCTGGCTGAGGGCCTGACTCCAACTTTGTTTTCAAAGTCCCAATCCCAACCCCTGTCCAGAGTCACTGGAGACGCAAGCCCCAGGGTCGTCTGTTGTCCAACACTGTGTGTAGGGCCGAGATGACACAGTAGACCTGTAGATCTGATACTGTGTGGGGGGCGGAGGCCTGTGGTGTACGACGTTTCTGACTCGGATGGGCGGAATTGACCGGGAATTGGCCACTGAGGACGAATTCACTTCCATTGATTTTTCAATATCCAGAGTACATCAAGATGTGAGGTTCCACGTCTTTCCTTCTGCAGGCGTCCATGATGTGTGTTAGCGGCGAATCCAGTGAGCCAATTCCAAGAGCAAACAGCAAGACCCAGACCTTGGGAGGCCAAACTCCAACCTAGAAACATTGAACCTGAAATGCGTTTGTTTTTGCGCTTGGAGTACAAACGGCGGCAGAAAATAATTTTGAGGTTCACAGGGCCAGGTTCCGTCCCCTGAATCCGCTGCAGTGCCAGCACTGCATACTCCAGAGCGAACCCAGTATTTGACTGACCTTCCAGGGAAACGCTGCATTGTCTGCCAAAAATCTGAATTCCTGTTGCACGCAGATGTGACTCGTAGACAACAGGAAAAGATGAACGATTTTCTTGGTCAACAGAAGAAACCACCCAACAGTTTGGCAGCTGCGGGTCCTATCCACAGACGTCTGCTGGTGCGGCGCCAACGTAAAAACGCTTTATGCGTCCCCCGAGAAATTCCCGAGCGGCCGCGCGAGCGGGCTGCGTCAACAACCAGACGACGTCAACATGCAATAGGCGCTGTAAGCTGTTTGGAATTGTCTGCAGTGGCCCGTGGCACTGCGTGTGGGATGCACAGAGGAGGAGGGAGCAAAGACGTCCTGTGTCACAGTCAACAGGTGTCTCATCGCGTCCAGGATTACAATTGAGCAGCTTGAGACAGATGAAACACAGAAAGTGAGTGATAAAGAACCAGGATACACACATTTTGGGACATTTCATAGTTTATTGTGCAGGAACTAGAGTCACAAATGGACCAAAAGGCAGTTTTAGCAGTTTACTCCTCGTTTCGCCGGCACAAGGGCAGCAACCGTTGGAACACATTCCTGGTTCTGAATTGAAGGAACTGTCAACTTCAGTAGACAAGCGGTGCCCCAGAGTCTCCACACATCACCCTGCTCTGTTTTCAAGTTTGCACCAAAGGTTTGCCTTCGTGTGTGAAAAATTCAAGCCAACCTGCCCCACCCATTCTCAAACCCCATCCATGCCATGGGACACCCCGACCACACCATCAGAGTGAGTTCACAAAATCCATAAAAGTATAAATATCATTTTCAGGGAAGTTCACGGGGCGCATGACTCTGATCAGATCCTGGACCGCTCCAGCCACATCTGACTTCAGCGAAGTCTCCTTTCTCTGCATGATCAGGGACGAGTGGCCACAACGCTGTGTTATGAGGTGTAATCTGCTCCTCACGCACCAAAGTTGCACATCACTCTCGGAAATGACTGCACTGGATCATAAAGAACAACACAGATCGGTTGTTTTCCTTTTGGGGAGTCGGGTTGAGGTGGAGACTGGTTCTGGTCATGGCGCCCATGACTCGTCTGAGAAAATGTGGACAGCGTGGAAAGGAAACCATTGCGCTCACCATGCCAAATTCGTGTGTGTGTGTGTGTGTGTGTGTGTGTGTGTGTGTGTGTGTGTGTGTGTCTGTCTGTCTGTCTGTCTGTATGTCTGTCTGTCTGTGTGCCTGTGTGTCTGTGTGTCTGTATGTCTATGCGTATGTGTGTGAGCGTGTGTGTGCGTGTGTGTGTGTGTAGGCGGGACGGTGGGGTTCCCGTGCCCTTCATGCAAGTGGAACCTCAAAAGTAGGGGTGCATCCTTTGCATGGGTGTGAGATAAATTACTATAGTTTCAAAAAGACCCAGGCAAAATTGAGGGTGCGTCTTATACTTGGGTGCGAGTTGCGGGTGAATACGGTAAATTCACATGTTCGAGGACCGACACCTGCCTCAAAGCTGAGACGCATAGCGCATCCAGGATGAACCAATCTGCATCAATCTTGGTCCCTTTATCCTGATTGTCAGTGAGTGTCCAGAATAGGCGGCCTCTCCCTGGATTATGAGAAGTGGCGCCTCCCGAGACATTAATGTTGTACGTCGTCAGTCTGGGAAATGGTTGCGCAAGATCATAAAGAAGAACATACTGTCTGAGGGTGAAGTGACTGCCAGCGGAGGATTCAGTGACGCCTATACTGGTGTCCGATACAGGGACAGATGTTCCAATGTCCCTTGAATTTCCCTCTGTCAGGCTCCAAATTTTGCAATTGAGCATCAAGCCCTGGGGGATCAGGCAAAATGTCAGCGACCCGGTTGTTCAGAAAAGCTGTACCTGACTTTGGAAAAAGAGTGAGTGCAAAACAGAACCAAGGTGCAACAATTGACCCAGGATGGGTCTCTATCGGATCCACCACTGAGGCCAGGTGACCAAAGATTGGAGGTGGGCGGGCCTGGGAGCAAAGCACAACCACAACAAAAGCAATCAAGTTGGACCTGTGACACAAAAATTGAAGAGGTAGAAATAATTTGGAGGGGACAGAGGTTGGAGGGGCCGATGCTACGCGCGAAACGCTTGTTTCCGCTGAATCCTGTCGAGGGACAGAAAGTTTGAAGTTGAAAACTTTGTCTCGAGACGGAACGGAAATTCAACACGAAACTTGACACCCATTCAAATGTCCGTGCGTGCCAAATTTCGTATTGACTTCCGCACCTCATTGTGTCGTGGGTCATTTCATTTCCTCCGTGAAGCTTCGACCTTCACGGGTTTCAACTGACTTCGTGGCTCAGTGAAATAAATGAGAGGAAGAACAAAGGAATGGATCCAGGGGCCTATACAAAGGAAGATCCCAGGCCACACAGGAAGAGATGCAGGGTGGATTCTGAGGATGATCGAGGGACCCACAGGGTTGGACCCAGGAACCATAAGAATACAGGAGAGAGATGTATTGGGTTCACAGGGACCTACATACACACACGCGCGCGCGCACACACACACACACACACACACACACACACACACACACACACGTGTTCTTGACCCGTCCACTTTCCGTTTCTCCCTGCATGCGACGACGACGCAGATGCGAACAACAACAGCGGCTCCATTTTCGCGCAATTTACTCGTCTGGGCCTCAGGCCCCTGGGACCGTCCGCTGGGCTCGACGAGGTCAGGACCGTTGCCTCCCTGTGCCAGTCATCGGATACACCTCATCCCTGAGCCCGTCAAATTCACATCGAATGCGTTGCCAAGGTTGTGTCCACATCAGAGGCTGACGCGTTGCAACGAGCGCTGCTTGCTTCAGTTCGTGGTGGCAGTACCTGTAGATCTGTGCTGCATTGCAAAAGACATCTGAGCCTTTCCAGATTGACTCATTGTTGGACGCATCCGGTGTAAACCTTACGAAGAGGCTCACCTTCATGTGAACGAGTCGGGAGTGACGCCCTGGGGATGTGTCTGCAGCCGGGATCGCACGGGACGTGTCATCCATAGCACAACAGTTGCAGCCACGTTTACCCCACGTTGGTGCATCACGCAGCGCTTTCCTGCTCAATTCGGACTGTTCACAATGCACACACAACCGACTACGCAGGGCCCACGTACTTGCGCACGCGTCGCGAACAAGACCTCAACAGGCGGATGTGAGCGCGGCAAACGTGCTGAGGTTGCGCAGCGACGCGATGCGTGACGCCTCCAATGTGAACCCTGTGTGAACAGCACAGGGAGGCAACGTGTGACGAAAACAGTGTGAACTGGGCTGATTTGTAAGGGATGCAACACGTACACTGTGAACCCGGCCTCACATAGATCTACAAGTGCCTGCTGGGTCAACGCACTCACTTTGACACCCGCGAGACAGACGCCGGCTCTTAGAGTGGCGCGTGCGCTGACTGCAGACAAACGCTCGTTACCATGGGATCAAAAACCGGTGCTGAAACAGTCAGAACAGGAACCGCGCAGCAACAAACACACCCCCATGGCAAGCGCTTGTTTGTAAACCTGTCTCCAGCCATATGGGACCCTGCACGCAAAGAGGGGGACGCCAGTGCGCACGAACCTCCTGGGGCAGATGCAGGGGTACGCCCCAGGCAAAGGACAGCCCCACCCCCCGACTGTAGAGACAGTTCCACTGCAGGAGTCCCCAAAGGTGGGGCAAGCCCTCCCCCCCCAACTGCGAAACACTTTCATGGACTTCTCAAAATTTTCTCGTTCAGGGGCTGGGGATAGCTCGGAGTCCAAACAGCGCCGAGGGCGGCCGATGCACAGCTCACTCCCTGCCAGGCGGGTAGGTCGTCCAGTATGGTATCGAGCTCTGCCGCTGGATTCAGAACAACAGAAATCTCCGATATCCATTGCATCGGATCTGAACCAAATATCACCGAGATGAACTCCGGAGAATAATAATGCACAGGGAGTTGTTTATTTCATGTTCGCCCAACTTTCGTATTGCGAGGCTGGGTTCACGCGGGCTACGTCATGCGTTGCGTCCCAATGACGTCACGTCACTGAGTCGACGCAGCAACCACTATTCACAATGAGACGCAACGCACGACGCGTCCAGTGTGAACCAGGCCTCAGTCGATGCAACGTCCATTGTTTTTGCCAGCAGGACGCAGCTCACGTCTCGAGTTACGTGCGAAATGCGACGCTGCGTCAAAATTTATATCGTCTGCTCACGCCAACAGCAAAAGACCAGGTCCACACTGGATGCGCCAGCATTGCCAGCGTCTCTGTACAAGTCAGTGGGCGACGCGTCGAAGCTCGCACTGCTTTGCCCATGCGCGCAACGCGTCACGCATCCAGTGTGAATCAGTCCTCAGCCGAACTTCGCACTTTCGCGGAAACTAACAGAAATTCTCGTCATGGTCCCAAAATATTCTGCGCAGGCAAACAACATACAGAACTTGATTCAACTCAAACTTGCACGTGTTCTTGTTTGGCCCTTGACCCCCCCCCCCCCCAGTGACAAACTGCAATACACTGCCTCTTTCATGCATAGAAAATAAGAAAATATTTTAGTTCTGATGCCAGTATACAACTCAGCACCGACTGGGAAAAAATGGCACTGTCAAACAAGAACACACATCAGAGTCGACACGCGCCTGGCCTGAGCGGCGGCCATCTTGAATTCCTGCAAGGCATCGTGGGCAACACACGAAATTTGGGTTTGAAAACAAGATTCTGGATACCGGGATGAATGTGTCCGCTTATTCCAGCCGGACCAAAGTGATTGCAATAGCCACGCTCATGCTTTTGCAAATTGGCGCGTGCAAATGGCATAGAAAAAGTATTTTGGATGCACCCGAGAAAAATAAGGCCACCCCACAACAGCCACACAACTCGTGATCAAAACTCGTGTTTTTGGGGCCAGACAAAAATCTCAAGAAACATGAAGTTACACTTTTTCTCGTCTCAATCTCACAGAATCGCCACACAGAAACCAATCACCAACAAACAGATTCGAATCGGCCGATTGTCGCAGAAATAAGGCGCCAATTAATTGCTTCGAATCGGCCGATTATCGTGTCAAATGTGAAACGCTCTTTTCGGGTCAAACAAGCCTGAACTGAACGTGTGCTGCGACAGGTTTTCTTTGAAACCGAATCATATTCCACATATTTCCCTCAAGTTTCCGTTTTGTGTTCAATTTCTTGGACATTCTTCGTGTTTCAACGGTATGAAACACAGTGCGACCTGTTTCACACTGGAAGCGTCGTGCCTTGCGCTCCAGTGCAAGTCAACGGCCGCTGCTTTGGTTGCCGACACATCGTCCACAAACTTGAGTGAACACAGCGCCAACTGACTTGCACTGGAATACAAATGCCTCGACTTGTGCACGAATGCAGCACCCAAAGCACTGCACAATGACGCAACGCACGGCGCATTCAGTGTGAAATGAGGACACACCTTCCGGACGAACAAAGCCGGTCTGGGCGAGTGAGACTTTCTGTCTCCCTGTGTGGGAGGTGGCGTTTTCTCGCGATCTCTTGCTTCACAACCCAATACTGAGTTAGTTATGTACGAAAAGCTGGAATACAGGAACAACTGCCCCATCCGAACTTTCCCTGACTCGATACCAAATATTTCCAAACATTTTGACAGTGACTGAGTGAAAAAAATTGGAATATGGAACTCTCATAACGAACAAAATTGCAAAATTCAACAACTTTTCCACTTCCATAAAGAGACCAAATTTGCACGCCGAAGGGAATAATTGCCCCAAACATTTTTTTTTTTTTGGAGATTTTCTCTCAGTGGAATTGACTGATTTTCGGTTCGGATGCAGCTAACGGGCACGTCCTGCACACAGCGCTGAAGAAATGAATCACAGTTCGTCGTGGGTGAAATTTCATGAAATGAACAAGTTTCAAGTTATGCGTAGAAAACCGCGCCACTTTCCCGCGCGCTTTTGGCACGACAACTCAGCATTTTCTACAACAGGCGCAAAAATGCGCGCATTTCAAAGTGGCGCGACTCTGTACGCTGTAGCGATGGCGTCACGAGGGAGGCACGTGATACGATGACGTCATATGAAGTCGTCGTACTCCCCTCCGCCCACTTCGTCCCCGTAGTCGTTCTCGAAGTCTCCGTCCCGTACAGTCATGATCTGAGCCTTTTTACTCTTCTTCTTGCCTTTGGCCTGCAAAATACAATCCAAATTTTGCGCTTCCAGAAACGGGAAAATGAAGGGAATACCCAGGGGGTTGAGTGTTGCAGGCGGCTTGGGTCCCCCCCCCCCCCACACACCGCCGCCCTCCAACCAAAATGAATTTTCTTCATCGCACTACGTTTACTCTGTGGACATCCAAACACGTTATTATTCACTCGGGTCTGCCAAATCTTGACTCGCTCCAAACAGCTGAGACATTGGTGCAAAACTGCAGCGATTTTTGTGAACTCGACTTTTGCATTTAGCGCGCGCTTTTCAACGCTGATCTCACCTTCTGTTGTTTTGACTTCTCATTGGCTAAGGCGTTGAGCGTGCTGCCCAGCTTCTTGAGGTCTTCCGGTTCCACTGCAACGAGTCGGGCAAGAGACGCCGTCAGAGTCACGTGATACCACTTTCGTTCCGATCAACCTCAAAGCATATTTACGTGTGTGTGTGTGTGTGTGAAGAGACACAGAGAGAGAGAGAGAGAGAGAGAGAGAGAGAGAGAGAGAGAGAGAGAGTGTGTGTGTGTGTGTGTATGTTTTGTGGTGTGTGAGTTATGTGTGCGTGTACTCACGTCCTGTTGACACGTCT
>JAAUXT010093921.1_pt1 | contig 21405 bp, 22 predicted proteins | sample 7278171 | NCBI WGS metagenome assembly JAAUXT01 (sample SAMN14350112, study PRJNA611818) | marine sediment metagenome | isolation source: surface marine sediment (1.8m) | place: French Polynesia: Moorea | collected 2018-08 | reverse complement strand
CTCATATATGGTTTTGCTCCATTATGGTGCAAATTTGAGAAAAAGTTGCAGGGACTAATTTGGTAGTTGCAGCACCTGGTGTTGACAACAAGCCACAACCAACTAACCAACGTCATTCTTTTATCGCTCAACGTTCGAAACAAGTTCAAATCAACCGCGGCGTCCTTGGACGTATATTTTGGTGACGTGAGATTCACAACAAACCCAGACCCAGGAATTGGAAAGGTGTTTTCGGTGACGGGTTTCAACGAGTGATTGTGAAACCGGCAATCAGTTCGGAGAGCTTGCAGAAGAAATGTTTGTGTCTGTTGATGTCACTGACAACCAGGCCGGCCCGCTCAACTGCAGTTTTTGTTGCGCCACCAAAGGGATATTTCAATTTCAGTTCCACTGAACCTGAGTGTTCCACACGAGAACCGGCTGGCGATGACGCGACGACGGGTGTCTGTGCGTCACACAGAACTCGGGCGGCGCAATCCTGACAAGTGAGTATCTCATGTACGTGGAACCATTCCCAGTAAGAGAAGGGTGGGGGTTGGCCAAATTTTCACGATTTGTTGCTTTGCTGAAAAACACGTGAAGAGCATTTTCTACTTCAAACTTGGAAAGCAATCTGTCGTGTTTCACAGTTCGGACAGACTGAACACAGTGTGAGATGGACGATTGTGACTCAGGGATGCTCACTTGAACGTAGCGTTGGTTTGCCACTTGTATTTCAGCGACCCCACGTTGTTGGTTGAATGCGCGACGTTTGCGTCTTTGGGGAAAATACAGCCATTTACAGTCTCAGTTTCCTCCAACACACTGTTGCTCATGGTGAGTGTCAATAACGAACCGGGATATTTGCTTGATTTCCTTGTTTTTACTCTGTGGGAACTTGTCAAATTTTGCAGGATTTTCACAGTCACCTGACGAGCAGCGAAATCACAGGTTATCTGGGCGGCAAGTGGGACCCAAATACTCAGCGTGAGTGCATTTGCCTTCGGTATCACAGTGTTTCGCAGTTCTCCCAGTGATAGTTACTCACAGTGTTGCAACTCCGTTTTGCAGATTTGAGCATCATGCAAGCGTTTCCGTGTCGATGTCGACTGGGCGACAGAGAAAGCGCTGGACCAGTGGAGGATGAAGTAATTTTGTGCTCAATATTGTCAGTGCTCTCGTGCGGCGACTTCTGAAGTCGGTGCGATTCAGCAGTCCGGTACCCGCGGGGACCAATGTCAGCTACCGTGCGATGGAACAGAAAAAAAAATCTCTGCGAATGATCGTCGGGTTAAGCCCTCTCCTTCGTCCGCCGGCCTCTCTTCCCCCCTCCCTTCAGGATGCAAACAGGAAACAGAAATCCTCGGGGCCTGGTACAGGGATGATTGCAAAAGCACGTCTGGGGAGGCGCCTGCTCTTGTTGCCTGTGTGCTCTCTGGCAAAGTGAAGTATTCCCTTGTGAAGAGGCTGTTGAAACTTTCAGATTCGACACAGCATGGCTCGGTTGGGGATCAGTGTGGTGGGGTGGTACCACAGTCACCCGCACAGCCAGGCGGACCCGTCCCTCAGAGACATGGACTCGCAGATGGAGTATCAACTCAAGCTGAAAGGAGATGGACACATTTACCAGCCGTGCCTGGGCTTAATTCTATGTGAGTTTGCCATCAGAAGCAAAGTATTGCACGCAGAAGTTGCACTCCTTTGTCATTGGGATGCAGTGGAACACGTTTGACACTCTAGGAAAAGAATTTCGCAACGAACTGGGTCTCTTCCTTTCTTTCAGCGCCTTACAATGCTTCAGATATCCGTAGAGAATCTGCAATTCGAGCCTTCTATGTCCTGCCTCCGCCAGAGGTACGATGACTGCAGCTCAGTTTAGAGACTGCCACTCGGCAATGACGAATCGTTTTGTGCACAGATCAAGTTCTTTTCCTGTACTTTCTTGATGATTCCTCCCTTTGTTTCAGAACCGGCCGCACGATTACGGTATCCCAATGGACATGTCATATGATATGGTTCAGGATCTCTACATCACACAGGATCTGCTCACTGACATGGTAAATATCAATGTTTTGCACCACGCAAGTCCCAACCTGGCTTTCAGTCAGCTGGAATCCACGTGTTTGTCGCACTGAACACTGACGATGAAAAGTCCAATGCACGTAAGCCGTCGACGTTTGCCGTTTGTTGCTACAGAAACTTTTGGTGAATTTCTATCGAGGAGCACCCGACATGTTCAACTTCAGAGACTCTTGGAGGCATTCAGACACTTACATGGACAAACTGAAGGTTTGTAGCCCTGAAACTATGGTAAACTGAAACTTGCTTACAAGTACGGAGCCCCTTTGGTGTGCTCATAAAGAGGGAAGATCTGTGTCCTCCCATTGGCTTCTCTTGTTGACAAGCCAAGAGAAGGTCAGGGCAGTTGGGGGTCAATGGGGGAAAGGCTGAGCCCAGACCTGGGCCCGTTGTCTCGGTCACAGGTGAAAAGTAAGTATTTCTGTGAAAGCTTTGCACAACCCATCCCCAGGATTCTTGCATTGTCTTCCAGATATCCTTGGCTCGACACTTCCCGCGTGACCAAACAGACGGCAAGCTACTGGAATATCTTCACAACCTGCTTGATCACAGCTGATACCTCACAATCAAATCTGCATCTTGTCCCAAGCCGTTTGTGTTCAACAAATCTTGAAAGAGCCAGAAATCATTGTGTTTGCGGCGACTCAGAGAGAATACATCTGTTTGGGTGTTTTCGCGAAGTGTTTGATAAAAAGAGCAAATTTTGGTTCTTGACACCTGGCTCGTGACAGCAGTTGGTGAAAAACGGACGTGACCAGCACCGAATCTCAACGCTTCAATGTTGCTTTCAAAGAGCCTTGTTTGGTTCACAAATGAAGCTCTCTGTTGTGAATATTCAATTGTCAGCTGTTCAACCAGAGGTCAGCTCTGGATAATTCAGTGTAGCTTGTGTGTCACTGTGACCGTGCGTTTACTGTGTAGAAAAAGTCAACGAAATAAACCTCTTCAAAATTATGCCTTTGCGCGTGATTGCCATCCGGTGCCATCTTGAAAATGTCGGGGGAAAATTGTTCCTGTGACAATCGCACGACAGTGTAACTTTTCGAGACCTTTGCCCGAGGGAAGGGCCGCGCGATTGAGCAAGAACCAACAGACGGCGAGATCCCACGAGGTTTTATCAGCAGTGGCATTGCCCCTGATCTGGACCGAGAGTTCTTGGAAGTGATTCCATCCCCAAGCGCAAGTAATGACCTGGGTAATCGCCAAGTGCTGCCTCGACTTGAAGCCAGCACAACAGGTTTGTGCTCTGAAGGACATTTCCTCCCAACACCCAACACTAGATAACGCAATTCCACAGATAATGCAAAACAAGGCGTCACTGGTACAATAGCTTTTGTATTTTCTGTCAACTGAGTTTCGTTCACTTCCACACTCATACTGAGATTGTTACATCCATAAAATGGTCACGCACCCAAAATTTGTGATTCGGTGTTGAAACAAATTGAACACTGAATATTTACACGATCTTACAAAACAAATCTGTATTTACAACTCTATTCTGATTCTTGTCAATCCTTCCCAAATGCGAAAGGACGATAGCGATCCGCAACCGTTGCGCCCAATCGTGCACCAACGACCGGGTCTGTGACCCCATGTCACTCGCGTCAGAACGCCAGTGGGCAGAACCAATGTCGATTCCAAAAACAGCTTCAAATTTATGAGTGAGGTAAGTAGCTATTATCACTGAAATTTCCTCAAGGTAGTGGTACAAAATGCCCTGTACATGCCTGAATGTTTTTCTCCCCTGTACATTCACCTGATTTAACCTGAATTTTTGACAGCATGATCTGTAACATTGAAACATGAACATGTGTTGACAGAAAAAGTACAAGAAACAAGCAAAGCAAATGTAAGCAGTCAGTTGCAGAAATTGGGAACATAATGAATTGCAAAAAGGGAACTGTAATGTAATTCTTTCTATTCTAAAATTTGTCGAGACGTCGCAACCAAGCACAAAATTTTCACGCAACAAGAACCAATTTTGAAGCGTCTGTATACAAAAACAGCTTGTGGAGTCGGGAGTGATTTCCGACACTGACTAGAATTCTTACTACTTCATGTTCTGAACTTTCACAACCCGAAGATCGGGGGGTGGGGGGAAGGGCAATCAGGCAAGTTGAATGCTCGACCGACCACATCTTTCACACAATACGTTTACGGAAATCTGCATGTTGTGTCAATTACAACACAATCGGTCTGAAAAAGTTCAGTCGTATCCATGGTCAATATTCAACAAAATTCCACACAACTGACCAGTGTCAACTGACAAAAGTTCTTGAAAGAGCTGCCGCAATCACACTCGCATAGCGAGGACCGACATGGAGTTTCAAAAAGAACGCGGGTTTGCCTGCAAAACGGCTGAAGGAACCTTTGCTTTCAGGAAGAACATTCTCTCTGCAATGAGCATCTCAGGTTTCCAGCTAGTTTTGAACAAAACGAAAACCTTGCCCAAAACATTGGGTGACGCGTTTGCAGGCCATGCTGGAAAGACCCGGACTTTCTGCTCAAACGTGCGGGTGGGCCAATGCGGCAGCTTTTCCACAATGGCACGGGGTTTTTGAAACATTTGCACACATACATGTTCCCAGTTTGATGGAACTCGGCAGATATCCAACTTCACAATTAATATTTTCTGAAACAGCCAACAATGCTACGGACACACGCTGAAGAAATCTCTCAACCAGCACTGCACAACACGACCTCGAATGGGACATTGGAGGTAAGTGTGCTCAACAACACAACTGTTTTCAAACATTTATCCTGGCTGCGGGATTACGGATGAGACGTCAACAATCCGCATTCGAGTGTTTCACGAGAACAAACCCATTACCCTGAACCAGAGGGGTACAACACACGCACATCTTTTTCAGTCACAGATTATCTATGCGAACAAAATGGGAACTAAAACATAACACATCAGCCTTGATAAAACACATCGCAAGAAAGATCTACGGTGAGTGGGAACGGCTCCACAGCTTGTCCAGCATTTCCGCCGTGTACGACAGCAGAAACTTGGCGGGAAGAAGCGAATGCGAAGAACCAAGTGGAGATCTGTAGTGGAAAGCTCCTGGCGCCGAGTTTGATCTCAAAAAAGCACTTTCTGATTCAACACTCAAGAATGAGGCGCTTTGAATGTGTGCATATGCACTACTTCTTGACAGCAGTTCTCTGTAAAAACTGGACGCTGGATTGGAAACATCCCACTGTCCTGTTCCGCAGATATCCCGCTGTTCATTCACCAGAATTCACACAAATTGTTGAGTGAATGCGTTCAGATTTCCTTCTTGAACCTGATTTTAACTGAAAAAGAGTGTCGTCTTCGGAGACACCTTGTGTGAACAACACAATTGTCGAACCAGAGTCCAAGGAGTTGTCCGAATCCAACGGAGACTTTGAACACGTACGCAAAACAAGGCGGGAGCTTCACAATTTGAGGTCTTCGGTGGTGGAGAGGCTGGTCAGAGTCTTTTTGATGCGCAGCGCAGTGAGACGCGCAGCACCGTTGCTGTACCAACATTCCTTCATCAACTTGGCCATCACGCGCAGAGCCTGAAAACGCCAAAGGCATTTGAAAAGTGAGCACACAACTCGAGACGAAGGAACGAATTTCACAACAGGTCTGTTCAAAATGTCCATGGGGCTACACTGTGTACCTCGTGTGTCGTCCAGCGGTTGGGCACAGCGGGTCGCAGCTTTTTGTCGCACACAACCTGTCTCATCTCGTCCAGCGACGGGTCGCTCGGGACAACGTCAAAGTATGGCAGTTGGTACTCCTCGTGAATACCTGCACAACAAAAAGGCCGTGGAATAACTAACGAGAATACACACGCACAACTGGTATTTTGCTCAGTTCTGCAAAATCCAAGTCGGTGGCTCACCTCCAATGCAGCAGCGCCTGGCTATCTCCCACAGGACCAACCCCAGAGAGTACACGTCGGCGCGCTTGAAGCTCTCGAAGTGATTCATGTTGATTGTGCCGTCCAACACCTGTACGGCGAACGTGTGCTTGAAGTCACACTCGATTCGAAAACTCCATAACCGGTCTGATCAAAACAAACCCACTCAAGGCAACGATTTTCGTGACGCAATCTCACCTCTGGGGCCATGTATCGCTTGGTGCCCACTCTGTCGTTTGGAGCAATATCGACTGAATCTTCTTGAGAATTGTGTCGCACCGCCAAACCTGAAACCAGCAAACCCCCCAACTTGTGTCAAACGAGCCTCGACTTCCAGCTTCAACTGACGTAAACTTTGTGGCCTGATGACCAAGGTCAATCTACAAGAGCTTACCCAAATCGGCGATACAGCAATGGCCATTTCTTTTCACCAAAATATTCTTGGACTTCAGGTCTCTGTGTGCAATCGCAGGTTTTCCTACAAACCCAAATCAAATTTGAGCCCCCTGTGTCAAGTCACAAGTGTTGGATCTGTGTTGTGAAAGACGAAGATGACAAGAGAGCAAATTCTTGGAACACACCTCTGGTGCCGACGATCTCCATGTGGAGGTGCGCGAGTCCGCTGGCCGTGGACAGGGCGAGCACGATCATGCCTTTCATATCCACCTGCACGCGGCTCAGGTAGTCAAAGAGCGACCCGTTCTCGTGGTAATCCGTCACCAGCCACAGCTGCGTCCACGTGCCGTTGTCTACACCACGCAGAACCAATGCATCAACCACACGCGAAAAGAGTAACTTTGGAACAGATACCTGATGGCAATTTCTCTTTGCAACGCAAGATCATTGACACGAAACGCAGACTGAAAACACGTTACTGACGGAGCGCTTGATGCCCTCACCTTTGTTGTCAGCCGCAATGAAACCGAGAATATTTTCGTGGCGCAGCATCACGGTTTGGTAGATCTCTGCCTCGCGGAACCACGATCGCTCCTCGCGCGAGGAGAAAATCTTCACTGCGACGTGTTCTCCACGCCATCTACAAAACACATCCACTCCGTACAGATGTTTGATTTCACGACGCCTTCAGAGAGTGAACCAAATGTGACCGCCGTGCTGTTCCTTGCACCTCACCTGCCCCGCCACACTTCTCCGTAACGCCCCTTTCCGATGATTTCCTGAAGACCAATCTGTCGCGCAATCGTTCTCTGCACCAAGAGAGGCAAGCCTGAAACAAAGCACGTGGTGTTTTTCATCTTTCTGTGGCTACTTTGGCGAGTGAATAGAATCCCTCAGCGATGCTGGTGTGAAAAGAGCCAAAAACCACAAAAGCAACAGGTTGAACCCTGGAATTTTTCTTGGTTTGCACCGAAATGGGAACCGTCGCGCCTGAAGTGTCCGCTCACCTGAGCCTGATCCTGAGTGAGAGTACTCGTCGAGCAGGTCATGCAGCGTGTGTTGCGATGGCATGAGCAGGCTGCTCGACGAGTCCACGCCCGTCTCGTACTGGAGCCGCTGGCTCTTCAACCGCCTCACCTGATCAAAAGCAGAAGAGAGTTCAAAATCTGACAAAATGGTCAGGTCTGGTGTGGTTTGGTTGTGAGCAATGCTTCAATGCAAAATTGAATTCCACGAAAGGTTGCCTGAACTAGACATCGAACCGAAAGCACAAAACGAATTGAGACAAAGTTTGAGCCGAGAATAGCTTGTCCAGTATCGAACCTGTTTTCTGTAAAACCAGACGAGGATGATGACGCAGATGAAGCAGATGGGCAGTGCGATGATGAGCACCCACTCAAACGCTCCCAACGCGCTCTGCTGCACCGCAGGTTCATCTGCAACACGAATGACATGTCACTGGGACGAAAAATGCGAGTTGAGGTCAGAAAACGCTAGAAATCGACCTTGACCGAAGAGGTTGCAAATAAAACATGTTGCGTGGATCTTCAAGTCAAGTTATTGTTTTAGACACATCAGACCTTTTCAGACACTGCCCTTTCAGCCCCAACAATCCTCGCTATGATGACAATAGTCTTGCGCTGCACAGGTCAAAGGAAAAGGTGGCACAACCGTTCCTCCGGTGAAACTATCTTTCAGTGTTTCAGAAAGTTTGTCCTGGTGTCCACATTCGCCACTCCACTCAAGTGAGAGGAAAACAACGACCCCTTCGTCAATGTCTGTACCTAACTGGACACGGAGATCACGGTTACAGAGATCGTAGTCACTGCAACACTGGATGGCGAACACATCTGCGATGGCCGGGCTGCTTCTGCACGTCACTGGGTCATCGCGGGGCAACAGCTGATACTTAGCAAAACAGCTGGATCGGAAGGAAGAGCTGGAGCATTACCATTCACTCACTTGATCCCGCACCAATCTGTGCACACCAGACAGAAACGACTAAGAGTTCCGAAAGTGAAGAGCAAGTGGATGAAAGGACTTGAGCACCAACGTGAACTTTTTGTTCACGGCCAAACTCAATCGGATTGTCAGCACCATGTCATCACTTTCACCAAATTTACCAGTGCTTCATGACAGTGCCAACAAAGCTCTGCCACCATCAGATTTTCAGTTGAAAACAACTGTTTACGTGAATCATCAGGGAAAGGGATCTGTGAACCAACTATCAGGACTGATTTCATGACCACCATGGAGAATATGCTGAAACACCCCTGGGTCCAACCAGCGTCTTTAGTCCGAGGGCCAAACCCAACCAAGACGTCCAACGCGCTAAGTTTTCTCTCACGACGTTCGAAACTGCGCGCGCGCACACTCACCTGTACTGGGAGGCGGCGGTGCGAGGGTTGGTACATTAACGTCATCATTACACAACGAAGTATCACAGCATTTTATGGATTCCAAGTGCGCCCTCGGTCTGGCCTGTTGGCAGCGCATGGGATTGCCCACAGGCTCCAAGTCTTTTCTGTCAAAGCATCCCTTCCTGAAAACATCGGTGCATCAATTGAAAATGTGTTCTACTGTGCAAACTACATTGTTGTCAACGAACAAGCAGCAGACACTGTCACTCCACTTGAGACATTGCTCAAGGAAACGAAGATAACAGTTTCTTCGTCTCGCCCAAAAAATGTTCGTCTCGCCCAAAAAATGTGAAATGCAATTCAAGGGAACCATCGACAGTCACTGCTGCGTCACGCGTTGCCATTTGTGCGATTCAAGTGATCATTGACACAACATGTGAACTCGTATCCAAAACACCAACCCTGAAAACTAAGTCGTTCAAACAGTCTGAAAATGTGGCATTACAATCGAGTGGTCAACCGTGCCGGGCGTTTGCAGCCCAGAGAACGAAGATCAGGAAAAACAATTGTTTCAGCACAATGTTTCTGATGAGATAATTGCAGTTGAGCTCAATCAGATGTATCCGATTAGAGTCTGCACAACCCTTTGTTTCGGATTATTTATTCTCGCACGTGCGGTCTGTTCTGACGCAATTCGAAACAAGGGGGTTTGTCAAAGTCTTTCCCACGAGCACGATTACAAATGTACGTTCGCAGGTACAAGGATTTTTCTGCGTCCTCGTACTCGTTCACTGCCTCACCTGTAACTGAGTTGACCACCTTCTTCCTTCTTTGTGAGGGCTGTGAAGCAAACTCCATCCGTCCGACAAGTGTTGTTACTTTTTGAACCACAGTCTGTGCAGTGACAGAGGATACCTGCAATAAATACTCGTGTGCTGGCATGTGTCACCGAAAACACCCTCGGAGTGGAATGGAAGAGTACATCACCGTTCTTGTGCTGTGTGTGAAGCAATTTCTTGCATTTTGCTCAGGGGGGAGGGCTTACAGCTTCTTGGAACTTGTGGCCCCACCACCAACTGACAACCAACATCGTTTCACTTCTGTACTCGTAGATCTACGTTTGCTACCAGTTCGTGCATTTTCTGACTCAAACACAGAAACGACAAACTTCCAAATCTGGACAGTTTCGCTAGATCTAGCTTTCTTTGCACTGCGGCGAGTCCAGACGTCATCCCACCACCAAAAAGCAAGCAGCTTGTTGCTTTCTGGGCTGATTTGAATTTGACGAAAGATACATCAACACGTGCAGTAATATCTGCCGAGTCCCAACAAAGTCCGATGCATGTTCACACAATGCTTTGTGTTTGTACAAAACAAGGCAACAAACAGGACACGCCATGTTCGCAAAAGTTATTGCACAGAATATCAGCAGACGTTTTTCTCCAACAGTTCCAGCAATAACTGGTTCTTCGCTGACACTAAATTTCTATACAAACCTTCTGCTCGTGCCGTGAATGAGAAGAGTGCAAGAACAAGCAGTGGATGCTTCATTTTGAAGCAATTTCCCTCGTCCTACAAGATATCTTCCACTTCCATTGAAAATAGTGCGACTAGCTCTGCAGCTGACGAAAATTACTGCGCAACTGAAAAGAAATGAGAAGTGACACAAGCATGTTTGTGTTGCTGTGGTTGACGTCTGAGAGACTTTAATCCAGGACCTCAGTGGCACTGTGGCTTGTCTTCATGTTAAATCAACGCAAACACAAAAAGTGACATTCCGATCTATTTTGTCTGAGCATTGCTCACCGAAGCACTACTGTCTGGAAATGAGGCTGTGTTCGATTTGGCGGTTTTGTGCGTAAAAACGACGCTAAACCGAACACGGCCGCCTCGTTTGTCCGTTCAGGACCGTTCTTCGCAAGAACATCGGGCCACGAAGGACTTCCGGTATGACTGTAGATCCTGAACATTTCGCAATTTGGTGAAGTTGAAAGAAGACATCGACCTTCCGTCATGTATCTCCCATCACAGTTTATTCGAGGGATGTCGGGCATGCTGGACCACGAGGATTTTGAGGTACGATGTTGACAAACTTGGAGAATGTGTGTTGGAATTTTGTCGAGCCCGCCATTTTCTCACAAACGAGATGAGAACATACGTTCTCGTATTGCAGGTCGACAGCTTGCGCACTGATTCCAGTGGTTGATTCCTGTTCATTGTTGTTTCAGAAATACATGGAAACAACTGAACTGACTGAAAAGCTTCGGAGAAGTTTGTATTATGGCAAACTCCCAACAACAGACAGACCTTCGCTTCCCATGACTGGTGAGTCACAATTCCTCGGGACTGGACGAAATGAAGAATTGTGAGGAAATTGCCACGTTCAGGTTCATTTTTTGCTGCTCGGAGAAAGATGATTAGATCTACTCTTGAGTAGATTTGCTGTTTCAAAACTCGCGGTTCAAAGTGCATGTTGCCTGCAATATTGGTAAGAGAGGGTGTGTCTTCAACGGGTCCACGGAATACAGCTGTACACATTGATCCAACAAAATGTGATGCAACAATTTATTGGATATTTCCCTCGTCCAGAAGTCGCAGTGGAGTTCTTTCAAGATGCAGCACCGCGAGAACTGGGACAGGTGGACACGTTCATTGCTTCCAGTTACGGAAGGTAAATACAAGCCCATGTCAGTTTCTTCTCAGCTTCACTGGCCCCTTTCTTCGCTCTGACACGTTTTGTAAGCCCATCGTGCGTGTGATCCCGCCGTCTGGGCAGGCGGTGTCTCGTCAACCCAAACTCGTACTGGAACCTCCTTGTTCGGAAAAGGTTGCAATTTCAAAAACTAACTTTGATTTCAGTGTCATCATGATGAAAAGTGTGAGACGGCTGGATTTATTGCGGGTCTTCATACGTGGTGTTCTTGTTGCTTCAGACGCGCTTGCATGTCACCGTGTGCGATGATGTTGGCGATGCTGTACATCAAACGACTGAAGAAACGAAATCCAGAATATCTGCGCAATGTCTCCAGTTCGGACCTGTTCCTGATTTCCATGGTGAGATGGACATGGAGAATCTTGTCATCAGGATATTCGTGTGACACAATCCCGCTGGCGATCGCCAACAACAGCAGACTGGGTTGTCTCACTTGTGATCAAACTCACCTCGCGCACCGACCGTTAAATGTGTGCTGCCTGTTTTGTCCAGTGCATTTTCCACCTCGTGAACGATGACTTCATTGCATTCTTGCAGATGATGGCGTCCAAGTATCTGTACGACGAGGGTGTGGATGAAGAGGTGTTCAACGACGAGTGGGCAGAGTCGGCGAACATGGACCTGGAACAACTCAACGAACTCGAGCGGGACTTCCTCAACGCTATTGTACGTTCTCATTCATATTCCTGATGAAACTACAGGAACAGTCGGGCTGTTGTGTTCCCATCGCGACTGCCTGTGCAAGAATGAACATTGACACTCCTGTTGACATCAGTGAGCCATGCGAGATCACAAGCGTCAAGGAGGAAATTGAAGGCTTGTTTCGTTCTGATTGTCGCCAAATGAGAAGGCTATCTGCAACCATGAAAGCATGTCACAAGCCAATTGGTGTGTTCCAAATGTTCTGACTCGTCGTGTCAAGGAATTGGCGGAAGGAGGTCTGCCGAACACACCCCGTCAGTCTCTTCCTGCACCCGTCATGTCGTGAAGGTTTATGGATCTTCGTTGCAGCGAAAAGCCATTATCTTATCCCCTTCCTCGTCTGAATGTTAATTTCAGCAAAGCCGCTGTGTAATTCTTACTGCATTCTTCCACAGGACTGGAACTTGTTCGTGAAGGCGGAAGACTTCTGGAGGATGCTGCACGCGGTTGAGCGGCGTATTGCGTGGGAGAAGGGCCGCGAGCACGACGCGTTCAACTACTCGGACCTTCTGGTGTTGTCTCAAGACGGAGTGCTCATCAAAACCATCAGTGCTGTTCTGCTGGAACTGGGAAAGGTGAGTCGCGCTTTTCAGCGTTCAGTCCACGGCTCGTCTGCAAGCACCGAGTTTACACGACATCCAACGATGACTCTGGCTGAAAATTTGCTGATTATGAGAAGCCAGGTTCTTTGCTGTTCCGGCGTGCCTGCGAAAGTCGACATTGTTGCTGACATTGCATTGTTACTGACATTGAATTTCCAGGTTGTGCTGGTGTGTTCCGTGGCGTACGTGGCGGGAGTTCTCACCATCGTGGCATCGACCGCTTCGGTTCTGTACGTCAGACAGCAGCTGCCGGCCCCGGAACGCGTGTCTCTCTCCATTCCATCTGCCTGGGACGCCACATTTCAGTGGCCGCTCATTGAATCCGAGGACGACATTGGACAGAACAAAGAAATCTTCCAAAACGACTTCAACGCCAAAGATGGAGATGGGAGCGACTCATCCGGACAGCAACAACAAAACGAAACCTCGATTTTGCGGTCTTCCGGAAATGTTCACAATGCGGAACGTGAACCTGTGCAGCAGCAGACATCGGACTTTCGACTCCCCGGCTTACTCACTCTAGTCATGCTGAAGAACAGTGTTCTCAGTTTCGCATCAAATTTGGGATCAACCCTATCTTTTGGCGCTGAACATTCCAAGGAAAACGCTGCAAAGGCTGAGATTGTTGTCAACGACCCCGACCCTGGACATCAACCAGCGCGACACGATGTGGCCTCTTCGGATGTACACTGCGCCTGTGGATGTTGTGGACATGATTTCGGCTTCGACAAACTGTGCTACAACCTGTCTTCAGATTCGCAGACGAAACGGCTGTGGTCTTCCGACAGCTACGGACCAGAGAACATGAGACAGCCTCCAATGACAGAAAATTGGGGAAGAACGGACTGCCCTCAGGACTTGGACTGCCAGTGTTGTTGTGCTGTTGATCAGGGGTTTTGGTCTGGAAGCGATGACTCAACCTCACAGTTGACGCGGACTGTCCCATGGCACAGAGTTGAAGAGCCTTTCGCTGGACTAACTTTCGGATTCGGGACATCCACATCGGTCGTGGCCGCGGCTGGATGATTCGTCTCAAAAGGCCAGTTGTCTTCCGTTGATACGTTTTGTCTGAGCTCAGTTTCACACATCGATCCACAGTTTGCATTCAAAAAGTGCACAACTCAGGATGTGGACGCAATAAAGTTTGGTGGACATGCGGCTGTTGTGTGATTTTGTTCATTCAGTTCCTTCGCCCTCCTGACATCTTTCCAAATGTGCTCTCAGTGTACTCGTACAATCTAAATTTACATGCGAAAAGAACATGAAAGGAACACCTTGTTGTGGGGCGTTGGCATTGAGATTTATTCATCATTTTACACTTTCACTGGTCTTCAAAGAGAGTTTTCTTGTGAGTTCAATAAACAGTAAAGCATACACAGTTTCGCTTTTGTGCGTCATTGAAGACATCAAAATTTCTGCTTCAGCTCATCTTCGTTCACATCACCGTGGCTGTCGTTTCGGACCTGACATTCACGGTGCCAACACCGGTCATTTTCCTGTCAACAAGACGAATGGGGGCATTCACAAAAATGATAAATCCATTTCGGACAACCTTGCGCCGTTTCAGTATCGTGGGTGCACTCAAACGTCGCTGTTGTTCACTTTCATTGTGACTTTGTGCCAAGAGTTGTTCAGAAAACCTCTCAAGTTCCAGATGCCTGAGACGGTCTCCGGTTGGACGTTGTGGTTTGTATCTGTTGCTTTGCACCAGATCTGGACCTCCCCCGACGAATCTTCAGGGATGGGTACCGTCGCCTTCCAGAGCGACCAGGCCCAGTTTTTCTGATGCAGCTGCTCAACACTTGAGAGCATTTTCGCGGAGTGCCAAGTTTCTCCACCGTCCGCCGACACATCTACGCGCAGAATTCCATTGCCTCCACCACTGAAGGCGTAACCACGGACGGTTGCGAAGTTCTCAGTTGCGTTGACAGAGCTTTTGTCGCTCGGAGTGCAGATTGCCGACTGGACAGGACTGAAGTATATCGCATGAGCTTCGTCGCTTTGGAAATTGAACGTGTCCCAATCAGCAGAGGGTGGAGTGGTTCGGTAATCCATCTTGTGGAAGAAAGATTTGCTTTCCGATTTGGAGGCTTTGATAGACTTGAGCCACTTGACACTTCTGGCTCCGACCACTCCAGGGATGACGACTCTGAGAGGAAAGCCGTGGTCCAGCGGGAGCTCTTCGCTGTTCATCTCGTACGCCAACAGCACGTCGCCCCCTGTTCTCATCGCAATTTCGATTGGAACAGAAACGCAGTAATGTTCTCCAGAAATGTCCTTGTCGAAACCTTCCATGTGGATGTGTTTGATTTCAGGGTTTTTTCATCCAAGCCCATCTCAAGAAGAACATCCCTGAGTAGAACCCCTCCCCACTCTGCGTTGCTGATGCTGGTGTGCCCTCCGCTTGCGCCGTAGATCTTTTTGTGGAGACCCATATCTGTTCTTCTGTTACCGGCGCACTGCAGCGTCGCAACAATTGTCGTCTTCTTGAAATCGTTCTTCAACTTGTCGAGTGTCAGAGACGCTTCCTGGTTGCCTGGGAGAACAATCTTCAGTTTGTATTCCTTTGGATCTATTTGTGGGACTGGAAGATGGTTCCGAATGTAAAACACATCGTTTGGCGTCTTGAAGTTGTTGGTGAGAATTTCCGGAGGACTCTCCGCGTCGAACGGGGTCAGCGAGTTGACGACCATCCCCGGATGTCTCTTCGGTTCGTTGGCGTACGGCTTCATCGCATTCTGCTGGACGGAGCCCTCGGCCTCGGACTGATCGTTGCGTCCAATCAACATTGAGTCCAGAATGTCCTTGACTTCCGGCGTCTTGTGGATCGTGTAGATGTCCCAGAATGGCTCGACAGGACCTCCCGCGGCCAGCAGAATTTTCTCTCCTGAAATGTGAAGGAACCTCATCTGAGACGTTCAACTGCTTTTTCGCCACCTAAATGCGCGCCTGCCTGGACTGTGAGCATTTTTGTTCCACTTGAACACCAAGACCAAGACGTACCGCCTGGATGACCTTGAACGAAGTTGGTCACGTCATAGACATTTGCGCCGTGAGTGACCCAGACCCCTTCGCTCAGCGTCTTGTGTCGCCTGATCTCATCCCACGAGAACACGGGCAGAGTTCCCGCATCCTCCTCTTCCTCAGTCAGCTCTGTAGCGATTGCGCGTCGTTCAAGCCGCGTGAATGTGTAGCCTGCATGTAACAGTAGAATTTTCAGTTCGGCCCAAAATGTTCAGTTACCCCCGGTACCATGCATGGATGGTGGGTCGGACTTCAGTCGTGTTTCCTGGCGTCGCTGCACGAAGCAGTTTCGATTTGTTTCCCTTTTGGTCACCTCGATCAATGTCAGTGTATTGATTGAAGCAGACAATCGGATCTTAATGCGATCTGACACCTCTTGTAATCATTACCTGTGAGACACTTCAACGTTTGTCTGACCTAAAGTCACATTTCAACAGCAATCCCTGCGCTAGCGCCACCTGAAATCGGGAACCCAGCGTGCCGACGCAACAGTGAATGTGCGAACCAGATTCGGACTTACGGGCCACAACCTGCCAACAAAAAACCAGCAGAGACGCATGAAAAGAAATGTCGAGGCACGGGTAAACCCCGCGCTGCTGCAATGAAAAAGCGATGTCAATGACACTATGACATCCAATTCAGTGACCGAAAGAACCCACGGTTGGGCATCACACCAAGTTGATTTGCCAACCTGCAGCTAAATGTAGGACAAATTTCAATTTCGGGAAGGACACACAAGATCGGTGAGAAAGAACCTCAAACCATACCTATCAAGCTGGCAAGGCCGAGAAGCGGGGTGATCCATTTCCACGACAGGGCCTTGGCTGATGAAGCTCCAAATGTCCAGCTGCCTTGCTGTCGACACGGATCCAGCTTCACTGAGTCCGGAGCCAGGGCCCCGGTGCGATGAAAGAAGACGGCGTGGGCTTCGAGGTGCAGCGCACGTCTCCAGCATCCTGACAAAATTCTTCCACGGCGGAGCATCTTTGCTGGTCTTCTGATGATTCGTGTAACGGAAGCTTCGAACAGAGAACCGGCCACACGGCCAAATTTTTTCTGTGCGGAATCTAAACACATGCAGAGTTGTGTTCAGTACAGTATTGTGAGCCCAAGTTCGATCACTCAAAATCACCTGCACTATTTAAGTTCGAAGACAATGCATGGCGCGTTGCGACACATTTGGCAAACAGGTCGAATCAGAGGTCGTGAGTCAGTGACTTCTGCCTGCCTGTTTTTGCCTGCACGCAGCAGCTGCAAACGAGCGGCTGCGTCGGATGAGCTGCACGCATCCAAATGCAGCGACTGCAGCGCACATAGAACTGCACTTTTTTCGTGTCCACAAATCGGAAGTTTCGCACACTTACTTTGGAGGCTTTTTGATCCGCACACTACAATTAGCGCGTCTATTGTGTTTGACTACAATTATTTGTTGACCAAACAAGAAGTCCCTTTTCAGACAAAGAGTAATAGTTTGGGTCCAGTTCAGTTCAAAATTGTGTTGTTCTTTTTCTTTTTAGTCGCGCGAAACGCAACTGGTATGTGTATGTGTGTGACTCGTGTGACCTGTAGGACCCCCCCCCCCCTGTCGGGAAATTTCATGGGAGATACAGGTTTGACCTCAAAACTTTTTGGAGATTTTCAGGCCCAGGTCTGGGACTTGTAAAATTTTCAAGCCAGACCCCCTTCCCCACGCCTGTCAGGAAATTTAATGGGAGATGCAGATCTGACCTGAACAAAATTGAAATGTTTGGGCCCAGTCTGGGACTTAAAATTTTGTTGGGCCAGACTGCCCCCAGGCGAAATTGGGACTTGGGCCCAGGTCTCACTTGGAGTCTGGCAGCCAGGGATGGATGCATGATAAATGCCCTGCAAGGCATACTGATTTTTGGTCACGGAAACGTGTCTGTCCATCACACTTCGTGGGACCCCCCTCCCAAGAGCATCATTTATATTCAGGCCAGGGCACATGCGCATATGGCATAGGAAGCAGCATAAGTATCATTTCAATTCTGGATGCCAAAGAGGCAACATCTCTCTCCATATATTCTGATTGGCTGAGCATTATTTATACATACTCATACAAGGGCAGATGTGCAAATGGCCCTGGAAGAAGCAAGAAACATAAGGTATCATTTAGATTCTGGATGCTGAAGAGGCAATATCTCTCCATGTATTCTGATTGGCTGGGGCAATTTTGGTGCCATTTCTGTTGAACTAAGCAGCATGGCTTGTATGGACAAAACGGCAGGATATTTTCGAGACAAATGTCCTGAAATGCATTCTCGTTTAGTTCTGCTGAACACATTGAACTGTGAAGTTGATTTTGCTGCAAAAGAATTGTGTCCTTTGTGCAGGAAGGAGTGTGGCCCAGACCTGTGGGGGAGGAGTGGTAAAATTGTGGATGAGCTCGCACTGTTACACATAAATGCTACTGGCTTTGGTAAATTTGCTCAAAAACTCAGAACTTGCAAATTCAGTCCACCAGTTGTACTGCGGCAAAACATAATCGTTCAGCATTGTTACGCAAAAAGTTTCTCCAACACGAAAACGTAGTGCAGTTGAAATCACAGAGGGCGTGGGCGTGGCAATTTCAACATGGCGTCCATTGGAAAACTGATTTTTGAAATATTTTGAGGGCCTGAAACATGGCAGACCAAGGGATTGATGTCTCGAAGCTTCCCCTGGAAGTGAGAGCGAAGTTAGCGGAGTTGGATTTGGAGCTTTCCGAAGGTAAGTGTGAATGAAAGTGCGTTTTTCATGCAGAGAACACTGACGTTTTGTGTTCCCGAAGCCGGAAGCTTGGATGGGGTATTTTTGCAGCTAACTTTTCTGTGCAGCTTTTCCGTGCATTCATTGTTTTTGCCCATGATTTCTGCAAGAATTTGGACAGACATGTGTGACATCCAGTGCGTGAGGTGCATATCAACTGTGTTAACAAGCACTTCGTGCAAGATGAACCAAGGGTCCTGATAAGGTTCAGCCCTTGGCAAGGAACTGCTTGGCAAGGAAATCAGTCATCAGTTGTCTGCAGAAAACTGGAACTGTGTACTGTTGTGACAAAAAGTCGACGATAGAATTCACCCAATGATGTTGGGAGTGGGATATTTTGACAAGTCGAGGCCATTGCCAGATTCATGGGTGTGTGAACCACGCAGATTCCGATCCAGGCAGGCAAGTTGGAAAAAGGTGAGCACAAGACAGAAAGATAACCACCGAACATCGAACCGGCTGACTGAGGGTGTGGAATTGAGATCGCGATTGCCGTGCTGTTACCCATGTTACGAGTGATGACTTTTGGTGACAGTACGTAGCTACCAAATCTCAGTGCAGATGTATTCCCCCTTGAATTGAAGAATCCTGCTCAGGGCCTTCAGTGATTTTGTTGGAGAAGAAGAATCTTCGCCACCGGATCCACAGTCAGAGCCGTGACTACCGTCGGGGATAGAAATGGCTGGGTTCACAGGATTTTTACAGGGCGAAATATTCGGCTGAATGCCGTTGACTCTGAACAAACAGGAGGCCATGAAGAAGCCAACAAGGCCGACAAGGATTGGGATCAAGGATACGCTTTCAAATTGGTCGCACGAGAGGCCTGGTTTTCTGTTTCCAACTCGCTCAGGTGCGCAGGTTCAATGAGGTGTGGTGTTGAGGAAGTGAAGCAGTGTTTACAGATGGCGACACAAGCCGTGTTACCCTGGAAGTGATGGGTGAATGCAGCTGCACTTGCAGGAAAAAGTTTATCACATTTCACATGAAATATTGCTTTCTCTGCGATTTTGTTCGAAGCAAATGCAAAACCTCGTGGAGCAGTGTGGGTTGTGTTCGCCCTCTCCTGGTCAAATGTTCATTTTGGTCAGAAGGTTCTTGCAGGAGTCTTTCTGGTCCACATCAGGTCTGTTTTGTGCATGAAGCGGGACATTGTGTTGTTTGACCCCGGTGCAAGTGTTGGTAGCTTGTCAGCAGTGAAGCCATCTGTGGTCTCAGTTGGTATGTGTGGTCTTGCTGCATCCATGCGGTGGAAATTCTGGAGTTGAGGTCACGATCTGAAAAAAAACACCCTTGGACATCACGTTGACGCTGACTGGTTGGAATTGTTGGCCGAGGCTGAACGTGAAACCTGACACTGGTAGTGACTGGACAGACCGCGGCAGTATTGATTTTCGTAACATGGGTGTGAAATAGTGATGTGGTGTGAGTGAGTACTCGCGCAGTGGAGAGCCTCACGACTGCGAAGCAATGAGCAAGGATGCAGCCAGCTCGCTCACGCACCACGCACCGCAAACACAAAGCAGCCTTCTCGAGTGCGGATCAGATTCTTTCCAGCAACGCAGACCGAAGTGGAAACTGCCAAGAGATTTTAGTTTCACTCCAATTCAAGATCACACTCAATCTCCACTGGTTTGCTGCAGCGCAAAGTGGACAGCGGATATGCAAAACGTACGACTACGAGAGAAATTCTTCGCCGGTGCCGACTTGTGGATTTATTGAGTCTCAATTTTCAGTGTTGTTGTCGAAGTCATTTCTTTTTTGAGCCAACTGGTATTTGAGCTTGTATTGCCTGACGTTTAGTTGGATACTTGGATACTGTTGTTGGGCGCTGTCGTGGGCGGTAGTTGTGGAGTTCGTTGTGCCGGATTTCATCTGATGCACGCTTCTGGTAATTGGCCAGTTCATTTGTTGTGTCTTGTTTGAAAGGTCAGAGAAGCTGATAGGTGCCTACTCTCCAGTGTTTTTGATGTGTTTGTTGGTTGTTCGAGTTTCCAAGATTGCTCAGTTTGAGGAGCGCACCGTGTCAGCCTGTGGAATAAAAAGCTGATCACAACGGAATTGGCTTGTCACAGGACAAAGAAGTTGCTGGTGCTCGCACGTGGGCCCGCCTCAGAACTGGATCGGTTGGGTCGGTTGTCATTCTCACTTTCGTAGATTCTTTGAAGAGCAATCGTGTGAAAACGCTGCGGCCTCAAAGCATAGGTCGTGTTCTCAGAGGAACAATTTCTTTTTCATCTTTGCGTGTGGGGCAAATGGCCCTGTGTTGTTGCAGTGCGAAGGTGAAACCGCCACAAAGCAGCAGGAACATAACCTGGGCGCAGGTGATTGAAAGTTGTACTGAGTGTAGTTTTGCGTAAACTTTTGTCCGAACATGCTCTGACAAAAAAGTTGAATGGTTTGTAGATTGTTCCTCTGCGTACTCGGCGAAACAGGAAGCAGCGAGTTGTTTGTCAGCGTGCTGCTTGACCCCGGTTCACGTGCAAATTGACATGTGCACGTGCAGTCCAGCAGTTCTCGCTGGAGTGCTCCATCAGCTGTGCAGGGATTCTTCTGGCAGACAGAAACTGACAGATTCTTATTTCTTTCAATTTGGTCCAACATGGTTTGCCACAGGGGCAGGGCATTCAGTGGGAAATCTCAGCTGTTGCCTGTGTGGGTACTCGTATTTTCACTGTCCCAGTTTGGTCAGGTTGTGAACATTGAATGTTGTTCATTCGTCTCGAGATGTCACTTGCTCCCGCTGCCATACGAGCACTTACGAGGGGACTTTCCTTTCTGCCGAGAATGGTCATGTTGAGCGCTGTCTGCGACTGAGTAGAGATGCCTGGTCTGACCTGTCCGAGGTCAGTGTGCACTGTCTGCGACCTTCACTCTGCCTCAGGACT
>JAAUXT010097739.1_pt1 | contig 21411 bp, 12 predicted proteins | sample 7278171 | NCBI WGS metagenome assembly JAAUXT01 (sample SAMN14350112, study PRJNA611818) | marine sediment metagenome | isolation source: surface marine sediment (1.8m) | place: French Polynesia: Moorea | collected 2018-08 | reverse complement strand
AGGGTTTCCACATTCTTTGGCGTGTGCGAGTTCCTACTCGCACCACGCTTTTTGTGAGAAGGTCGACAATCTTTTTGGGGTCACGAGCAACAGATCGAGATGTGAAACATCGAGATTTGTTGCAAGTGACCTGAAAAAGATCGGAGACCTTCGAACAAAATAGTTGTTGTGAGCAGGAACAAGCACATGTTAAAATGTGGAAACGCACCTCTATGACACATGGCTGTTCTTAGTCATTCTCCTGCGGGTGAAAAGTTGAGAGTGTCCACTCGCAACACCGTTTCGCACAGCCGGAGAACGACGAGAACAGCCATGTGTGGTAGAGTGTTGTTTCGTACGAGAGACCAAGCAGTCGGCCAAAAATTCCCCCAACATGAAATCTACGAGCGTACGACAGAGCTTGGTTGGTTTATGGTGCGCTGCGTTTTAGAGACTGCGTGTTTGTTGTGGGTGACTTCAACTGCACAGAAACATAATTCAGGTGCATTCATGTTTCCCAGCCACGTCAGATTTCAAAAGCGAGTATGAACGCTCGTGTCAGCTCTGAGCACAATCGCTTGTCCCAGATGAGGGTTCAAAAGCGCCTTGTACTTGTCCAAAACTTAATTTCTCCGTGGAATGTTCCAATTCCAGGCCAAAAGGTTTCACATGTGCGTCCGAAGGCGCGAGCCTTTCCTACGTCTGAGGCGATGTGCGTGAATCGACGCGGCCCAGCGTTTGTATGGTGGTTGTGAGGCAGGGGTGGGGCAATACGTTTCCTTGGAATCCATCGTGCGTGGGTTTTCTGGCAAATTTCCTGTTGGGACGGGGGGAGCACTTATCAACTTTACGGCTGGTGAATCAAGAAAATTGTGACAATACAGAGACAAGAGACGCCGTGGGCTCGGCGCATGTTACAAAATTTTCAGTCTGCTCCATGAGAACAGCAGATGAGGAACGGAACATCCAGACATTCTGTCATTTGACTTGAAAATATCAGCCTTTTTCATGCCCTACTTGAGAAGCATCCTGAGAAGCACGCGAATGTCTGGGACCATCTACGAGGTTCCTACAACAAATACGTGGATTTACCATGTTCCTGTTTGCTTCCTTGTACTTGGCCAAGTGGGACGAGTTAACTTGCATATTGCACAACCATGTCAACAAACGAGCAGTATAAAATGTCAACAGTCTGTATTGTGGTCACTGTTCAGAACAGGCATGCACAAAACATTGTTTTTCACATCAGGAACAGTCAAGTTGGTGGATGCTTCATTCCTTCAAAGTATCCTCCATTGAAGACAAGGCATTTTTGGCATCTTCTGATCCAGTCCAGGAAACAGTTCCTCCATTGCATTTGAGTGATATTTCCGAGCTCCCTTCTGATGGCCAGTTCTAACAACTGCACACTGCCAAACTCTCTCCCCCGCAACTTCTTCTTGAGCAGTGGAAACAAGAAGAAGTCGCAAGGGGAGAGGTCTGGGGAGTAGGGGGGTGTGGGAGACGCCTCTATTCAAGAGCTTCAAGAACCCTCTTGACCTTGTCACCACGATGCGCCGGTGCATTATCCATATGGAGCAAGTATCTGTGCCTTTGGTTCCAGAATCTGAGACCTCTCCTGACACGGAAATGCTCCCACACGTCGAGCAACAACAGTCTAAACAATGTTTGGTTGATGGTCTGATTCTGGTAGAACTCCACATGCAGGAGACCAGTTCTGTCAAAGAAGGGGATCACCATTAACTTCTTGCAGCTCCGCAATCTTCTGGGCACTTGAGGTCTGTTTTCCTGGGGTGTGAGCCACTGCATGTTCTCTTGTTTGGTGCAGGTTTCTGTCAGGTAGAACCACACCTCATCAGTAGTGACCAACCAGCTGAGAAACTGTGGCACACACCTCACTTTGCACAGGAAGTCTTGACAGAAGAATCAGCATTGGCGTTGGTGAGCTGCTGTCAAGGTGTACGGCACCAGCTTGGCTGATCTCTTGCGCATGTTGAGGTCTTTGCAGAGGATACGGTGAGTACTGCCCTGGGATATGCCGAGGGTTTGAGACAGCTCCTCCACACAGATGTTCTTCTTCTGTTCTACCAAAACCTTGCAATGGCAAATCTGGCGTCAGGTACATGCGCACTGTGGTGCTCCAGGTCTGATCAGGTCTCCCAACTTGGTTCTGCCTGACTGAAATGCCTTGTGCCAGTCATACACAGAAGTCCTGCTGTATGCACCACACCCAAAAGCAACCTTGACTGCATCCACTGTGTCTTTGGGTGTCACACACATGCGGACACAGAACCAGATGCAAACACGCTGCAGCAGATATCTGGGAATTTTCATGCTCATATTGGCTCTTTTGCGATCCATTTCGTCTTCACAGTGCGGTCTCTGTGAGCCAACTGACCCCAGACAGAACCTCAATGCACCAGGACAGTGTAGTCTCCGATGCCATGTTGCCATGGCACTGACTCACTCACCTGTCAACTCAAGAACATGGTAAATCCACATATTTGTTGTAGGAACCTCGTATTTCAGTGACAGTGTGTCCAACTGCTTCAGAAAAGGAGGCAGGTTGCACAGGAATGCTGAGTACCTGTTCGCAATTGCGCTCTTTGTTCAGAAACACAAACTACGTTCACAGTGGATACTTTCCACAACAATTGTTGCGCAGTCCAACACATTCCACGGAGTTGCACCTGGGGCTGTGGGACATTCACAATTAACGCACTGTCGCCCCGAACCTCGACCATGAGAGAGCACTTGGGCGCAGCAAAGTACGCACTTTTTGTGATTGCTCGTGTGTTCAATACTCGTACAGTGATCTTGCATGGCGAGACGTCGCTAAAATACACAAAGCACTGAACCGAACAAAAAAGTAAAACGAAGTTGACGACCCGAGCAAGCCAATGCAATGGTAAGCAGCTTCCATTTGACGTTGGTCCTTTCCACAGCACTTTTGTTGTTGTTCAATGCCCACTGATTTCTCCATTGTGCAGCGCAACAAGACCCAACGAAGGGCCAACGAAGACCACCAAAACACCAGGTCGCCTGAAAACGCTCGAACCTCATGAAAATACACTTCTTTCTGGGGACACTTCAAACTGTCACTGCCACTACCTCGGTCTGGTCACAGACGAAGTGATCTGCTGCAAGCAGCCTGAGATGCTGAGGACAATTCTGCAGAAACTCTCGCACGTACGGTCACACCAGAACAAATGTCAAAATACGTACAAGACTTTTTACACGACATTCCTGCACGACAAAGAAAAGTTAAATTGCTGAAAGAATTCAGATTCAGAATTTTTAATGGAGTCTTCCCAAAGTTCGAGTACACACAGGCAGTACCTCACCATTTTCTGCGTCATTTTGTGAGCATAAAGATAGAAATTGATGGTAAAAGTGCAGTCAACAGCCAACTAGCAGCACAAGTTTCATACACCCTTTTTCTTTTGTTTTTTTGAAGAAGATTTTTTTGAGTTACTGGCAGACCTTAATGACAAAGGTCAACCAAACAATTCTTCCGTACTCTGGTGTTTGGTTGACCCTGCAACTGCTCAAGGCTGACTCGATGCAAGCCCAGAATTTCAATTTTGTTCCATAAACAGACCAGATACTCGTACGAACCCGACATTAAGAACCCTGCAGGGCCCGAGAGTCACTCTTGGCAAATGTAGAAAAACATGCAATCAACACTCTGACAGCTTCAGGCAAACGTGTTTGTTTCAAAATTCTCTCACCAAACCGCCAACCCTGCACTTCTTCATTTGTTGAGCTTCTCACCATGAAGAGTTTTGTCCGATCAGTTCACGAATTTCTCTCGGATGGTTTGAACGCTGTGTTATCACCTTCGACCTGTCAGCTTCACCAGTGCAAAATTCCCAAAGCCAATCATAAACCTTACCGTGGCAAACTTTAGTGCACCTGGAACGACATTTCGACCTTTGCCAATTCATCAACAAGAGCATCGATGAAGACAAACGCCACGCCCTCAGGCACAGCCATCAGAAAGAAAAAACAGACAACAGGGCAGGGAAAGCAGATGACAAAGAAAGGGCAGCGAAGGAGGCAGATGGGCTGGTGGGGACCGTGTGACCCTGTTTCAAGCTGCGCACAAAATCCAGATTTCGCAGTCCACGCGTGTTAGAAGATGGCTCCATACGTGTGTATATGAACCGGTATTCGTCAACAGTTCACCGCAAATAATTTACAACAAAGTCAAACTCTGTTGCAACATGATCCAACAACAACGAAGCTTCCTAGTACATGTCAGCGAGTCAAGTCACTCAAGCGCGGATGACATACACTTTATGTTGCACCCGAGTGAACGACGAATGTAATGACTTGCCAGGCCAAATAGCCGAGGTTCAAATTTTAATAAATTCAAGTCGCAGACATGAAAACAGAATCACAGAAAAGAACGTCTCGCGGTGAAGCACAATCACTCACCTGATGGCTGCGGTTCTGCCGACAGGCCCGGTTTTCTGCACGTCCTCCACCTGGGCAAGGCCGTCGCTGGTGACGCGCAGCTTGACGCCCAGTCCGAGCAGCCCCTTGAGCACCTCGACCGAGAACGGCTCCTCCTCACTGCGTCTGTTGCGGACCTTTGACGGAGAGCTTTTGAAAAACGTCACCCCTGTCGCCAAGTTTGTAGATCTCGAACTTGCTGGTGTTAACTTCCTTGCTTCGAAAGACGAAAGCTTCGGCAATGTCAAGGAAGGTAACGCGCCCTTGGGCGAACTCGTCGTGTCACGGTTGGAATTCATAGGTGCGGAAGACTCGGACTGCACAGCGACTGATGCGGGCTTCAATGTATCATCTCCCGACAATAATTGCTCCTTGTCTGCGGTACTGTTTGCACTGTCTTGCGAGCCACTCTCAAACGAATTGCTGCCTTGTCCTGAAGATGACAAATCGAAGTGAACATCATTCACACTTGAGGGATTGACATGTTCCTTGCTTGTATCATCCCTTTCACATTCCAAGCTCGTTTTTGTTGGGCCTCGGCTGCTCTCGTGACTCGTGCTGGAATCTGTTACAGTCTGATTGTTGTCGCTTGTTGGACCATTACTGTGCGATGCGAGAACATCGTTGCCATTACGATGGGCGTTGACACCTTCACTGTCACCTGTTGTTTTCAGAGTCACTGGCAGCCGAGAGTCGTGATGTATACCCGCGGGATCCGAGTTGACTTCCTGTGTGTTTTCGTGCTCCGAGTGCAACGCACTCTTCTCAGTGAAGGAGACTTCAACTGCCAATTGACTGTTTCCTTTCGCTGCGCGTTCTTTCTGGCCCACACTTTCCAATGCAGTTGCTTCGAGAGAAAGAAAATTTTGAACAGCTGTCTCTGAACTCTCAATGTCTGGAGATGTCCAACATGTGCCCTGGATTTCTGATTGGACTTTTCGATCAATAGCTTCAGGTTCAAAGGCATTCATGTTTGTGTTGCTCAGAGTTTCACCGTGAGGTGCACGATCACTGTCCCGTGCTTCGGAATGCAGCGCGTCACCGCTGCTGGAGGTGCTCGGATGTGAGGAATAGTTCGCGAGACGCGGCGGTGCGGGGTCACCGAGTGCGATCGTAGTTGTATGAAGATGGACGGTCTCCTCAGAGTTGGTCTGTTCCTTTTCTCTCTGATGCTTTGGCAGGTTTCCACTGAAGTGATAAATGCGGGCGCTGTCGAAGGTGGTGTAATTGCTCTCAATGGTGTCCGGCGCCTGAGGCAGTGAGATGTTCGTGGACATTGTGTCAGCTGTTGCGGTCGATTCGCGGTCGTCGTCCACTCGTTCCGCAGGGTCCTGATCCTCGTGGTGATGCACTGCGCTCACACTTGTCGTGTCTGTCAGAGCTTCGACGAGTCCCTCTCCGCCGCCTGGCGCATGAGTTGTTGGCAGTGGAGGTGGTTCGCTGAAGCTCGTGTCCGAGGCTCCAGGTTTGTGCTGCGTCTCGTTATCAGACTGCGCTGCAGAAGGCCGCAAATACTCGAGGCTGGTGGACGTGATTCTCACGACCGTCACATTCTCCGCGATCGGGTCCGCCGACCCGACGAAGCTGTGCTTAAGGTCCGTGAGTGTGGCGCTATCACTGTCGCCTGCGTGGGATGAAGAAACTGAACTGTTATGCTGGTCGCCACTTGGAGCTTTCAACTGCAGATCGAAATGCGAATTGGCATGCAAATGCGGGTATGAAGATTGCGCTTGCTCGAGCGAAGCCGGAACGCGCGGGCTGGCCGCGCTGCATTCCGGTGCGTGCGCGGGATCCTGCTGAGCTGCCATCGACTCGTGCTGCTGCACATGCCGCGCACCGGAGGGCTCAAGTCCGCCATCCACCTTCAATTCATGCTCGCTTCCATCAAGTCCAACAAGCAGCGAAGAAGCTATTTCACGTCTGGACTGACCGTCACCACTGATCGCCGCCACCCCATTACCTCCGTGGTCAGTCGGCCCCGACCAGGCTGCAACATTCCAACCCTCCACCGTCACCTCAGAGCTACTCTGACCCCGGCCTTCAGATGCGCCACCTGCATCACTGTCCAAATCTCGCTCGAGTTGTTCGAACGGAATGATCAATGCTTGCTTTAGATCTACCGATGCATCAGCGGACGTGGCACCCGAATCTTCGAAAGACACGAAATCCTCTACCTGAGTCTCATGACGGTTGGGTTGTTCGGTACCATCACCAGAGTCAACACTGTCATTGCAAAGTGTGTTGCTGTCATCAATCAGGTCGTCAATGTTCGTCACCGGGAGGCTGTCGTCATTGAGAATCGCATCCAAGAATTGCATTCTGGGGTTCAGAGACTTGGCCACCTCTTTCTGTGACTGACCCTCGTGTTGCGCCACCCCATCGTCGGGGATGAATGCAGGATCAAGGGAGGTGGGGACGGGCGGAGGGAGGATGGACGGGGGACCCTCGGAGGGAAGCGCGGGCGGTTCGTCGTCGTCGTCGTCTGTGGAGAACTCTGGCGGCGGGGGCGGCGGCTCACCTGGAGGCGAACCGGACAGGATTCCGACCCCGGTGGGCGGGGTTCTCGCCAGTATCTCCTGCACCGCGCTGGGTACCGTGTCCGCGACGCTCTCCTGCCATTTGGACTCCATGTTGTCAGCACCGCCTGCTCGCTGCTGTGTGAAACCGAAGCGCTGATGTCCGTTTGGAAAGTCCTTCTCAGCTCTTGTGATCGTCACGTCAGTGATGTCGGACTGTACGTTGGAACTCGTCTCCCCTCCAGTGCGGTCGCTTTCACTGCTGACGTACAGGTCGGAAGTGTCGGTGTAACTGGATCCGTCGAGGCGTTTGCTGGCCTCCTCCGCATCACCGCTCGGCGTCCTTTGATCCTCAGTCAATCGATCTCCACTCTCCGCACCAATACTGTCCGTGTCGACTGTTTCTCCTCCGGTTGCGCCCTTGACTGACTGAAGTTGTTGACTGCCTAATGTTTCAAGTTCATTCAAATTGGACACCGTTGTGTGCTTGCTGAGGGCGCGTGATTTGTCGTGTTCAGTGTCACTAAAATTGTCGGTTACATCATCCACAGCACCTTCATCCGACTGAGCCGGCGTGTCATTGCCGGAAAATTCGTTTTTGTTGCCTCTATTGAAATGTTCGTCAGTTGGAATCTTTGGCATCTGCTCCTTTTTCGCACGGAAGCTATTTCTTGCGTAGGCTAATTTGACGTGCTGCTGCGCAAATATTTGGTTGTGGTGCACTTGACTATGTTCGGCAACGTACTCACTCGCTATTTCTTGATTGGCGACGGAGTCGTCCGCGTTGTCAGAACTTGATATGTGAGCACCGTCTCCACCGAGCACCGAGTCATTTACATCTGAACCGCTGCCCGAGTGCGGTACGTGTTTGTCACTCGCGGTCTCGAAGTCATCCTGTTTGCTCTGTCGTAGCAAGTGTAACGTAACCTCGCCTTTGCTGGAGTGTTCTCGGAGCAGGTGAACGCACTGAGCATGAGAGAGCGCCCGCAGGTCGTGGCCCTCGACCGCGACCAGGCGATCTCCGACGTGAATGCGACCATCCCTGCTACAGGCCCCGCTATTCAACACTTTCTTCACCTGCAAGCACAGACGGGCACAGAGAACATCATTAACAATGCATCATGACGATAATGAATGTTGGCACAAAAGCGAGCACTAAATGACCAAGTAGCCAGCATAAAATGAGATTCCCAAATTTCTATTCCGATGAAGGCGATGTGCCTTCATGCATGGTGTTTTATTGACAGCAGGGCAGAGGTACAAGTCCCATGCTTTTGGCATACTTTTTTCCATAAAGAGCATGCCCCCGACATTTCGGTGCTGGTATTCATACCATGTGCGCTCGCAAAAAATTGAACGTTCGGAACACATCGCACAGAATTGATAACCACATCCAATGCCACGAAATAGTGAGAGCTGCGGGTGCAGCGTGACAGGCATTTCAGAAATTATGTTAACAAGCCACGCTAATTCTGCTTGTCCCAGTGAAGAAACAAGGCACAAAGTTCAAAAGTTTGCAGAATACTGTTCGTAAATTAATGCCCACTGCAGGAACGCCTTGTGACATAAGAGAAGGCATCTTCTCCACACATTCGTACAGATCAGTCTCTTTCAGCAACATTCAACCATGACCAAAAAAAAAACAAGTATAGTGCCGAGAGCACTGTGGCTGGATCACAGTTGCAATGGAATTCCTTCCGTTCAAACCGGTTCCGTTGCATAACTCGGTGTGTAGTCACCAAAATGGTAAAATTCCGAATTGCACAAAGCAGCAATGAGCATCCTTTGGATGCCAATCGTGGGAAAAGGGAAACTGATTGCACCTCGTGTGTGTGTGTGTGTGTGTGTGTGTGTGTGTGTGTGTGTGTGTGTGTGTGTGTGTGTGTTGACATCCTTTGCTACAACTGCACACCAATTGCGCTTTGTTCGTGTTCTTTCGCAAGAGAAGAATGAAGCATTTACGACTTCCTTGCACTCACCTGTCTGGCTTTCTTTGCAGTTGCAAAACGATTCAGCTATTTCCCACATACGTAATTTTAGCCCACGAACTTTGTCAGGAATAATCCACAGAAGTTTGATGGATCCACTGCCAAACACGGATGATGCTTGAAGACCAGCACCGAATTCACAAATGCAACGAGGACGCTTCTCTTCCCTATTCACCACAAACAAAACAAAATCCCAGCAAATCCCGACACAAAACAAGATTGATACGGCTCAGAGAGCACAATCCACCTGCCACTGTCATCCTCACACAACACCAAACTTTTTGGGTTGAAGCTCTGGACGTGAATGAAAGGAATTCACCTCAAAAGTACGAGCGCATGCTAAATTATTCAACCACCGCGGCACGGTTGGTTCCGAGGTACGTTGAAAATGCAATTGTGACACGAGGAATGCTTGTGCAGTTTCATTCCACGAATACGAGCGGTCAGTTTGTCTGGCAATTCTTTCAGGAGTTTCAACTGTCAGTTTTGCGTTTGAAGACAAGCCTGTCCTTCCAGAGCTTTTGTTTCTTTCTCGCGGGTTCCGTGTATGCACACAGGAACATCTCCAAAGGAAAAGTTTCAACACTTGCACGAGTATTGCATTCCTCTCGAAAGCAAATGTGTTGCATTCCTCCTCAAAAGCAAACACGCAAAACACAAAAGTATCACCTGCCTTTGGAATTTGAGATATAAATCACCTGTCGTGACTTCGTTCCTTCTAACAGAGGTGAAAAATTATCACGAATTCGACCGTCGCCGTACGCGACGATAAAGTGCTTCTGCTAGACAGCTTCCTTCTCGACCGCCAAAGGTGTCGATCCGAATCTCTTGGACTGTGAATGCCGTCCACGTTGAGAGATTCACGGTTTGGTCCAGTTGCATGCCAAAACAAATCCTGTCTGAGCCTTTCAAAAATGGTACAAACAACCCAGGGCAAATTCCCCTTTGGACCTCTGCCCCTTTACCTCCAAACTTTGGTTTCACTGAAAAAGATTTGGCAACAAACAAAGCAACAGTGGATTTTTGTTCTTTTTGTTTTGACGGCAGCATTGGTGTGACGTGTTGTGCGGCTTGTTTCCCCAAAAGAAGGAGCAACGATCGCTTTTCCTGACGAAAAAAGAACAAGACAGGTCAGAACACATTCACACAAATCTGGATGCTCAGCAAATACGATGCATTTGAGGGTGGTCCGTGCTGGGTGTGCCATTGTGGCTATTTTGTTTCTCAAAATCCGATGTTGGAACACCTTCCCTTTGGCTTGCACGCAAAAGTATTCTTGCGGTCCAGACTCCCAGTCTCTGGTCGTCCTGAAGTATCACGTTTTGTATTGCCCTCGACAAAATTAAACGAACCAACATGCAAGAATACTGCCTCAGCACAAAGTGGTCTTCAAAAATGTCCTTCGCTTCTCGGAGATACGAGTTTTGTATGGCATTTGCTGCAGTTCAGTTGTTTTCTGTCAACGGAACTGTTCACAGTCGGTCTCTGGTCATCTGGAGCTCGGTTCATCAGCAAATTGTCGCAGCCGTGCACCTCATCACAAGACCAGCGACAACTCCGACTTCGTCGCGCTGAAGAAGCACGACGACGGCGAAAAGAAGTCAACACAAGAACCGGCAAAATGCATTCACTCGACAAAGAACGTCAATCGGAACTGCCAGGATGGACAAGAAATTCCACAGAATTGTCGCAGACGCAGCAAGCCACACAAAATGAACAGCAAGTTCGAACCAAAATGCTTGTCAGCAAAGTGCCACCCCGGGGTGGGTGGTCTTAGTTCAACAATGTTTGGTAGCCTTTTTGGTCAACAGACGTTGAGATTTAGCCCTTTGTCCGATTGGAAAATTTGTTTGAGCAGCACGCCGACTTTTGCCATCTGGCAGCAACAAGAAAGCAGTGCTTAGATCATGAGTGCACAGGTGCGTCGCCAGCGCAGTAGGCCTTGCCTGAAAATCATGCTTGACCTGCATGCCTCATGGCCAAGGCCAACCCAGTGGAAGGGGCTGGACTTCAGACATTTTCAGGTTGGTCCTGGCCCTCTGGGTATGACAGCAGTGGGTCCTACCTCGGAGGGAATGCCTTCAACCAACACTGGCTTGCTCCTTTGGACGCGCATGTTTTTAAACCCAATCGGGGCATTACACGCTGACAGACAGACAAGCACTAAATGCCGGTGTCTTTCGTACACTGCGTGACACAGTGGGTTCGACGAAATCACAGACGATTGCAAATATGGTTCCGTACTCGTAAACACCTGCAATTGCCGAAGATCCACCGCAGGAGGACTACAGACAAAACAGGTGACTGACGCAGGCAAGAACACTCGTCGATTTTACTGACCCAGGCATTCTGCAGACCAAACACCGGTCGTTTGATGTTGTCAGAAACAGATGCAGCTGCAGTCTGTGTCACAACATAACGGAGATTCCTTGATTCCTGTGCGAAGTCCCTTTGAGAAGAATACTTGTACACTGAACCAATCTTATAACAGTACACCAAGACATTCTTTGAAACGCTGACAATTAAGACACCCAAAACTTTCCCTTGCCCACCACCCAATGTCCCTTCCTTCACCTCCCACGGTTCGGTCAGAAGCAAGTGCAGAGGAAAACCTGCCTTTGCACACTGTCCAGGGTTGAGAAAACCCGCATGCAGTGTTCGTGGTCTCGAATACACTGCATGCAGATTTGTCAAACTGAAACTCCTGCTTCTTTCCTTCCACCAACAATCTCATTCGATACCTATAGCTCGTACTCGTACAAAGTGCAAGTGTTCGGTCCTTTACTTTTTGACTGCTGAAACGTACGTGCTTGTTTGGGATTCCTTCTCTGCTCAGTGTAATGCCAATCTTACACACACAGATTGCATTTCCTAGTCATGCGGACAAAACGTTTGCAAACACAAGGTAAGAACACCAGAACGCACAGGAAATGTTTCAGCACAAGACTTATACAACCATTCCTTGTTTACTTAAACGATTTGAACCTATAATGATGTATCAATGTACACGTGAAGAGACCACTTGTACACCACTGCACGGACAAAAGTGAGGCAACCAAAAGATATTTGGAGTTCATACCCGCTTTGTCCTTGAGGTACAATTTTCAAAATAGCAATGGTATCAGAAAAACAAAAACAAAATTCAAGAGCTTTTGCAAAAACATTTCCGTCGGTAAATATCGCATGTGTGCGGTTGTTTCAGGACTGCAAAAATAAGCTTTACTGGAAAGTGACAAAGTTTCGAGTTGTTTGAGTTCAGCAAGAGTAGCCGCAGGTCTCACCTGATAGAAGTGACTGGTTGAGCCGTAGCTGGGGATGACGGTGAGGCCGAGGCTCTCGTCCGGGTCCGTCTTGTTGATGGTGACGACCAGCAGCTCGAACCCTCCAGGCACCGTCGGGCTGCGCGTTGTCGTTTTGTTTGGCACTTCGGCAATGGAAGACATGTGTTCATCGTCCATACTGGTGGTCAGAGGCTCGAATGAGGTGTCACCATCGTACAGGACAGACTCGGGAGGCACTTCTAGGTCAGCTTGTCGCTGACGGGAAACCTTGAACATGACTCGCAGCGGCATTTCCTTGAAGAAGGCGACGGTTTCGGAGTACGAGGTTTCGTCGAGCCGCGAACCGTTCACCTCGAGGATCTCGTCTCCGACGCACAGACCGTGCGTGCCGCCCGTGGCTCGGTCAGCGGCGCCGCCCGGCGTCACGCTCTCGACGAACACGCCTTTGACCGGATCGTTCTCGCCGCCCTCGCTCTCGACGCTCAGCCCCATGCCCAGCTTCTCTCCCGGAAGTCGGTGCAGCACGAGCACCTCGACGTCCGCGTCGCCATTGACGCGCGACCGAAGACGGCGCGTCTTCTGAAGCGCCGCTGCCTCTCCCTGAGTATTATTCTGCATTGCACCAGCTGATTGCTCTGCTTTCTCAACGTCTGTGTTCGTTTCGTTGATATCTTTCGGGGAGGTCTCTATGACAGCCTGGACCTCAATCGGCTGTGGGATTTGGTGAGGTGAAGCCACGTTTGGAATCATGTGATTGGGTTGGACGGAGAAAGGTACTGCGTTCGGATCTGGAGTCAGTGTGCGTTCTGGAGTTGAGATCTCCTCTCCGCTCGTGTAGGACATGTTGGAGCCATTTGAGCTTTTTCGACTGTGCGAGTACTTTACTTTGCTGACTGATTTGTGGAGGCTGAACTCAGAGGTTTTCACCTTGGCACCGATTATGTTAATTTCCCTGTTCTTGTGTTTTGTGTGGTATCCTTCGTCACCGCTCAACGAATTCAAGTCTTCTGATGGCACTTTCTTCAATTTCCCCCTTTCGTACTTTTTCCACATCTCCCATAGAAACTCCTTTTCGGGGTCAAATTCCACAAAAATGTCTTCGATATCAACGATCCGGTATTTTCTCCTCTTCTTCTTGGATTTGGAAGAGGTTGAAGTGCCCTCGCTCTCGCATATAGATTCGCGGCTGGAATCGCGACTCTTGATGCTCTTGATGCTCTTTCTGCGCCGTTGCTGGATGCTCTTACCGGTCGACGGATCAATCAACACAGTCACAATATCGCTCTCGTGTTCCCAGACACTTGATCCGCCTTCAGACAAGGGGCTTGTCGGCGCCGTGTGAAAAACGGCGCTGTGAGTTGTCTCTGTCTCGAGGTCCTGCAGGGTGAGCGAGGGCAGGGAGGAGGCGCGGTTCTTGAGGCTCTTGCGACTGGCGAGGCTGCTTTGTGGGGTGGCGGGGTCGGACGGGGTCAGTGACGGATCGACGGCGCGGCGGCACGACTGCGACGCCGCGTCCCACTCTTCGTCGTACGACGCGCCCTTGTTGTCGACGCCGCCGCCGCCGGAGGACGCGACGCTGAGGTTGCCGGTCGAGCTGAGCCAAGCGTGCTGCGGGCTGACCGCGTACGCTCCGTCCTGGTCTGCTGTGTCGTCATTCTGCAGTGGACAAATGATGACCAGATTTTAACGAATGTGCAACAAAAGCAAAACCCTCCTCTGCCGTTGCAAGACGATTTTTCATTCACCAAGTTGACACATCGGCCACCAATCAAACACAACATCACCGTCACTCACAATGGTCGCAGATTCGAGACAAGTTGAACTGGAAAGAAAGTCTGCGCTGACCTCCAGACCCTGAATGGTCGAGATGAAATTACGCGGAAATTACACGGAAGAATAGTGTGCTCGCTTTTGAAGCGCAACAGCCACTTTCCCCGACTTCAAAGGTTTGGTGGTGGCAATGACGGTGTTTGTGTGTCACAAAAATACGTCTGAAGGTGTGACCACACGTGAATGTCACTGCGCCGGAAACGGTCAACTGTTCGCTCCATCTGTTACAAGGTGGTACACATGCAAAGGTACTCGCAGTTTACATATTTCGCATTGTTGCTGCCGTTTGCCTCCTTGTACTGGTTCTCTCACTGCATGACCCATTGCAAGAACATGTTCGAAGTTGGCGCCTCGAATAAAAATAAAACTGAACGCAAGAAAAACTCCATTTGTAACTGTGCACGAAAGCAGCCACAAAATGGCACAACAGAATGTGTCATGGTGGTTCTTTTTTCAATTCTCTCAAAAAGGTTGCCAGCACTGCTCTTTCGGCACTTTGCTGCACAAAAAAGGGGCTCAATCGCCACACCTCAGTATTTTCTCCAATAAACAGGATTTGACCATGAACAAGCTCAGCGCAAGTAAAAAAGTGCAAACTGACCAAAAGTTTGAAAACTACTTTTGAAACAAACGTCAAAAGTAGAGTTTCAATGTTCACCTCCGTTTTGTGCTTCTCTTATTTGTTAGCTTGCACTGCATACTGTGCTCATTCTTACCATGGGAAAGCAACTGAACTTCAGCAGTGACAAACTTCAACATCTTGACACACAACTAAATGAAAACTTCTGTTTGCATTTTTCCAGCAAGCAACTTGCAACACAAAACATTTCCACTATTCTCTCAAAAAGTGTCACAACAAAATTTGTCTGTTCTCTTGAATTTATACTTTCCCTCTGAAGCTTGCAACAAAAGGTTTTCAAACAGCATCGTTTTTTGTGAGTTACTTTTTCTTATTTTGGTAAATCTAGCGGGGGGGTTGTCTTGTTTTGTGAGGCATTTTCAGTCAAATCAACTTTTGATGAACATTTAGCAGCAGATTCTTGAAATTGAGGTGGTGGTCGGTGCGACCAAGGACTGCACTCAAACTTCACCTTCACATTTGACTCTGCTGGGATCGGGAATGACTGTCAATTCGAAAACTATGCCTGGAAATATGCCAAGGACCAGGTTAATTTTGACACTCACGATTTACAAACAAAACAGCTGTGTCCGTGGACAACTTGACATCCAACCGCAGAGAAACATTCCAATATTAGTGTCTTTTCAAGTGAGGAACAGAACCATTAGTCATTGTTGTGTTGACACAGCCAGCAAGAGACATGGAAAACGTGGTGCCATTTTTGTCCCATTCAGGCAACCTGCAGCATTGGCTGTTTGTTAAGTGACAGCTGAATTGAACTTGTGTTGGCACCAGCTAGTCAACACTCCGCCAGTTCCTGTAAAATTCCACAAGGATCTAACCAAACCCATAACTCCAAGAACAAGAACACTCAGCGGTATGGACACGCGCCGAATCGCCTGAATCAGAGACGAGACAAATCTACGAGCACTTGGACTGACAGAAATCTTGCAGCATTTGCCAAATTCACTTTTGTCTGCATGTTTTGGATCAGACCAAGAATGTTTCACAACACCACGAAACAAAATTCAAAGCCTCTTGAGTGGAGAGTCTTCCCAACTTTCTGGGAAGTTTGTTCCGTGTCGCCTCGGAGAATCTGTTTCCAATGCCGATTTCATCTCGGCGAAACACTTATTCTTTTCGATTGGGCAGAAAGTTTGGTGCAACAGTGTGACCGATTCTGGTGATTCCACGCGAAATGCAAAAGCCAAAAACCATTGAGTCACCTGTTTCTGCGCGACAACACGACAAACACACAAGTCCCTGCAATTCATAGCATTTGCAGTGAACCAGGAGCTCGGATGATCTGCAGGTGAAGATGACACTTCATATGCGCGAAGCGCGACACGCTGTGCAGATATCACAAAAGTGACCAGTGTGCAGAGTGAGCAATTCGAATCAAGACCACTCGGACATTTGGTGTTCGCGTGCACCTTGGCATGGACGAGGGCTCACAACCTGACGAGCCGTACAGAAAGTTTCTGTCCGTCTGTGTCTGCATGCTGGTAAAATCAGCGCCCAGATTTGTTTCTCAATTGTCACGTAGTGGCTTGTTCCCACATGGTTTTGACATGCTGAAAATTAGCCACCATTCATGTAGCACGACGGTGTTGTGTGTGCTGGCTTTTAGGTAGTTGTGAAGTGAGGTACAGACCTGAACACAGCATTTGAAGAGCGATGTACACATCATTCATGCAGCATAAACTTCTTCCCCGAGTCGTAAGAACGTGCTGTCTCGACGAATGTTGACTAAAAATCAAACACGCGCCCACAGCAAAATAACTCCCAATGTTCAGCACGGAACAAGCCATTGAAAAATCTGCTGCTCCTCAAAAAAGTGCCTTGTACTAATTGATGAGCATGATCCAACGTCAATCTTACATCCACATCAAAATCCTTGTGTCGTAAGGTCAACTAAGAATGTTGGCCAAGAGAGCTCGCGTCTTCTGTGATTGGCTGTGTGAGCCGCCTATTATCTTCAAGTGCTCACTAATTTTTTTCCATTTATCTTAATTATCCGTCCACAGAGCAGAAGCGAAGATCTACGATACACCTTTTTAGCCCGAATGCAGGTGTCAAAGTAAGTTTTCTCCACCACTTAGTCTCTGTGCACCACAAACCCCTGGGGCCACCACCAGTCCGAGTGAGTGTGCTGGCTCGTCTTTTCAAAATTGAAAAGATAAATCGACACGCAGCACTTTGTGGAGCATTCCGCGCTGTTATGTTGTGGTCTCATAGAATCCAAATAAGGACAGCGCGTTCGGAATTGAAGTCACGACACAAAGTTAAGTGAGCTGAAAGGAGGTGTGGGCAGATGTACAAAGACAGCAGGTTGTTGGCCTCTTCCATGCACTGTGTGCGCAACGACTGCATGGCTTCTTCAGTTACCACTCCGATCTTGCATGCAGAAAATCACTTGAACCAGGAACAAAGATGATATCCCTGCAGACAGCTCGTAATGCTTCTCTTCAAATCTTGCACGGTATCCTTGTACTCGTACCGCTGAGTTTGTGCAACAGTGTTGAGTGCGCCTTGGTTTTCTCGTGTTCAGTTCTTCAACAAAATCCACACACAGGCACGCATTTCGTTTTGTGGCTCTGAATAAATAGTGAGGTGTGAGTGGTATACTTGCTCGCACCTTGCGTAGATGTTCGGAAAATGAACACAATCGAGGTGAGCCTTTCAACTCTTCCGTCCATCTTATATTTGGTAACTTCTGCAATTACGGTTCGTTATCTGCCTGTAAGGCATTTTAAGTGTCCCAACAAGTATGCACACCGTCATTTCCCCCTCCTTGACATCATTGTGCTTTGACCGGTATGCAGGGTTCGTGATATTTTGACCCTTTGATGAGAATGTCCTGTGATCATTGATGGAAGTCTCCACATTACTTGTATTCACCTATTACGACAAAAAGCGTGTTGTCGGTTGCGTGACAGCACAGAGCATATTTTTGGGCAGGCTGGCAGCCTGTCACTGCCCAGCTGAGCCGAGATATTTACTCATCCCAGTCACTGCCCTGATCAACCGTGCTGAGGAATTTCCATCTGTGAATCAATCCACAATCCCGGTGTGCGATGCACAGTGTCCCGCTGGTGGTCACACCCACTTGAGCCACCTTTCATCCAGTGTTTGATGATATTGACCAATCCCTTGACAATGATCCTTCAAAGATGCCAGCAACACAGAGGAAAGTCCGCACTTCATCAACACATCTGTGCCGCAACGCCCATGGATGGAATCGAGCTTTCACATACGTGTGGGTCATGCTTCCGATCATGGCAACAAATGGTTTTTCAGTCGCCCAACTGTCCATGGTTCCTGAAGTCACGATGTTGCCACAGTGAGACCGTAATCCTGCACAATGCTCAAGTGGATAAGCGACTTATCTGTGCGCACCTGTGTACGAGCCTCGCAATGCGGTCGCTTGTGTATCGTTTCAACTGTCCTTGACGATCGGCCGCATGTTCGCCTGAAGAACTTGCAGACTGGCTTGTACTACTCCTTCACTGCACATCTGTAACTTCCCCCGGTTTGTACCTGGCATTAACATAACGCCAGTCAATACAAGACCTGCAGGCGCGAAAGCAAGTGTGCAGCTTCTTCCACGTTTGGCTTAGAACCTTGGCGAAAGAGCTTTTGGTGTTTACACCAAAACCTACGAGAATCGTTTTGGTTTCTTTCTCGCAGGTGAACAGAAAGTTTCCGAAATGTGTGAAATCGAGTTGTTCTTCCGTTGAGATTTTCCTGCTTTATTCGCTGGCGAGTTCTTCTGATAAAAAATCAAGTTTTCTTCTGTTTTTCGTGCCACACACATCTGTTTCTCCTCCTTCAGCAAAAGGCCAAAAGTGGAATCTTTTCAACCAAGCCTTGAGAACTTGAAGTTGCCGTGATTGCCACTTTTCGTGAGGAAACAAGAATGCAGCGACGCTTCAGAAATCTTTGTGTGGGAACATGAATAGTCAGCGATTACACAGAATCTGAGAAATCAGTGCTAAATTTGTCCAGTAACTCCACAAACAATTTATCTGCTATCATTGCGCATCACTGCCCTTCTTATGGATAAAGACACCAACCACGAAGAGGGGTTGTCTGACCAGACGGGTTGTTTGACCGCGGGAGTTCAGCCCTGTTGTTCAATAGAATACTTGACCAAATGGGATATGTGGTCAACCATGGGGTTGGCTCACCAAGGAGGGGGGTTCGACTGAAGTTGCCCCCAACCACCAGGAGAAGCCAACCCCTTCCACAGTCTAAACCATGTGGAGGGGTGTGAAAAATTCACACAAGGAAGCAATGCTTTGAACTGCCGATCCCAAAGAGTCAAGCAATCACAAGAAGTAATATCATTCAGCCTGCCTACCTGTCCAACCAGGTTCACACAAAGGGAGATACGACTGAAAACAAACTTGGGCAAGGGACATTTCATTTTTGCAGCAGGGGGTTAAAACAACCAAGTTGTGTTCATCTCGAAAAAATTACCAGTTGCTTTTGAAACAAATGGAGGAATGGTCCACCTGGGGGTTAGAATCAAGTGATGTTGCTGTCAAATGAACATTCCAGGTGTATTTTAGTGTTGGCTATGTGTAACTTTGTCAGTTTGGACCTGTTGGCAAACATGGTTAAAATTTACCAGCTGCTTTTCAAACCCTTCCTTGTCTTTATAGTTTGTTTCGGACAATTGGAAAGAAAGGCTTTTCACCCACGAACCGACTCAGCACTGTTGAAAATGCCTGGAGCTGGGTCGCTGCGTGATGCCGTTAAAATGTTCGGGTACACAAGCCAGTGTCTCGCCTTCCTTTGTGAGGCAAAAATGGTCAGAACACAGCCGTCTCAGTCAGAATTAATGCATTTTGCTGCTCAGTGTTCCACTGCCAGAACATGTTCGTGCAGTGACAAATCGAGTGCAGCAAGTGGCTTCACAAAAGACGTCCAACCCTTGAGAACTCTTGCGGTACCCCTGAACCAAAACGGGGCCAACTTTGAGGTGTCTAGTGGACCATCAGCGAAGCCAATGCAGTGATTCAAGTTACAGTGATCGAGACAGAAACGTGCGGGTCAGAAGAAGTGATCCTCAACAAAGTACTGATCCTTTGCGGTTGACAAAGACTGCACGCTTCGAGCTGCCTTGAACCCGCACAACTTTCGTATTCAGCACGACGGAAGTAGCAACCTGTGACGCAAGGTTTACGACAACATCCAATCTCATACTCCAGCGATCGTTCTGTACAAACCTGGTGATTCGGATCCAATTTTGACATCAGGCTTCACGTCTGTGAAAAATTACTGCCCTTACACATGACGGCAATACATGAGAGTTCTTCCATTGGCAAACTCAACAAACGCACCTGCACGCGCTTCAACACACCTGCAGGTTCAGCGTGACAGACCCAACACCAACAAACGTTTTATCTGCAGTCCTGTCAACGGCCAGCTTCACCCGGGTTTGGTGGCAATGAATTGAGCGAGGTGAACAGCGGCATGAAACACGCAAACAGGTGCTACGTGTGTTCAAAGCCATCCACACACTCGGTTTTCAACTGCACCGCGGTTCCGCAAACCTTCAGCGATTTCATCGCTAAATCCCCTCGAACTGTTGTAGAACGCGGACGTCACACACCACAAAGAAGACCACCAAAGCGAAACTTTTCTTCCAAATCACCCGGAAACTGAGCAATGCCAGCTTAACATTGGTGTGTGTGTGTGTGTGTGTGTGTGTGTGTGTGTGTGTGCATGTATATGTATGTATGTACGTATGTATGTTTGTATGTATGTGTGTTGTATGCATGTAAGTGTGCATGTATGTATGTATGTGTGTATGTTTGTATGTATGTGTGTCTGTATGTGTGTATGTATGTGTGTATGTATGTATGCATGTGTGTATGTATGTATGTATGTATGTATGTATGTATGTATGTATGTATGTATGTATGTTTATGTGTGATGTATGTGTGTATGTATGTATGAGGCTTGACTTATATTTCCTTCTTTTTGCAATGGCATGCCTGTCTGCTATGATATTCCAATGAAAGGTGATCCTAAAACATTTCATGTCACACTTTCATGTGGCAAGGAAACAGGCTTCTCTTTTATTTCAAAGTAGTAATTTAGAGGAAATATAGTTGGTCCAAATTTATCCTTCAGCTAAGTTCTAATTTCTCTGTAATTTTCAGTCCAAATATATACTAGGTTTTCTCTACAATAGTGCTCACCTTCAGTACAACTTTTAGCCAAAAAAGTGTCCTGCTCATGTTCTCCTTTGGTGGCAATTTAAAAGAAAGTTTGTCACTTTGCCAAATTTGCCATTACAAAATCAATCTTTCTGCTCATATTTTTAGGCTTTCTCTTACAAAAAATTATATATTCTAAACTTAAGAAACTTCTTCATCAACAAGGGATAAACATGTTGACCAAAAACCAATAAAAAAATTAGTTTTCAAGGTTTGATAGCCATCATACTAAAAAGTTCAATTTTTCATTGAAGAAAAGAATATGTTTCTGCAGATATTTCTGTTCTTTCTAGTTACAAAACCTGAGGTCCCATCCAGAAGGAAAAGAACAACTGACAGAAGAAGTGGTTGATTGGTGTGAAACACTGCAAAGTAAAAAGAAGGAAATATACAAGACAAGCCTCGTATGTATGTATGTATGTATGTATGTATGTATGTATGTATGTATGTATGTATGTATGTATGTATGTATGTATGTATGTATGTATGTATGTATGTATGTATGTATGT
>JAAUXT010011931.1_pt1 | contig 21415 bp, 15 predicted proteins | sample 7278171 | NCBI WGS metagenome assembly JAAUXT01 (sample SAMN14350112, study PRJNA611818) | marine sediment metagenome | isolation source: surface marine sediment (1.8m) | place: French Polynesia: Moorea | collected 2018-08 | reverse complement strand
CCTGAGAATTTTGGCATTGAGATTGTGTTCGGTGAGGAGAACAGCAGCTCTGAAAGTGAGGAAGAACTGGATCAGGATGAGCAGGACTCTGACAGTCAGTGAGCCGATGTGTTGCCAAGTGTTGTCTTATTGACAGTTTTCAGTGTTGATTTTCGGACATTTTTGTGCACAATTTTGGCAATTTTACACATTGTTCGCATGAAGTTATTGGTTCTCTTCAAGAATTAAAAGTTTCGCATTTTTAGACCCACTCGGAGTTGTTTTTTTCCGGACAGAAGCCGCATATTCCAGGACTTCCCTCGTATTTTGCGGTGAATGCAACTCCTTTCCGCTTTCATGCCGTGCTTTTCCGTATGGTGCTTGTCATTGCACCTGAGAAACCTTGGCGTTTCAGGACGAAGAAAACACGACCACCTTGCTGGTCTGGACACAAGACCCACTTCAAAGGGAAGTTTGACCAAAGACCCCAAACAGGCGCTGCCAGGATTGAACCTGCACGCAACATTCATTTCCCGCCCTTTGTCGCAACCGGCGACACACGTCTTATTTCTTTTTATCGAAGTGAACAATTTGAAACGTCAGAAAATAGAAAAGCGAGTGTATCCGGAGCTAAGTCTGCTGACCTTCCGTGGGAGGTGATTGGACGAAGCTGCAGTTCTTCGCGCGATGTGTCTGATGATCAGTCTGAAGATGCATGCTCGTACATACGAGCACGTGTGCTGGTTCTCCACGTCAGCAATCTCTCCGCCCATGCATGTCTTCAGTCCCGCGTGTAGTCGCCTGTGCAAATGTGGCAAATCGCATAAAAGTGGATCAAACGCTTCGTTCATCCCACGTTGTTTCAATATCGCTCAAAAACAAAATGTGGGTGCATGATTTGGTGAAAGACGATTTTGAAAAGACGCAATGGATGAAGGGAGTCTGCAAATGATGACAAAGAGGATTTTTGTGCTGCTGCATGCCCTCCGAATTACTCGTTTGAAATATTGCTGAGGATTAGCCTCGAGCAGACAAAAACTTGTGGCGAGGTTCACTGAGCTAAAATCTTCACTTTTTGGCACTCAGTTCAACAGCAAACATCAGAAACAAAGTTGTTGTCGCTGTTGCCCTTCGCTGTCTGGCTGAGACCTCTGTTTTTGACAGAATTTGGACCTGCCATGAAATCGTCCTTCATGCACTCAAATTGTGTGTGAAGTGCAGCTGAACGTTGCTGCTCGCTCACTTCACAGAGCGCTGTACTCTGATGATCATCCCGGAGTGCGGAACATCAGGAGGCAACACCTGTCCTCTTTTCACCGTCTATTCGCAGTGAACAAAGGACAACACTAGTCCAGAGCGTTCGATCGTTACAAGCAGCAGAAACAAAGGCAGGTAATTCTGGCATTGAAATCGCCATTGAAATCTGACAAAGTGCACGAAGCGTGTTCAGTAATCGCTCTCGTGGAACGACAGTTCAGTGACGTTTTTAATGTCTCATACCAATCGATCCTCTTGTTCCAGTTTTGTTTGTTGACGGGCAAATCCTTTCAAATCGACTTCAGGAAAGTATTCAGGACATTGCACACAAAAATTTCTCTTTGAAGACATTCCCAGGCGCCATGAACAAAACACCCTGTGTGGATTCTGTCAGAAAACAGAAGTACGTATGGTCGGTCACCAAGTGTTCATATGGGCACTGCAAGTGTTGCAATTTGTAATCAGCAGATGTGTGATCTGTGGATCAAAGAGAGCAGTTGTGTACGAAAAAAACTCGGATAAAATTGGGGTCTCTATGAGGTTGACCAACGCGGAGCTGTTGGTCCGCTGCCGTTTCGGGAAACACCCTCGGCGCTCGTTTGTGCGTCCGTGTCGCAGCAAGGCTGCTTCTGAAGACCAGGATCTCACTCTCACCGCCTCCTTCAGAACAGATCCCACACGTGTGCACAGAACCGCGGAGATGGTGCGGCATCCAAGCAAAGCTGTGGTGCGCTGCTGCGCTGAAAACGGTAAATATGTTTCCTGCCGTGGACAAAAGATCTATTGAGTACATTCATCTACCCGTGTGCTTATGTCGCAAATTCCCGTTATTGAAGTGTGCCTCGGGAAAAAGTGAACGATATGATTACCAAACAATTGGTAAATTATCGTCAATTTGCAATAAATTACTCGGGTCTCATTTGGAGCCTCTCAAGTAATCACTGAGCCTTGTAATGAAAGCACGTACAGATAAGAGGGTTCCTTCCGAACGACTGCGACGACAGAGGCTTTAAAAACTGGCCTCCAGCACACTCGTCCGAGGTGAGTGGATCAACTGTGTGTTCCACAAGAACAGCAACGCACGGGGTAAAGCTTCGTTCTGTGTGCGTTTGTGTTCTGAATTTTGTGAGAAAAGCGTGCACCAGCAGAAGCGAAAAGCTCGGTTGAAATCAGGAGCCGTCATCGCAACTAATGCCCCACTTTCTGCAAATGTCTGAGATTTCCACAAGAGACCTTCCGCAGTTCGAGGACCCAGGCATCAGGGAGAAAATCAGGGAGTTGATGGAAAATTCGATCAGAAGCCGAGATCAAAAGCAATCAGCGAAATTCACTGACAAGTGGATCAGAGGTCGACAGCATCATCTGACTGCACTTTCGAAAAGAAAATGCACTTTGCTGCTTGACGAACCAAGCCTGCATGGACTTCTGCTGCTGATGGCGACCACCAAATCGCGTTTGCCTGCACATTTCCACCAACAGTGGGGTCCATTTGAAAAGGGTTCGTTCCGAAAAATAAACAACAAATCGGCCCCAGGGCCTTGAGGTCATTCTAGTTGCTTTTTGGTGGCTTCATTTGCACCCAATTCCCTTTGCAACCCACACAATTGCTTTCTTTTGATTCAACAATTTATGGATAACATGGCCGAACCACTTTTTCCATCCAAAACCCCCCAAAATAAAGCTTTCACTATCAGTCACCGTAAAACCAGTAAAAACACCTGAAAGTCCCCTTTTTTTGAAGAAAATGACAAAAAAACACCCTTGACCAATTTTTTAAAACACGGCCAAAATTTTTTCCGGTCGGCCATTCTCTTTGGAACAACTTGAATGTGCACTGCAACCTCTACCCCACAAAACTGGCAGGTTGTTTGCGTGTCTTTTGTCAAACACGCTTTTCTTTGAAGTGTTTGTTCCGAGTGGTTCGTTTTCGATGCAGTCGACGTGTGTCTCCCTGTGGGCCTTCGGCCTCTGGTTTAGGCTTCAAACCGGACAAGGCACCCACGGGCAGGATTTGTGTTGGTTTGTTGGGAGGAAGCTGCTCCGGTTTTGTCAAAACAAGTCCAGAAAGGTGGAAACGTCTCCTTCCATTACTGACTGGGCCGCGATTTATGTTGTGTTCAAGTGTTTTGAAGCGCATTGAAAGGAAAGTGAGGACCGGAGTGTTCTACATTCGCTTTCAGCAGAGGACGAAGTCACTGAAACTGTTCATTTTCATTGAGTCGGATCTGTGGACCACATACGAGTATGCTGGTTCAATTTTTGTTCAAGTTTCGTTACTTTTCGCGTCCTCTGGAACAACTCCTGTTTTTTGCGTGTTTGAAGCTACGGCTTGTGCGAACACGGCCTGTTGCAAAGAAGGTTCTCTCGTTGAAACGGAGAACGTTGGTGTGTTGCCTGGTCTGACACGTGCACACGGCCGCAGCTCTCCAGACGCGACGGCACGCCTCGACGCGCCTTTCCTTTCTGAGAACCACACCACCGTTGGAAGCAAGATGTGCACACTGACAAAACAAACCAATCCCCAAGTTTTCTGTCTCGAACCAACAAAGAAGGGAAGGTTGCAGTTCGTTGACCCTTTTTGTGTGAATACGCTTCTTCGCTTCTTTGCGAGGACCGAGAATACCCAACCATTGTTGTGCCATCAGACGCATTTTCTGCCTGAAATATTTCTCACGGTTTCCGAAGTCAACCTTCTTTCTTCAACATCAGAGAGAAAGAGTCTTTTCCGTTTGTTCAGAAGAGATTGAAAGTCTTGAAATGGGAACAGAATCAAACGTGCACTCCAGTGACAAGAAGCACATGTCCAGCCTGGCACGATCGCAACCAGGATTGTGTGCAGCGTGTGTGTGTGTGTGTGTGTGTGTGTGTGTGTGTGTGTGTGTTGTGTGTGTGTTTGTGTGTTGCGTGTTGTGTGTGTGTGTGTACGCCAGCGAGGGAAGAGCAGAAATCAAACATTGTAGCACAGACTCAAACAGATTGTGCTTCGCAGATCGGTGACATGAACCCGAAGATGTTAATTATCTTAATGGAGCCTCCGAGCCAAATGATTGTGACCCGCACAACGTGTTGCTGCTGAACAATGACTTGCAATTGCCAGCGACTCTGTCGTATCTGAGTGGGGAAGAAGCAATGCAAAGATAAAGTTCAGACATTTCAAGGAAGGATTGAGCTTCACACCGTTGTGCCCTGTATTTGCCTTTCACAGTTCAAGGACAATCTCAGTGAGGGAAAGCCACGCTTGCATGTGCTGCAAAGGAAAGCACACAAGCGCTTTCTTGTACCCCAGCAGCTGGACTTTGTTTTTGACCCCATAAGGACAGTCGTGTTGTTCCACAAACCTCACATTGCATTTGTTTGGCAAACGCAGCTGACCATGAATCTTTCGTCTTTTCTGCATGTTTTGCAAAAAAGCCCACTGAACGCGTTGACTGGACCAAAGGACAAGAATCTGACACCAAGTTTAGCTGTGCGCATTTCCACACAGTGAGTTCTGACGGTAAGCTTTCTTGGGGTCCAGAATAATAGTGGAAAACACATTCTGTCCTTCTGGAAATTGCGCCCACGTTCCTTCCTGGCACCGCGAACTTTTTGGGTCTTCCTGTTGCGGAAGTGGGGATGGGTCCTGCACGCACGAAATTCTCCAATCTGTCACGAGAGCCGGTTGGCAATGCAAACCCCGTTCGTTTGAGCAAAATTTCTTTGTTTGCTCACGGAGAATGTGGCAAGTATGTTCATGACAAGCAGACATATCAAGAGCTTCCCTTTCAGTGTCACTGGTGTCTGGCAAAAACATGTCATCGTGCGCAAGAATGTACAATAACTCCAGTAGTAGGAGAAGTCAGTAACGTGGGCAGAGCAGCTGGGTAGAAATGTACAAGAAGCAAGCACAGGAATGGATTCGAGCCTTTCTGGATGGCGAATGTGTCCCTGAAGTGATCAGCAGACACTTCCTCCACCAATCAGTGAGTAATGTACAAATCGCTTTGTGATGCAGGACCGCGGGAGCTGTGGTGCTCGAAACCACGCTGAACACAACTCTGCTTTTAAAACATGATCTCCTCTCAGCACTTAAACGAGAAGTAGTAATGAAACTTGCCCCTCGACTCAGCGTGATTATGTGTGGAGGGATTTCAGTCAGTTCCAGAGGATATAAATCATTCTATTGACACCAAACTGAATGGAAAACGCGGCAACGGGACAGAATACAAGACACAATCAAAACTCCATGAAACTGCAAGACAAGATGAGAGTGTGGGCCAGAAATATTCCTGGTTGTTTGGAGGGCGTTCACCCTTTGTCAAATCTTTCTTCGCCAGCCCGGCAAGTCATTTGTGGGGTGGATCCAGGGACCTATTTTTGCACTCCCTTTCAAAATCTAGTGGCTTCCCTGGGAATTGCCCTCTCCCCAACCAAATTCTGGATCGGCTTTTGTCACAAACGTGACTGTGTTTTTCTCAAACCCGTGCAGACAAAATCAAAAGTGTGAAGAAATGTTTCTCCAAGAGACGGTGTTTCAAGGCTCTTTTACCTTGAGGTGGCATCGCTTCAAATGTGCACCGCATTGGAGCGAGTTCTCTGGGACAACTTTCCTTCCGGGAGCAGAAAGCCTTTCCGGACGGTGTCCAAATCATTTGTGTTTGTAAGTCTTTTTGTGGTTCTGCTTCAAGTTTCCAGTCAACCTTTCGCTGCAACGAAAATGCTAAATTTCGAGGAAGCACTCTTCAAGTGCTGAAAACACACGTGCGCGTTAGGAAACTCAGGCTGCCAGAGGTGTTCGGAAGAAACAACCACGTCGAGAAGAAGTGGGCATGTGCTGCGGAACCGAGTCTGGATCTGTTATTGAGACGAAGCTCCTTAGCATGTGACCCATTTCCGTCTCCTCAGTGTACATCATCCTTAATGACTGTGGGTACTGCAAGAATGACAAATGATACGAGACGAAGGTTAAACCAATCATACACATAATACATGAAAGAGAGAGTCCCAGAGCTTCCGCTCATGCATGGCAAGGAGGTAAATTGCAGCCTGTTTCACCACCGTCCACAGTCGAGACAGAAGGCAACAACACATTTACCTTTGTTCAGTTTTTCACTGACAGGCAAGCGCTTGTTTGTGTTCTGCGAACATTCTGGAAAATCGGAAGAAAGCAGCGTGAGCGAAGTGAAAAAAGTATCCCACAGGAATTGGTGAAAACCAAAGTCAATGTTGTCGGGCTTTGTGCGCAGCGCTTTCCTGCAAGGCAGTGGTGCTGGTGCTTCATGGGGAGGCGAATCCTTCACTCCTGCTTTTGGCAGTTGTACAAGGCAGCTGAATCAAGTTACCATCGATGAACTTAGACAGACGAACAGCTGTTGCTTGATATCAAAGGCACGAATACCCAATTGGTTGTGTGCTTGATCTTCACCAATTGGGATGCATGGCGCACCGCGTATGTTCAAGAGAGATTGTTGCGTTCACAAAGAGAATTGAAGAGTGCAAATCAATCGTCTCAATGCACCAATCTGCATACATGCAGTTGCAACAGGAACTGCTTGAAAGAAAAGTTTGATTGGCAGGAAGTAACGCTTTGCTGGGCCATGTCACAAAACAACTTCTTTGTTTCAGACGAGAGACATTTGTCAACATGTTCTTTTGTAGAAGAACATCATGGCAGAACTAATGGAATTTGCTCACGAAGCAGCATTAAATTAACAAAATTGGCCCACACCAGAAGCTTTCCCTCTGACCTGAATACCAAGACTTATAGTCCGCCCAGTTCTAACGTGGGAGGTGAATTATTGCGACGATAGTTCCGAGATTCTTTGACGTCCCACGTGGTGTTCTGAACGGAACAAGCAGGACCGCGATGAAATCAGGCTGAAGCAGTCGGCACTCGCGTCTTGAGTTGAGTTTTTCTTTCTTCTTCACCGAAAGGAAAGCAGGTCAGTAGACTCACCCAGGGTCACGCAAGCCCGGTGTTCACATTTTCCCCCAACGTTGGTGGTTATGTGCTCTCCAACAGATTCAACACTGAACAAGGAAGCCGAAACTCAGGCGTTACTCTCGCCTCGCACTTGTCTTGGTGTCAAGCTGACGAAATGTGGCGCTTTTCTGTTCTTGTTGCACCGGCCGAAATAAGTGTACGGACCTGAGCAAACATGAGTTATTTGATGATTTGCAATTGTTCAGTGGTTCGAGTGAATGTCTTCACATAAAACACCGAGTGAGGAAACAGCTGGACCTGAACTGATAATATTCACACGAGGCATAAAGCATCGGCTTAATTTGTGGTGGGTGTCGCGCAGCGTCCCGTATGAATGTCCCCACACCAGAGAACAATGCGCGAGGGCCCTTTATGAGGACCTAGAGAAGCGATTGCAAAATAAGCCAGACTTAAATCAATTTACGCAGCTTGGTCTAATTGCGTTAACAATTCTCCTGTGACAAGGGACAAGCTGATCAATAATCTGGAGCCAACCAAACACGCGCTCACGCGCTCAGGCTTTGCCGGTGTTTTTGTTGCAAAATCCCATTCACGTCAAGGAGAACACGAACAGAACAACTGAAGAAGTAAGAACAGGCTTCTTGTTGCTTTTTGCGCAGTATCCCTGCACCTGGGGATCAAAATCATGGTGAAAGATGGACACACACACGCATCTCAAAGAACTCCCCAGTTCCAGAGCACATTCTGAGGGAGGCCACTTGGGAGAACGAATCGAGACATTGCAGCCGAAATCTGATGAGGATGTCTGGCACCTCTGCTCTGCAAGTCGTTGCCTGCGCTGAAGTCCCAACAGAATCGGAACACGCAACCGACTTCCACATCAGTTTGAACTCACGGCAGTATCATGGCTCGTTGGCCGTTCCATGAGATTTGTGCTGTTCACCTCGCAATGCGCCGTCTGCGAGTTGTTCGTTTTCTGCCGTCTTCCTGTGTGCATCACCTGCACGTCTGACAGAACAGGCCTGGTCTATATCTTGTCTTCAAACAAACAGAAGAACAGGCAACAAAGCAACACAGGGTACTCAATCCATGCCTCTGTTCAAAAAGAAACAAAATGAAGATTGGTTGAGCAGGGGTGTGGACACCCACTCGAATTCTTCCGTGACTGACTCCATTGTCGCGGATTTTCTTGCTGATCTACGTACATGGCTGGTGTATGAAGACTCGTGAGCATTGCAAGCTCAGGTTTCCGGTGTCAAACTTCGCTCTAACAACGACTGACAGAACAAACTGTGGCCGATTTCACACACTGCGCACCTTGAACAAGAGATCAAACTCAAGGCGTGAAGGAGGATGACCAGCTTTTGCCGAAGACTTTTTTGTGGTGGTTCCACATGTTGATGATTCCGCGACAAACTGAGTGTTTGCATTTCTGAACAGCTTGCAGTTCCACTTTCACCTGAGGTCTGCCGCGTGCCGTTCACAGTCTTTGGGAATGGCTTTGCGTTTGATGCCAAGTTGCCCACGTGGCGTCTCATCCTGCTTGCCTCCTTGTTTTTTTCTGAGTGTGATACATTTTGGAGCTGCTTTTAAATCCTCAGTGCACTGCAGTTTGTAATTATGTGTTGTCAAGATAAAAACTGATACGGAATGAATAACGACAACGCTAATGCGACAGATTCACAGACTCCGGTTGTAAGACTTTCAGCCTGACATGAGGAAATCTGAGTTACAGCTTTTTCGAACAAATAGGTCATTCTGATCGCTAAATTGTGTCATATCTCTTTTTCCATTTTTTATCCAAAAGTCAAATTTGGCAGGCGGTGCAAGATCCTCGAAGTAAAAGAACCTTCAAGTGAAACGTTACAAATGAGATTTGCCACAACGTCGAGGAACCGAGCAACAGAATCTTTTCACGCGAGTGATTGTGTAAATTTACCTGATTGTACAATTGTACCCCGTGAATGATCAAACTACCATCCAGACGAGAGGAAAATGGTACACAAGGAGTGAGCTTCTTCAAGAAGCATTGTTGAATTCTGGCAAATTGAATTGGGAGGTACTTCATGGCTGTTGACTCACAGGCTGAAATCACGTCTTTCTCGCATTCAGCCCCATCTGTAACATGACTTGAATTTTCTGCGGTTTCTCCATGTTCGAGTGTCACGAAACGTGGCCATTTACAAAGGTGTGGTGTGAACTGGGTGCCAGGAAGCCCAGTCTACAGATTCCAACGAAAGTCATGGCAGGAGCACGAAGCGCACATTTGTTTTGATCATTTTGGCAAGGAGTCTATGGATAAGAAGTCAACATGCGATGCATGGTAGTTTGGTGCTGTGTTGAATGGGGAGCTGGGAACTTCATCTGTTCCAAATACGCAGCTTCCAAAAACAACAAAACCAAAAGGTAAAGGTTTGTCTGTGGAGAAAAGACAAACTTACAGTTTGTCAGAACTTGTCAAAGGCCACATGCATTTCTGGTGGGCGTCAAGGCCAAGTTTCGTTGCAAGAGAGACCGGGTCGCAATATTGTTCTTGTCCCCACTGGGACGGGCGAACTTCTGTTAGAGGTGCAAGCGCTGATGGCAAAACACCACTTGACACGACTGCCACAGATGAAACGTGCAAGTTACAAAGCAGCCGAACACCTCGAGCACCATGAGAGTTTCTCGGTGACCACACTGGCAACACAAACCAGAGGGTTTTGCGGTTTGCATGCTGCGTGTTCTTGTTCTGCCTGACTGAGATCTGTTTTGACAGAGTTCTGGGTAGAGGTGTTGGTTCGAACACCAGCTGTCGCATTCCACGAAGAGTGTGACGGAGACTGCAGGTCGGTCCGTCAGTGGCAGGCGATCAACGTTCTCGGTCTGTGTCTGAATCTTTAGTTTGTGCGCCAAAGCTTCTTGGGCGCATAGAACAGACAAGTTTAATGCGTTTCACAAACTAAACAGCGCAATGTCGTTCTGGCCAATTGAATAGTCCCGAAGCGTTTCGCAGAAACCAGCTGCTGTGATTCAGAAAGAAAGAACGTCTTATCTCATCGAGTCTGTTCGTGCGGAACAATTGAGATGCTTTGAACGCTGATCTGCACCGCGGAACTGAGCTGAATGCACACATGCCTGAACTCAGCGTCGACTGTGCCGCATACCAACTCAAGCTGTAGATCCTCTCTGTCCCCGGTCTCGAAATGTCCACACCTGTTCAGCCAAGACGTACCCAAACGTAAGGAGCACAAGCCTGACGTGTGGGTTCATTCACAAATCCAGAGAGACAGGGAGTTGAGATCAGCAGTTACGGGACAGAAACAGACTGCACGAATAAAAAACACCCAAGATAGATCTATTACAGGTTTTCCAAGCGGCACTGCTGACGAAAACCTGCCGAGTTGTTGCGGTGAACGATGCTCTGTCAGAGGCAGGAAAGTCATCGCCGGGGTTGCTGGGTCCTTGTGTAATACAAGTGCTGGTGAGGTCCAGGCCTTCGGATCTCAAGTCACAGCAAAAATAACACAAAAGCACTGGACGTTGCAAGCAACACAAGACAGCCCGAAATGAAGCTTTGCTGGCACACAAGTATTCCAAGCAAGGAACAGAAGTGAATTGACTTTACTTGCCCCTGAGTCCATGCTGGACAGAACATAAGAGGGTAGATATTTTGAAGTAAAGTTTATTTTCTCGGAAGTGATAGCACACACTCTGAAACCAAAGTCAATCATCTCAGAAATGAACGTACATACTCTGCAACCTCAGTTTGCGTATGATCAGACAAACAGAAGTGCATGTTCAGTCAAGTCAACTGACTCAACTTGGTGGGTGAGTTAATGATCACTGCTAGATAATAGGGCCTGCCCTGAAACTAAAGCTGACTTGATTCAAGTGAGTTTTAATGATCAGAAATACGTCAAAATGGCTTCTATTTCGTGGAAATTGCCCTTGGAAAAATTTGCGCAGAATGCAAAAATTGGCTCACATGTTTTCAACAATTTCCAAACTTTTTTGAAAAATTTCTTTCAGCAAGCTATATATATTTGTTTCAGAAGTCTGTATGAGGTGTTAAATACCAATATATTTACTCCAAAACTGACAAACCTCAAGACAGCCACCATATATTGTACATTTTCTTGGACTGGGATGCTTATACTGGGCTGGAATGAATTTAGAAGCCTTTGGATGATAAAGTTAATTGAACATGAGGTGCCCAATTTACGCCAAAACAAACAAATTCCAAGTCAGCTGCCCAAAAATTCAAAGTGGGTGCCAAAACTAAACAGTTGTGCTTTGGCTGAAAACATGTTTCTGCAAAATTTTTGTGCTCCCTGAGGAGGTTATTGGAAAAACTGAATTATTCTAACTTTGGCAGCCACTTTGGACAACTTTCAATTGTCGAAAAACACTCAAACGTGATTACGTAAGTTTCAAATCACATGTTTTTGTTTCTGACTTGCCTCCCTCCAACAAGTCAAGTCCAGCCTGGACTCAGCGGTAGGCAATTGAATCCAAGACAGTGGCCAGACCATGTACCCCACATGTGTCATGTTTTATCTTATCCAAATTACACTAATTACTTTTCTGCTTTGAAATGTAGCAATTTTTTTGCATTTGCTCCATTTGTCCATTTTCTGTTTCTTTCAGCATTACAGTAGCACAGAAATTGTTCCGACGCAGTGCAAAAATGCACAATGTCAGACACAAGCAATATTTTAAAATGGAAAATGTTTGAAATGTTTTGGCATTTTCTTTTCCATTTTGGGAGGAACAGTGTATTTCACTTGAGACTTTACCCTGTCAGTTTGGTAAGGACGGAGGCAGGCAAAAGTTTTTTGTGCCCACCGTGAAAAAACACAAAATCCTCACGCGGTCATCCCGATTTCGGGCTGTAAAAACAAAACTGATGAAAAACTGAAGTGAACCCTCACCACGTGCCTTGTCAACACGGAACACCTGATTCACACTGCATGCACCCACAGATTGAAACAGATAAATCAAGAAAACCTTTCCTCTCCAAGCTAATTGCAAAGTTCATTTCATTCAAATACGAGTTACACGTCTGAGTTGAGCAGCTGGCGTCACTCAGGAGTGTAATGAGAAGTTAAATCCGTTGAAAGTTGTCACGAAAGATAATTTCAACGCTGTTTGCTTCTCAAAATGTAAAGAAAGATTACTTTCAACGCAGTCTTTGTTCATTGGCTCCTGAGAGCTCCAAGTACAAGTCCCTTCATGTCTTGCAGGAGCACAATGTTCTTTGCTGAAGCTGCCTCTTGGGGAAACACCTCAACTGGACAATCGTTACAGTAATGGTCTGCAAAGCTCCTCTGATTTACACAAATACCGTTTCGAATTGGCCGCAGTTTAAGGGATCCAGCCCATTCAATCACAGACGCACGTTTCTTCCACGCTAAGCCCAGGCGGGAACGACTCCGACAACATGGCTGTCCTCTTGGTTCTTGGTGGATAACAATTTTGGAAACTGCCGAGCATCTTTTTTTGACAAATGTGTTTACTACGTACGAAAGCAATATTCAGAAATTGGCTTGTTGGAGAACAACTGGCACATGAAAACATTATTCACCCAGTGCGAGGAGGCTTCTGGAATGGGAATCGGCCATAATTGGCAGGTAAAAGCACTGCAGCCATTAAGCGTGAGGGATCAAGTGCGTGCTCGTTGGGAATGCATTTCTCTTTCGGTGGACGATTCTTTCGGGGAGGTTGATTATGATTAAACGAGTCCACCCTGACAGATTAATAACGTCGGATTCGTAGGCTGATAAATTTCCGGTGGCCTGCTTTGGTGACTGCTTTGATTCTGTCGGGCACCTATTTGGCAGAGGCGTTTTCTTCGGATGTTCCCAGAGGAGGTGGGTGAGCGAACCTTGTGAAGCAAGCTGTCGAACCGCCGCCCTCGTTTGGACCACGCTACATCTTTCTGCTTTTAAGATATCATCTTCGCTTACCCCGACTGGTGTTTTCCTCACGCAATGATTGAGTCTGCTTGAACGAAAATGCTGCTTTATTCTCATTTGTGCTCCGTACGCGACGACTGGTGAAGCATGGCTTTCTGTTCTGCTTCTTCTGCAAGAAATAGGTTGTTCTGCTGCTTTCTCAAATCGGTACGATTTTGCCCACATTTTTCTGGGTGTACCAGAACGTTCTGAGGGTTAAGCTGCACACCAGGTGACTGTTTTTCTATTCGAATTGGAAATTTCAAGTGGATGCAAAACGGCAAAACTTTTTGATTTGTGTCAAAAAGGCTGGTCCAGAACACCTCCAATCAAAAGCCTCTCCAAACAGGCCAGAGTCATGAGGCTGTTCTGCCAACGTAAAGAGAAACGACAGCGCTTTCCGCTGGGTTCTTGCAGAATCACATGATCACATTGCACGGGGCTGTGGGCAACACTGGAAAGCGCAAACCGACTCACAATTTTGTGGGGGATTTTGTGGAAGTTTTCACTTCTGGAAAAAGCACATCAGAAACACCGATATGTTGCCCGGAAAGTGCTGGAGTATCGTACATTTCCGGCAACTTACCTGTCAGCCTTCAGGTCCAAGGCCTCTAACCCTCAGTTGGCGCAATAAAACACGAACAACCTTGCGGTGCGTCTTCGCACGCACGCAGGTCTCACACTGCAGTTCGCAACAGGAAAAACATGTTTACGGATATTACAGCTTGATCCAGGAGGATCTGAGGGACAGATTGATTTCAAATCCTGATTGCGACGCTATGTTTGTGCAGACGGCCGTCCTTCCCAGGTGCCCATATTTCAGGAGATCAAAGTCCCGTTCGACAAGAGGCCAGATCCTCTCTTTGACCGGTCATCGGGACAAGGCACTTCTTCAACCGTTGTGTGAGCCACGGTTCTTTGGTTGGTTTGGCGAAATGGAGTTCCGGGGTCCTGCCCTCTGCAATGTCTATTCTGCGGGCTCGACCCATCAAGATGTGCAGGTTTTCGACTGAGAGACCTGTCGTGAGCAGAGGTCGATTCGCCCTCTGCTGAAATTCGGAGAAATTCGGCTGGGTTGTCTTGGGTAGATTTGCGCGAGTCTGTTTCAGGACAGGACAACAGCACCTGCCTGCTTGTCTTGTTGGAGCTCACTTTCTGTGCACCTCTCCTTCCAAGTGCACACCCTGTGCACACAGAAATCAGACCTTCCTTGGATAATCACGAAATTGACATTTTCGCACACCTCTTGGCCCTGGGAGTCAAAACCACTTTTTGAACCAATGCAACATTTCTTTTGTGGCTCTAGTGGTACCAGACCCAACAAATCCTGATTTTAGCGAGAGAAAAACACTTGTGAGAGATCTGGCAAACGAAAAATTGCTTACGGGTTGTGTCAAAAAAGTTTGCAAAATCGGGGATGACAAGATCATCTACCTGAACATCCAATTGACACATTTCTTTCTTTCAAACCGGAGGAAGGAACTCGAGAAAGAAGCTGTTCAAGGAATTCTTGATGCAGCAAGAGGCCGTTTCAGTTGTCAATGTTTTTTGCATCACCAAATTATTCACGCTGTCTGCGCGTGGTGTGGGCGTGCATGTATCTGTGTACAATTTTCTGCATTTCTTTCGAGTGTGAATCACGAAGAGTTCCCGAAGTATGAAGTTCACAGCTCCGTCTCCGTCTCAATGGGTTTTTGTGCAAAAGCCAGTGACCAGTGCAAAGAGGGCTTTGTTTGGTCTGATCAAAAGATGTCTTTTTCCGGAATGGACCAGCAAGTGGAACAACATCCATTCTGTCTTCATCCGGACATGAAACTTTTCGCTTGAATCGTCAATTGTCCGAGTGCCTGTGTTTCGTTCATTGAGTCCGTTTTCCGCTTGCCATCTCAAGTCCTGATTGGAAGCCTGGGAAGCCGCTGTTGTCAGAGAGACAACAGTGCGCAGAAGCGGCGAAGGTGGCGACGAGAAAACGACCAACGGAACAGTCGTACAGGGATCTCGAGCCTAAACGCGCGCTCCTGTTTGGTCTATCATGCGTTGGCTGCTGACACACAGGATGCAGCTGCGCTGGGAACACTGGGCAAGTTCCACCTCAGGATTCACCCTCCCGTCCAGAAGTGGCTCTGTTTGGATGTTAACTTGTGTAGATAACTCATCAAACAGGCCTGAGCAGAACTTTTCTGCGTGCTTTGGATCAGGTCGTCAAGTGCTGTGTTCCTGCACGAGTCCTCAAGCATTTCGAAAGAACACTGATCTCTCAGAGAAAACAACCACGCGTTACTTCTGATGTAAAAGCCAGGAAAATCACCCGCAGATCATTCCATTTCATCCAGAAAACTTGAACTCTTGCGGATCCAGGGATTGGGGCCCATGCAAAAGGTCTGACGAAATACTGCCTTCTTTCTCACGTGTGATTATTTTTTCAGGATTTGAGTTTGGGTCCTCCAAGGTGTGAGTCCCTTGACATCAACCCTGCATCTGTTGGAGACGCACAGCCGAAGACATGCCGTGATCAGCCAGGAACCCCGGGAAAAAACTTGAGTTGTTCTCACCGCGAACTTGGTGGGTGGCATGAAATATGAAGACAACCACTCGTAAGCACAAATACCAGTCAAAATCATGGGAAGAATTTGTCTCCACCACAACAAGAAACGGGTGTACCAGACATCAAAAGTGGTAAAGTCTCTGTGTGAGAGAGAAAAGAAGCTCAAAGAACAAAAAAGAAGGGGAATATGGGCCATTGCTCCCTCAGAAAAGCAGGATAAACTGTTCATAGTTTTTGACTCAAAATCTGACTTCAAAGGATTTCAATCTGATGGAACAAGTTTTTTTTGGGAGTAAAGATGGGTTTCGTCATGTGTACCTGTTTGTTGTTTATTTGAGGTCTCACAAGTTACAACGCGCACCCATTGTGTGAGGCGCATTCAAAACCCCCGCTCATGCCCAAGCTCCTCTTGTGCCCCGTTTGTCAGTTTTCAGTTGAAAAAAAAGCGCATTGAACACAGGTGTTTGGATATTTGTGTGTCCTTCAAACCAAGATTCAACACAAGCGGGAAACCAAGACTGTCATGTTCAGACCCTATCAACTCCTTTCTTATTTTCCGTACTGTCTAACTGTCCAGATTTATCCAAGATGGTTGTGTTCATCTCCAATCTGCACGACTGTTGAACAGTGAGCGCGCACCTGACAGAAATCCGGATAAATCACCAGCTTTGAACTTTGCGCACACCGCATGGCAATTCATCCTGGCATAATGACAACGTAGCCACCTTCTGAGCACCTGTAATAACAAGAAGCGACGGCGTTTAGATGACTGTTAAGCTGCGATGCCATTTCATTACATGTTCGCATGCTCGGGCGGCCCCGCCTGATCCGCTGGATTCGCCCGCGCGATTGAATGTCTGATCTGTAATACAGCTGAATGGATCATCGCATGACTCGTAAGAAGTCTGCTTCAGCCCTTCATGACACAGCTTTGCGAAAGATACAGATTTCTGGTCCATCGGAATAATGTGCACGTGAACCTCCAGAATCGCATCAGCTGACCGCTTTGCTCAGCTGCTCAGGTCTGCTCCTGGGCGACAATCCGACACTCCAGGCCTCACAACACACACGCACACACACATACGCACATACGCACACACACACACACACACACACACACACACACACACACACACACACAATATCGCAACCACACAATCTTTCTGTGCAGCTGTGTATCTTGTCCTGCAACGGGACGCTTCATATTGCACACCGCTGAAAGGATCCACACAATTTCTGTCCGTGTCCTACCCGACTTCAGGTTAATTGAAACTGTCTGTCAGCAAATATTTCTTTTGTGAAATTGCATTATTCCTTGATGGATGATTTCTATGTATTGACAAAAATCCAAACTTGTTCCGAGTAAAAAGATTTGTGGTAACACATTGCTTCTGGGTCTGAATGTGTTCCATTCCCGTGCACGCAACTGGTTCCTTTCCATTTTCTAACCACAATCTTGAATCCATTTTTATTGTGAAAATTGAAGGCTGAAGATCATACAATTTGAGTTCCTTTTGTCAGCTCGGTATTTGTTTGTAAGTTGTGGGGTGGGATTTACCACAAGGCTGCTCAGGCGGAAACCAGGTACAGGATTTGGACACATGTTCCTGGCTGTCACCCGACGAATCCATAGTTTTTCTCCAAAATGAGACAAGATGGTGTGGCTTCAGCAAATGTTGGAAGCAAACAAATGTCTGTCATCTCAGAGTGGCTATTTGGACAGGGCATTGCTCACAATATCCGTGTTCAGCGCAAAAGACGATTCTCCCGTTCGCAAACATTTGGACTTCCGCTACCAAGGGATGTCACAAAGAAGCGTGTGTGGGTGCGTTGTGCCGCGCGCTTCACAATAGGTGGCAACACTGGTGGTTATCCACACAGGAAATCGAGACGAAGTGATCAAACAAGGCAAATTTTCTCCTTTTCGTGCAGTTCACAGAAACCGTTGCCTTCCGCGGTTTGAAGCTTTGCCACATGGATCCAGAAACTGGCAGGTCTTTGTCATGATGCGTCGTGGCGGCAAAACAGGCGACATTCAGTGGAAATTTGAACAAATTTGCAGGGACAAAGACGTGGGTAAACTGCAGGAGCTGATCCGAGGTGGTTGGAACGTCAACACGAAGGTGAGATAGACTAGATCTTGATCTGGCTTTGCGCGTGATGTCCGGTTTCACTGACCTAAAATTGCGAGGAACATTATCCCGTAGTTGTGCATGCTTGCGAGTGGGTGGTTCAACTGTCGCATTCATGTTTTCACCCAAAGCAGCTTCAGAGGGGCAGAGTGTCGTGACACCACAAACGCTCTGTCTTGAGTTCTTGACGAGACTGACCCGAAACGCGGGCATCTCGCCATTTATTGACACATCCAACACCACCTGGTAGTGGTGGTCAGTACAGCAGTTGTACGTTGCACCACACTCCTCCCCCACCAGGGGGTGCTGGCCTCACTGGTTATTTTGATATGTTCATAATTTTTCTCATGAATAATATATATCAATTGTGTAGATATAAGGTTAGCCATTTTTTCATGGCTTTGGCTGGCTTTTGGGCTGGCCTTCCTCCCTCCCCAGGGGGTAGGAACTATGAAGGGATCAGTGACCACAAAATTGGATACCATTCAGGTTGATCTGTTGAATTTCCTGAAACAGAATGTTGTCAGAAATAATTTGGAGGAATTGAGCTGGTTAGGACTTCTGCCCACACACACCGAGGACCGAAAAGTAGTCGTGTGTCATTTTAATCTCTCACCAGTGCCTCACTGTGGAGTGACTTGAGAACCACTCACCTTAAGCTTGGTAGTGCGCCAGGTGGATACTGAGGGCGAGTCGCACAACCACGGTGCGAAGACAGAAAATTCCAGACAGGTGCTCTCGAGCAGTAATGCTGCACAACTGCATCTATCACCTGAGTACTAAAATTGGCTGTAGAGGCCAGCACCCCCTGGTGGGGGAGGAGTATGGTGTGATACACCAGCTGTGAATTTAGAACCACTGCCTTCAGATGGCACCATTGTATATAATAAATACAGAGGTTCCCGCCCTCGGGGACAGTCTCTCCTGAGATACCAACCAGTGTGTTTGTGATATCACTACACACCACAACTTTGAGGTACTGGTGAGGCAACTCTCCTTGATGGGGTAGGTGAGTGTTTCATGGTTTTCCAGTCGTCTATGGTCGCGTCACAGAGGTTCTGTTACACCCTGAGGGAACACGCATGGGCAACAGAAAATTTTGTTCTGTACTGTGTGGTGTTTGCGAGGGTATACGAGTATTCACCAACTTCAGGGACAAACTGCAGTCGTGATACCATTGAAATATCATGACCAGCACACCAGAACAAGTGGACTTGACCAAAATTGCAGACTGGTGGTCGACAGTGTGCTCAGAAAGTTATTTTGCATCACCGTTTCTATTCACAGAAGTTTCAGTTTGAATTCCACACGGTAAAGACAACGAAAGATCGAGTCAGTCAGTTTAATGCATCATACCGGATTGCGCTCGCCTCAGGCTACATGCACTAATCTGTGCGGCAAAGACTTCAAAACCGGACGCCCTGCCATTTCAGTTCTACACGTCACGATGGGGCAGCGACGGAGCCCTGCCGCTCCAGCTGGCGGTGCGCGACCGGTGGCTGGAGGGGGTTGTCCTGCTGCTGAAAGCTGGAGCACAGACATGGCAGACTTTCCAAGAGGTATTTTCTTGAAACAAAGTTGAGATCCACACGGCAGGAACCGGCAACCTGTCGCGATGAATGGTTGGCTTGCCCCCACCCTTTGACTTCAAGACAAAACAAACTGAACTGTTGAATTTCCTCTGAGAAAATACCGACATAGCCTGTTCACTGGCACAGTGAGTGCTTCGAACACAACTGGTGCTTCGAGCACAACTGTGAGGTGCCGGGGGCTTTTTGGTCTTTGATATCTGGTTGTTCAGTTGAGCCAAGAGTTCACTCGAGACGAGAGCGGTTATTTTTTTCGGAGCAAGCACTAACACCATGAAGATGGTCACCGTGATCTCTTGGCGGGGAGGGGGAGAGGGTCAGGGGTGGCCACCCAGTTGTGATCAGGGGTGACCACTCCCAAAAATGTTCAGTTGTCACCCAGTCCTGATCGGGTCGACCACTTTGCAACAAGTTTTGATGACAATTAGATCCACCCAAGCTTGTGGCTACGACGGCCATGTTCACTCACTCGGCGGAGCGGTTACGAAAAGAGAATCGCACCTGAGATTGCGGTGTGAATGAGGACGAAACATCGATTGCATGGAGATGCAACGGTTGCAACAATCGCCGGGATTGTTTGGTTGACGTTCAGCAACTCCAGTAGAGTCCTCATGAAGAACACAAGTCCAATTGGTGTATGTACGGCTTTCAGATCCACCACAGCTCACAGGCAGATGAGTGATTTCCGTCCAGTACTCGTACTTCGATGCCGACTACAACAAACAACAATTGGAGGCTGCCTGCGAGCCGCTCGGTCGCAATTGAGCTCGCGACGCGCCTGTGTTCAAAGCTTTGCTGCCTTGTTGCTTGACCATTGACACAAAATACTTGTTGTTGCTTGCAGAGCTACGGAGACCGCTGGTCGCGGACGTGCCTCATGTACGCCTGTCACCTGAACGACCCCCCACTCATCAGGGCCCTCGTGGAGTACGGCAAGCCCCCGGACGTCAACCTGCGGGACAGATACCAACACTTTTCGCCCCTCATCGAGGCCCTCCACAGTTGCCGGGCTGACACTGATTCTATGCAAGTCATTCAGTATTTGCTGCAAAAGGGAGCTGACGTGGACGTCATTGGCTACAAGAAAGGTTTTTTCGTCTTCCCCCACTCTCCCGTGACAATCTGCATCAAACGGGGAAACTTCCCAGCTTTAAAGCTTCTGATACAATACGGTGCTAACCTGCATGTGACTCCCAGAGAATACATCCAGTCGTTCATTGAGGATTCCATGCCGGCTTACGAAATTCCGTACACTCTTGGTCAGTACAGGCACGAACTCTGCTTGTGGGGACATGGCGTCGTGCGTTACACCGTGGACTCGATTGTGAAAAGTCAACACGAGGACAGTGCGCACAAAGAGTGTTTGTACCTCTTATTGGAAGCAGGGTGTTCAGCGTCTGTGGATATGTATGAAAATCATCAGAGGGTGCAGCAAATCTTTTCAGAAATTACAATGACTGTCAAACCCAGATCGTTGAAATGGCAGTGCCGGAAGTTTCTGAGGATGGGTCTGGGTTTCTTCAAACCAGTTCACGTCGCTCAGCTTCCGTTACCAACACCACTGAAAAAATACGTGCTATGTATGGATTTGTAGATCGAAGCAATGTTTTCAGCATTGTCAACAGAATTTGAGTTTCAAACTGCAGAAAACTGATGTGATGACAAATATTCAAAATGCAGGAGTGCTTCCAACCAGTGTTCACGATCGGTCGCCAGAAAAACTCAAGCTGAGCAACTTTTTCACAGTGCAGGAGCACCAAAGCCTTGTTTCGTGGTGTTCGATAAACTCGGAACAAACTGCGCACGTTGAGTCCACAGGAACCCGAGCCCCGGGCGTCGAGATCAGTCGGGCGTCCGGACTAACTTATGTGCATGCGTGAAGGGACTTACTTGAATAAAGGATCTGTCACCACTTCGTGGATCGACTCCAACTTTAGAACTTGTCATCGTGAAAGACGCTGGCCACTAACGAGCGGGACAGGGATGCGACTGACATTTTCGCGATCAACAAGTGGACGCGGGGGGGGGGGGGGGGGGGAGTATCAAATTGGATG
>JAAUXT010090292.1_pt1 | contig 21416 bp, 23 predicted proteins | sample 7278171 | NCBI WGS metagenome assembly JAAUXT01 (sample SAMN14350112, study PRJNA611818) | marine sediment metagenome | isolation source: surface marine sediment (1.8m) | place: French Polynesia: Moorea | collected 2018-08 | reverse complement strand
CCCTCTGTCTCTGTCTCTATCTCTCCATCTGTCTCTCCCTCTCTTCCCCCCCCCCTCTCTCTCTCTTTCACACACACACGCTCGACCAAATCCGCTCCTGAAATCTCGCTTCTGCAGTTGCATGGACCGACAGGAATTCGGCTTCACGCTGCAGAGCACAGTTCGTGCACAAGTGTGAAATGTAGTTTTGTTGATCAAGGCAAAGGAAAGGAAAATAGATTCAATTTTCTGCAGGGAACACTCATTCCATGTTTTTTATTGGGGACATTTTGCCATAAAAGCGCGTGAAAACAAAAACTTGAATCCGCAAGAGAACAGTGTGTCCCACTCATTGAGAACTCCGCAGCGAGGTACGGATCAGATGAACAGTTCGTCGCTGCGCATAATCCTGCAATTAGATAAAAGGCGTCAGCAAATAGAGCGACTTTGCTTTCAGAGATCGTTGTTTCCCACTTATTCAAAGAGATTGATCAGTCTCTGCAGTGTGACAGAGGCAGGCCTGGTGTCTCTGGACTGCTGACAAACGCGGTCTGTCTGCCTCTCGTCCTCTCCTCTTTCCCCTCCGTCTCTTCACCTTACTCTCTCTGTGTCTCTGTGCACCTCTGTTGGCAAAGGATGTGAACGAGAAACCAGATTTCTTACCACAACCCAACCTCGGACAACAGAGCGCTCTAATGCGCGGCTTTGTTGGGCAAAAGCTCCGCTATTCGACGGCAGAGTTGGGCTGAGTTTCTCTTCCACTCAAAGCCGACCTCAGTGTTCTTCTGCCCTGCACTCCGTGCGTGTTTGTGCCTCATTTTCTCTGCGCATCTCTTTGTCATCCAATGATACCCAAACAACACGACAAGCAAGCGCGCATAACGGCCCTGCTGAAAAGACTCACTTACAATGGAGACATCAAGTCAGAGAACCGCGGCTCACCCGGGAAAGCGTTTGTGCGACAAACAGCCGGCGACAAAAGGACACAAATTGGCCGATTGCTGGTTTTTCTATTGCTAAATTGCAGTTGCCCGAACTATCTTTGGACACTGTGAACACTCTTTGGTGCAATGCTGATCAGAACACACAGGAAAGTAGGTTCACAAATTGACGTCAATTCTCAGTGGACAGTCTGTCTGTCTGTCTGTCTGTCTGTCTGTCTGTCTGTCTGAACCCGCCACCCACTCCCGACCAGGAATAGTTGCGGAACCGTGTCGTGCTGCTGCAGCCCAACTTGCAAGTTGCTGGCAAGCGTACGAGAACATGCCGGGCAGCGTCGCCCGTCCGACAGAGCGGGAGTGTGTACCTTGCCTCTGACCCGCCGCATTGTGTCGTTGCGTGCGAGTCCCGTGCGGCGCGGCACGTCAGGGGCGGCCACCGCACTCCGCTCCATTGTCGCTCCAACTTTATGTCCTTCCTGCCCCTCTCCCTTTCAACGCCACCATTTGAACCAATCCAGCACAATTTGGTGAAGGCTGAGGCTTTGTTCGCATGTTGTCAGCCAGTACACCACGGGAAGCTCGTGATGGGAGTGAAACGGAAATGTTCCCTCTGTTTCGCTTTGGCATCAATTTCAATGGAGATCTCCGAAAAGGCTTCGGTGATTGGTCTTTCCATCTTTCTCGTTGTGTTGGGTATGAGTTGCCACGCGAACGCGCGCTTTCTGTTTGAATTTTGTGGAGCACCACGTTGAGGGAGGGACATGTCAGTTGTGTTCATTTTCCGAACAGGTATTTGATGAGAGTCCACAAATGTGAGCTGTATTGTTGAAGTTGTTGTCGATTCCAGATTCTCCTCGCTGCCGGTGAACTTGAAGACCCGTCTGAAAGCAAAGCCCGTTCTGTCGACTTGATGTGACACTTCAAATGCGTCCTATTCCCGCAAAACTTTTTTTCTTCAGCTTTTCGTGTCAGAGGCCCGAACGTGCCCAGGTTCGCGCACTTCGCCAAGTTCCCAGGCTGTGAAGTCCGCAATCTGCGGCCCCGAGGTGACTCCAGCGGAATGCGGCGCCGCAACCCCAACACACTCCGCACGCCATGCGGCGCTTCTCGCTTTGAGAAACCATTACATTTCGCTGTGGGAGAACAAAAATCTTGAAAAACGATGCGACAGGTGCCGTTTACGGGGCTGTGTGCCCGGGACCTGGGGCCGGGCGCTGCGGGCTGCACGCGAGGGCGACGTGTTCCCAAGACCTCGGGGCTCCGAGCCTCGCATGACACCGAGAAGCCGTCAGAGCGGGCTACATCACAGCCACACGGGAAGGATCCAAAGCAGAGCAGGGCGAGAACAAGACTCGTGAACAGTCTGACCGCTGCAAGTTCGCTGATTATACGAGGGGTCCGTGGATCGAATCAACACAGGGATGCAGTGCACGACATCCCAAACTTGGAATCCCTTTTGTGCGAAGGCAGCCTGTCGTTCCTGAATCAAGTCTGTTTGGACGTGGATTGGCGAAGCAAACAGAATAGTTCACAGTCATCACCCCCTCCCTCCCTTGAGATCAATCTGTCAATTATTTTGGTGCCCGGACCCCTGAGAAAAGCGCTCGTGGCTCCGTCTCGGCGTCACTGAGGAATAATGTGCCTTTCATGACTCCGTGGACAACCTGTGCCACGAAACCGTTACTGTACAACAAAATACACCGCGTCTCGCTTTCGGCGTTCGCATCAAAGCTCCGTTCCGTTCCCTGACTCCACAGATTGCACAGTGACTGACAATGGGACGAGGACAATGAGGAGGCCAACGACCAGCTTGTGCAAACTGCCCAAGTCTCGACCCCACAATGCGTGAGGTGAGGCAATGTGAGGGAGCAGGGCTGGCTGACTGTGGCCTCTGGACAGGTTCTCGTATGGTGCGTCGTGCGCTGAGTCTCCGTGTGAGTCAACAGACCTGTGAGGCCAGCCTGAAGGGTCTGTTTTGAGAAAATTGATTCAAGACGACGAACAAGCTGTTGCAGCACAAAGGAACAAGCACAAGGGGTTCACATCCCGCGCAAGAACACGTGAAGATTCTCCAAACTTCCTACAGAACCAATACGAAGCTGGTCACGTGTTTGGATAAAGCAACGAACGAGCACGTCCAAGAAGAAAAGACAGGAATCCCAGCTGAAAGTGAACTTGGTTGCCTCGATACGAGACATGCACATCACATGTCGTGTCTGCTGTGTTTAGTTTACGGTGTCTCGAATGCGCACGTTGTTTGACAAATTAAAAGCTGTCCCTCCGACGGTTCCCACAAGATAAATGCAATCTTGTCATGTACGAGCTCAATGATAATATCTGACAAAGGCAAAAATAATTTTCATATTTCTGGGGAGAATTTTTTATCTTTCGGGAACATCAATCAAGACATACCGGTTCTGCAAAATTAAGTGGTGGAAGGTTTCGTGATTTAACTGTTCCTCGCATGCGAAGAAATCTGAGGCCTTCGGGTGGGAGAGTGTTGCAGCGAAATGTGAAGTCAGAGGGACAAAGGGACGTGGAGTGAATGAAACACACAGAATCGGAGCGATCTGCGTGGGTTTTCTGTACATATCGATTCTATTGGTGACCAAGACAGTCATTTCCATCTATCACTCAATCTCGAATTCAGCCACGTGGACTCAACTTTGAACGAGACAACAGGCTCGATTCTCTCGACTGAAAATATGAAGTTTGTCCACATGCTGCAAGCAAAGTCACAACAAAAGACACGAAAACAACGATTTGCAATTGAAATAAATGGTTGGCTTCGACCATTCCGTCCACCATTGAAAGTCACAATTGAATTTTTACAAATGTTATTGGGCCAGATTCAAATTTTTGTAAATTGGGAAAAAAGTGAAACAGTTTATATTTCCAGCTGAGCAGATTTGTTCACATCATTATCTGTCGGCTGTTTGAGGACCTGGCCGCCCATTGTTGCGCAGAGAATAAAACCCAGTGCGCGATGAACAGGTAAAGCCAGGTGATACTCCGCTGTTATTTTATTCTGCAAATAGCTGTGAAGGATTGAGTTGTTGCGCCAAATGTAGGTTTTCTGTGAGACGAGACCTCGCTGCTGTTGTTGGTGCAGTGTTGTGTGCAGACCGTTTGATCAAAGGAGCCGCAGGACGATTTTTGTAGTCTTGGATTCGTCGGACGGGGTGAACTGGTTGAGACGTGCGATCTTAATATCGACCCTCGGATGCAACACAGAAAGCTCGTTCCTTCCGTGCACTGCGCCTGAGAATACAAACCCTCTTTGACACAAACGTCACCGCCATATTCCGCCGCATCTGGGCTTTACAATGCAAAAGTGCGATCAGTTTTTGACGTTGTAAAACAATTCGTCACAGAGATGTGCAGTGTTGACGGCAGCTGTCCGCACCGCTCTGTTCCAGGGAAACAAAGCAGGAAGCGATTTGCGTTGTGCTCACTGAATCATATCGCAGCTCGCGCCATCTCGGGCTTTGGGGTGGTGGCCAATGTTGTTCCTTGAGTTTCAATCCAGCAGCCGCACAGTCGGGCGGGGTCCAGGCTCCAAGAGCTCTCTAGATCTGCGAGACCCGGTGAACGGAAAACCACGCTCCGTCTTTCTTTGATACTGAATGCAATGTCTTGACAGTTCAATGTCTCTCCCGGATCGGACAGTTTCTGGTTCCGTTTCGTGTCCAATGACAGCACAGACCCTGTTCCACAGCTGCTCCTTGTCCCAAACCTGTAGCTGTGCACGTTCATGCTCACCTGTTGCTCGGGCACACAGTGTGGTGACAGGACTCCCCGCACTGGTTGATAGATGCGCATCTGAAGACAACAGGCCCCGCGCCGCCGCGCGCTGCCGAGGCTCCATTAAACTGATGAAGAGACAATAGCGAGGCAGATTCACGAGGTCCGCCGGGACCGGGGCAGGGCGCTGATCCAGGGGCTCGATCGGCGCGGCTCGAGTCAGCTGATCATGGCCTGGGCCCAGACGGACTCTTGGCACAGACAGAGAGACAGAGAGAGACAAAGAGAGACAGAGAGACAGAGAAACAGGCAGAGAGTGGCCCGAACAGTGTGAAGCGAAACGATCCGACATCAACTGAAATCGTCCAAGTCCTTGTGTAACAAGACCTCACGAGATTGTCAGTGAGTACCTGATGCACGGGCCCCATCGCCCCGGTCCGGATGAGCACTGGGTGCGTGCTCTCAGCCTCGCGGAGGTTCCGAGCGATCGGCATCCCGAGCCTGCAGGGTTTGCCCACTTCTGAGCCCGGCCGCGGCAGTCTGATGAGATGCATGCTCACTTCCCGCGACTTGTCGTGTTGTCGCTGCCTGTTGACTGATGGGTGTTGGGAGTGCCGCACAGCGCCGGTGGATCCAGGGCCTGGTCAGAGCCAGGTGCACGTCGCGAGTGTGCTCAAACGCTCCCTCACAAGCCGAAACGCCACCGCCACGTCCTTCTTTCTGGAGAAGGAAATAAATATTGCAGCAGGGCGCGAGGCGGATGTTCGCGTCGAACCGTCCAATGGACTCAACTCCAAAAGCAAAGGTCCCTTGTTTTGAACAAGAACTTTGACCTCATCCAGTGTTGAAGAGTCCACCAAAGCGCTGAAGAAACAGGCTACACCAGGAGGAGAGCTCTTTGAAACTGCAGGTGTGCTTGAGCGCACATAAAGCAGGCTGATAGATGTGTTGTTTTTTGAGCGCTGCCTCTGCCCTTTACAAGTTGCAATTACTGTAATGGACGGAGCGGCGGAGCGGCCGCCGGGGCTCAAATGGCAGCCACTTCATGGGCGTTGTGCCGGTCATCTGTGCGGCGAGCTGGTCATCTGGTCGACCAGACCTGCCCCTGAGCTGCGCATCCTCGTGTCGCGAGGCGGCGGTGGATCCAGGGGCCGCTGCTCCGCGTGCACGGGGTCCGACCGACAGCGGTGACAGACAGACCTCTGACGCCATCTTGACGGCGTTCATTTCGGAAGTGATTTTGTCTCCGACAGAGGGCCGACCCGAATACAACACGATCTCTTCCTGTTCTCATTCTGACTGACTGCAAAGGTGTTGTGGGCTGGACTTTCTGTCTTTTTGTCGTTTGTTGTGATATTTTGTTTTGAACAAGCACAGATGTTGTTTTTTTTTCCTGTCACGCACTCAAGGCGAGTCATTTTCAACGCTGAACCTCGGCATGTGGCGTGTTTCATTGCGAGACGCTTCTTTTCGCTGTCCGTTTTTTTCACTCGGGTTGGGTGTGCAATTCTGCCTGAAAATAGAAAAATGCCCGTGAGATTCCAGTTTCCCAGGTGTCGTGCGCTGCGTTCTTCCGCGAATCAAGGGTCGATGGGCGCTGCAGTGACGCAGACCTGACGGCTGAGGACGCTGCGCACGACGCGCCCAGTGCGCGCTCACTCGGCTCGGCTCGGGAGGAACGCGCTGCAGCGCAACGCGCACAGAGACACAAATGTCACTGGGAATTTAATCTTCATTAAAGCTGTGGTCATCTCACCGTCTTCTCGACGTCTGACATTTCCCGCGCACTCTCAAAACTTTTCTCATTCCAACAGAAAATTTCACCATGATGAATATTCTACGCAGGGAACGAAACAATACGGAGGTTCAGCAAACACGTCCGCTCCTCTTTCGACTTGCCCCAATTGCCAGATCGGTGCCACAGATTCCATTTGGTCCCTTGCCATTGGCTGTCAGGAGAACTGTACCACCGATCTGGCAATTGGGGCACCACACATGAGGATTTTAAGGCTTGCTGAACTTCCCCAATCCCCAAAGGAGTGTTGGTGAGAAATTAGGACCAGACTGAGCTTTGTGGTGCTGAGCCCAGTTCGCTGGTCGGGGCTGCATCGTGTGTTCTTCATCTGGCGGAACAGGCCGAGCTGATGCGAGGGTTGTGTCCCTGCAGCAGCAGCAACAACAACAGCGGCAGCAGCAGGTCTGACAGGGCACCTGCCGCAGCAACAGGAGAGCATTGCTCTTTAGGCTCCGCTCATTTCCTGATGGCCAGATCCAGCACTACGAGTCTCCGGGGCAGCGGGACAGACGCGCCGGGCGGGACGGCTGGAGCCGCGGCGCCGCGACGCGACGCAGCGCGGGGCGGGGGCAGGGAGGGAGGGCGGGGAGGGCGGGGAGGGCTGTCCTCAGGGCCCGTCACGCGCCGCTGGGTTTATCTTGTGTGAAACTTGAAGAACAACAAGGTCGGTTGAACAGGTTTGAAAACGGGCGGAAACAGCGCGAGCATGAAATGGATCGGTCGTTGCATGGACGTTTCCACGTTTCCGAGCATTGTTTTATCTCCAGTTCAGGCAGTGGACACAGATGCCAGCAGACATCAGGAAAGATGCACCATGTGTGTGTGATGGAACCGTCGCACTATTGTGGGGATGATGAATCAGTTCAGTCGGAATCTGGACACGTTTGTCTCAGCCTTTGTTGCAGTTTGAAGATTTAGAAACGGTAAAGCCGTGCTTCAGATGCGTGTTGAGGACAAGGTTCGCGAGTCGCTTCAGTGCTGCATTATTCCGGAGCAAAGGCGCGGTGGGTGTGGCAGAAACGAAGAGCCTCCGCACCCCGCACCACGCGGGTCTCGTATCCCGAACCCGCTCCGGGCCCGACAGTATCAGGCGATGCCAGAGGAAAGAAATAGCGTTTTGCAGGCGCTGCTCGTAATGCAAAAGGTGACTGAAGTGCAAAGCGTTGTTTTCGCACTTGATTCTTCAGGAGTCGAGACTTTGCGCCACAATTGCAAATGTCCTTGTGCACCGCAAATGACACGGTAAGACGTCTGGACGTCTCGTACTTTCGTCTTTAGAAAGCCTTTCTGGCTTCATATTGACAGAACTCGAAAATGCCCCAGACCGTGGGTCCCAGCATGTTTGCGTGAATTTGTTGGTGGCCTGTGCAGGTCAGAATAGATACTCGCACACCACTCGGAGACACAGCTGCTCGAGATGATCAGATAGCATCAGTGAATCGTCTTTGTTTATGTGCGGTGCTGTGTACACATGTTTGTATACTAAAGCGAGATTCTCTCACCAAGTCGAATGGACAACTGTTGTAAAGTGCTGCGACTTTGCTTTTTGTGAGTGACCCTTTTGTGCAGGCGCTGAAAAGCAAATTTTATTTTCAAAGCTCCTTTTTTGCAAACCCCATAAAACCCCAGCTTGGACAACGCGTTGCATTGCAGCGCACATTTCGCAGCATCAGGTGTTGCGCGCTGAATGCGCGCGTGTGTGCGCGGCGCGCCAGCTTGGACACGCATCACATCGCGCGGGAACACGTGCACCGTGAAACCATTCCTTCACACAGGCCTCCCGCTGCAAGAACAACACTGGAGAATGACACGCGCCACAAAGCGTGTTTTCAACGTCGTTTCGTTCACAGCAAGCCGCGCGACGCGCTCCCAGCTGCAGGAGCGATGACGATTGAATGTGACATGTGGAGCAATGCGCGTCGTCCACACGCACACAAATCAATACCGAACTTTGCCCAGCTTTGCGCGTTTTCTATGCTTCTCTTCAAGATGAATAGATTTGTTGAATTGAAAGTGAAATGTTAATTGCAGGGTGGGGAATCGGAGGCAAGACTGACAAATTCGCGAAAACGACCATTTTTCGGACAGAATGCGAATGCGATGATTTTGTGCAGGGAGCAAGATGTGTCACTTATATATAATGCAGCCTGCATGGTCTTTGCCCTTCTTTCACACTAACAATTTTCATCCCCGCGGTTTGAGGAGCTGAACCGGACCAAATTTTGAGGACACATGTATGCGCGCGATACACCACCGCGCGACCCTGGACGTCAGAACCACCTGTGGAGTCGGCTCCCTGCGCGCTCAGTCAACGCACTGCGAATATTTTGAAGCGCAATACGTATTATCGACTGATTTCCGTGTATTTGCCAATATGCATGCGCACGAACAATCGCGTCAGAAAACACGCTTCGACAGCAAAAGATGCGGTTGTGTGTCATCGCCGACTTTTGCAGGATATACTTGTCATCCAAATCCTTTCTCTACGCGCTTCTCAAGAGATAGAATGTGATCGCTTCTTGTTGGATGTAACAAACGGGACAAATGAAGAATTTGGCAGAACGGAGGAGATCGCGGTTGGTGGGAAGCGGCCCTGCCACGTCGGGAGAACTGTTCGGAACGTGATGTGACCGACCGACCCCCGACCGCCGACACGACACGAACACTGTGTGATTGTACAAACTTGACGAAAGGACCAAACCGTGAGAAGGTGAGCTCAACGTGGTGGAGGGAATTTGACTTTGTTTCCCGGTGGAGTGAAAGTTTGGCAAGACTTGATGTTGCCCTCACTCTTTGTGATGTGCCAACAGGACAAACGTCCGTACAAGTGACAGGTCCCGACCACAACAAGGTGCGTGGCTGGCAAGCTTTGTTCAGACGAAACCCAATTATTCTGCAATTTGGAGAGGTCTCGGGTCCCTGGGTCTGTGCCCCGACTCCAGCGCTGGTGTGCCACCCCTGCAGCCACAATCTGTTTTTTGCAGCAAGAAACACCAAACTGATGCTCGAACCACGAGGCTCTCTCTGCCCAACTCACCTTGCGGGCTTTTGTCTTGCAGCTGTCTTCTGCAAACAGCTGATCCTTGCTGTGTACGTGAGAAACGGGTGGAGTTTACATTGTGTGTGTTTGCAAATTCTGTTCTCCACAGTCATGCACTGTGAGCGGCAAACACAGTTCCGTCTGGCTGGGTCAGCGGAAGCTGAAGGCGCACGTCTATTTTCACTGGGCGCGGTCGTGCGCGCGTGTTTGTTTTCGTGTCGAGGATTTCGAACACACACAAGCACACAAACAACCAGAGAATGAACAATTAGAATGACGTCACATGTTCACACCCAGGCAGCGTTTACCTCTTTTGAGCGTCTCTGAACTGGCCCGACACAACCTTGCTCGACTCTGAGAACCACGCCTGGTCGCAAGGCTCCTGGGCGCATACCACACTCCAACAACAACATCTCCAGTGACAACAGTAACACACGAGATCACGTTCCAACCACAGACACTGACACTGGCACTGACACTGACACAGACACTAACACACACACACACACACAGACGCGCGCACACACACATACACACACACACACACACACACACACACACACACACACACACACACACCGCCGCGCATGAACCTTGGAATAATTTTGTGCCAGCATCTTCACGTCCTCTCAGCAGAATTGGCAGGGCGGATCGTTGTTGAGCGACGAAGATGATGGCGCCTCTGACCAGTGTTCTGATCCTGACAGAGGAACGTTCCGACGGAACTGGCGCGACATGCGAGTCGCTCCGACAGCAGATTCCCAGCTGCCGCAAAAAAAATCGTGAACCTGACCAGACATACAGACTTGAAACTTTTTGAACTTTTGCTACATTCACCACAATAAAGTGTGAGAGTTTGCCTTTGGTGGATCGCACTCCTCGTGGGTAACTCGCTCCAAGCACAAAGCGAGCAGGAAATGTTCAAAAAGGACACGTCTCCGTGGTGTTTCGCCACAGCAGGGTGACCCGAGCTCTTTGAAACGACGCGCTGTGAAGGTTGTTATCTGCTGGGTAGGAACGTGGCATGTGATCCCAATTGTGCAGCAAAACAATCGTGAGGCAGTCTCACCCTGTTGCACGAGCACACTGGATAGCAGGTGAAAATTATGAGTGTGTGCGAGTGTATTTGCCGTCCACGTTCAAGTTTAGTGTGTGCAAAAGTTTCAAGAGAGAAGCTCACTCAACGGACACAGAGCTTGTGGGTGCAGGGTTCACAGGCGGAATGTCCAAAAGCCCTGCTCTTCTCCAACACACGTACACATGCATACACGCACGAACACGCGTGCACACACGCACACAAGCAACAACCCCCACTGTACACGCACACACAAGAAGATACCAACTTCATAACTGAGATCGTGACGCAGATAACCTGTTACACTCCTGCCCAGTTGGTCTGCGAGAGACCGGAGCCCAGCTGGGTCCCAAAGGTTTGGAGCCTGGTGGTTTCCAAGAGGCGTTGTAGCTTCTTCAGGGGTCAGAACCCAGTTGGTCCTCTGGGCCGAACAGCGTCAGGGCCCAGTTGTTTCCCGAAGAGTCGGAGCCCAGTGGGTCTGTAAGAGCTCAAAGCCAGAGCCTGGTTGGTCCCAAACAGATATGCAGAGTTCAGTGATCCGGGAGGCATCGTTCGATTCCAAGAGCTGTGAGCCGAGTTGTTCCCCGCGGGTCTGAACCTCTTGGTAATCTGGCTGGTCAGAGTTTGTTTGGTCCTGTCAGATCTTGACCGCTGCTGACACAAAGTTCACGTGTCCTGGACAAATGATCAGGAGAAAAGAATAGTTTGACAACATTTTGCCTTGAGTGAAATCTCTGGTTGTTGGTCCAGGAGAGGAGTCAATGCCCCGTGAACCCAACTGTTCTCCGTCTTGTTTCCCAAACTCTCGAATTTGATGGGGTGATCTGGCCGAGGGCGACACGAGTGTGTGAAGGTCGCTTCTTCCCGGCGATCACCTGTCTGAACTCAGAGTTTTTTGTTGTACATGCATTCTTCAGTGGGCTTTTTGCCTGCGCGTGTTCGACGCCGCAGTGGAAGCGTGAGTGAATCCTCGAGCGCCTGGGCTGCGTTCACACCGGACGCACCAACAAACTTCGTATCTCTCTCGTGGTCAATGGAGAGACGCCTTGAGTGTGAAGCCAGAAAAACCGAGGGCAGATTCAGTGCAAACTCAGCCTCTGTGTTTCAGAAGGCCAATGTGAAATTCTTGTGTTTTCGAGAGAAATTTAGGACCATTTCAGGTTGATGGAGGGGGTTCTGCAGGTGGAGAAATTTGGCTCTTCATTCTCACAATCAAAGGTCTCCACGATTCAAACCGGTGTTCTGCCTCTGGATCGAGCCGCCGCTCGGGGGCGTCGCGCGCGGCCCGGCTGCACCGACCACATGACGAGGAGCCGCCACTCTGTTTGTCGGGCAAACACTGCGAGGGGCGCTATGCTAATGCACGAGTACGGCGCGGTACCCTCCGAGCCGAGAGGGCGGCCCGGCGTCAGGGTGCACAAACCGTCTCGTATGGGAAGCAAAGCTTGGAAGGAAACAACTTTGAAAGTTATGAAGATGCAGTAAAAACAAATGTCACAATCAAATTGACCCTCAACTCGGCGTTCTCGTCGTCACTGCGTGCTGTTCCAAATACATGTGAGAGTTTCTTCTCTTGACACTCGGTCGAGCCGAAAGATTTTGCCTTGCAAAAGGCTAGTTTGCTGGTGGGCACAGTCAGAGCTTCTGACCCGTTCTCACACTGATGTCCTGCGGGACAGCGCTGTGTCTCCTGGTACGCACCGGCTCCATGCGCGTGTCCGTGTCCGTCACTTCAGTGAAAATCAATTTTTGTGAAAGGCATCAGGCGGCCCTGACTTTGTTCGAACTCAAACGAGGGCTGCGATGAGAGGACCGGACCTTCTCTCGATGTGCGACGCGACGAACGTCGTTTCACAGCCTCGTCGCTCACGGGGCGGGTGCAGGAGGGCGGCCGCGGCGCGGTTCGCGCAGCCTGCGGCGGGTCCGTCTCCGGGCCACGTGACTCCGCGAGGCGCAGCGAGGAGCCTCGGTCTGGACGCAGCACCAGCTCTGAAGGGGAACCTGAGAACCGCCACGCTCTCAAACCGTTACGTACCGCGAAAACTCACCAAACTGCACGTTCTGTAGGCCCCTGTGAACAACCATGAGAAAAGCTGTGGTCAGGTCAAAATCACTGCAAGATTTACAAGATTTCACAGAAGCCTCGAGCGCTTTGGTTCTCCCTGAGCCTCCACTTTGAGTTGCTCGTGGCCTCGAGTCTCACATCTGAGGCCCTAAAGTCAGGGTCTTCAGGTCCGTAGAGAGGGATGGACCGCGGTACTGGTCTCACTCAGTGAGTGATGATTCTCACAGTGTTGGCTGCACTGTTTGAGTGTAACATTTGAATACATCGTGAAGTTTGCCTTTTGTGGAAGTCAGTGGCAGCCAGAGCCGCACAAAGTGACGTCAAAAGTGTACTTTCGCTTGTGGCTCGAGAGAGACAATTTGACAGAGCTGGAACCAAGGGAGCACAGCGTTTTGTGCGTTTGTAAAAAAGTGGCACCAGCCGATCGGAGGGCGGCATTTAAGCTCTGTGCGCGGTGAGCTCGGTCCTTTCAGAAGTGGCAGCCTCGGCGGAACTCAGCGAGCGCCTCCACTGCGGAGCAGAGTCTCTGGACAATCACGATTCAGGTGAGTGCGCCGGAGGAGCTGGGACCCAAGTCTGCCTGGTCGGTGTGTTTCACGAGCGTGAAAGGGTCTTCTTAAAAATAGTTTCAGTCGAAAGCTTGGCCGCCTCGTGCACATTCGTTTGTGGAGATATTCTCTGAAATATGAACAAGACGAAGCTTGCAGCCTGTACGTCCACCTGGAGAAGAACAAACGAGCGATGGAACTCAGATCACACAAGGCGATTTCAAATCAGACGAGACAAGGCGTAGTTTCGTGCCAGGATCACACGAACCTGGGGCAGTCTTTGGGAACGCTGAAACTGTGCCCTTCACATTTGAGAGAGCGCGTTTAGACCTCGTCGCTCACCTCTCCTGTGTCGCATTGCGCGGTTCACTCGCGTCAACGGGACGAGCTCCCTCCCCCGGGAACTGTTCCCGTTGAGTCACACAGTGAATCGGGTGCAGCTCTCACACACGTCAGAAACATGAAGCTGAGTTGACCATAAATTCGCACTTGCCACCCTTGTTTTGATCTTTCAGTCCTTCCTGAATGCAGAATGAGGTCCCTTTTGGGCTTGTCACTGAAAAGAGAAGTTTCTGAACAGCACAACCACAAAATTGACAGGATGTTCTCTGGAGATGCGAGGATTCTCGTCTCCGGAACGTTGTGGCTGTTTGCACGGCGCTGGACTCGCTCAGCCTGGTTTCTTGTTCAGGAGTGTTCAGATTGCTCAGGACTCACGCGTGATCAGTTGTGATTGAAAGAGCAGGCAGAAAAAAACACTGGTGAGGCCAGTGAATTTTACGGTGGCAATAAAATGTTTTCCAATCGCGCCATCACAGCTGTTTTCGTGTCAATACGGTGGTGGCTGGGAGGCCTGGAGTGACCCCAATAGCGCAGCACACCCTGGACAAGCTGGTCAAAATCTGTTTTCAGATAACGTGAAGCCAGATCCCTTCAGTATCTGTTGTTTACAGTTCCCTATTCTCCCCTGTTTTACGGTACAAGAGCGGACAGAGCAGGTCCAGGAAACTGGAAAACTTAAAAAGGCCAATCCCAGTATTATGAGCCGCTGCAATTATATTCCTTTCGGACATGTTTTTCTCTTCAAAGTTAAAATCCAACCCGTGGAGGTGGAGGAGGTGGTGCTCACCTCATGACCACAAATACTGGACGCGTCCAGAGTCGTAGGTAGGTCCCAGGTGTCCACACACATCCAAGCTTCGTTTTCCCCGTTGGGCGTTTCACCACAAGATGATTGGGCGTTTTGCAAGTGCAACAAGAATTGTGTTTGTTATTTCAGAGGCGTCGTCCAGTTTCCAGACCAGTGACCTTCTTCTGCTGGGAACCAGAGCCGGAACACACTCATTCGGACAAGAGCTCCCCGAGACAGATAGAACCTGACACAGGGCACCTTCGGCCCTGAGACCCTCGCCAGGGGGCCACACCGCACCGGAAATGAAGATGCGTCGCACCGGAAGTTCCGCTTCGCCGCCGCCTGGTGGCCGGCGTTACCCAACGCCTGCGTTCCCGGCGTCACTGCTACTGCTGCTTATCCTGCCATGTGTGAACAATCAGTATTTTGTCGGTAAGTTTTTATCAATTTCTGGAGCTTTGTTTTTTTGCAGGGAAACACACGTCAAAAGTTGAAGGTCGCGCGGTCTGGTGGCGCGTCCTTTTAAAATTGAGTCAGATTCGTACTCGTGCGATGTTTTGGGTTTTGCACGTCAGGTGTCTGTTGTTCACACGAGCTGAAAGTCGGTCCTCAGATCTGGTCAAAGTCACCAAGCTGAAGTCAAACAAGCTGAAGTCAAACAAGCCAGACATGTTTTGCAAAGCAAAACAAATCACAACAGGTGACGTTTTGTGGGCAAAATCTGCAAATTCAGCCGAATCTGGTGAAATTCGAACGTGAACGACTCTGCGGAGCAGCACGTCAGAAACAGCTGCGCGCACCAGGTGAAAGTCCCGGCCGGGCGCGCAGTGAGCGCGCCGCCCAGATCCGAGTCGATACAGCCGCGATCGATGCGCCGTATTGACGCCGGGGGCACCTGCGCCACGATCGCTGTAACACGATCGTGACTGCGACACTGAGGGCGCGCGGCGTGGCGCCGGCCACACGTCCCACAGTGATCGCGTCACTCTCCAGGCGAAGAAGCGAAATCAAATTTCTGACGAAACTATGGTGTGTCCAAGTTTGCTCGAAAACAGAAAAACTGCAGAGGGACTTGATCAAGACAATCAAGATGCCTGTGAGTACTATACGTTCACAGAGATGAGATCACATCTTTCAACTCAACAGACGGAGTCCTCGAATTGTGGACTCGGGGGTTGTTCGCGGTGACCCCGAGGCATTGTTTGCGCTCTCCCTGGAAAAGTACACGTCGTTCTGGGAACACACAACACAGTTCACCCGGCACCGAAAGGCCTTTGGAATGGAGGACAAGAGAAGTCACCAGTCACAGCCCCCCGCATTGTTGCGCACGTCCCAACCCCTGACTCCACACACAGAGCCGAACCACGCAAACAGCCCAGAAGACGCTGGTTTCGAATCAGAGAGGCAATTTGAGCGTCAAATATGACGTTTTGAGGAGCGTGTAGGAACAGAAGCGTGACTCGCTGTGTGTACGTGAACTCATTCAGCAAACACGGCCCGTGGTACCGTACAGCGCTCCGAGTCGAGAGGGTCGGAGCGTGGAAATGGGGCGCACACAGCGGGGACTCGACGTTTCAGATCTGCGTGAAACCAGGGGAATGTGCCTGCTGAGCGTTGTTTTACCCGAACTGTTGACGAGATACGTCAAATCCACGGTGAAGTCCCAGAAGTACGAGTGCACTCGTACAGTGACCTCTCAGCTTTTTGACAATGTTCCGAAAAGGACGCAACCTCCAAGTTGCACAGTCCCTGTCCTGTCAGATCTGGAGATGTCGCTGGACTGGGCGGACTGAAAAGTTTCAACGCCAACGCGGAATTGACGGAATGTTTCAAAAACAGTGCCGGAGATGGTTCCTTTTTGGAGGGTGTTTACCCCTCCAAACGGCAATGTTTGTTTTGGAACCTGACTGAAACCACAATGAAAGTTGTTCTTTCAGATTTTGGCACTTTTGAGGGCAAATAACAACATCATGAACACAGCACTCGAGCAAAATTCCAATTCGAAAAGAGCAAGTTTAATGGACGGGAGAGTCCGACTTCAAACGGAACGAAATCTGGTCGAAGTGGAGGTGGAACTTTCAAAATTTGTTTCTTCTTTTAATTTGAAGCCCTCCATGCACATCCTTTTGTGCTTGGGTTCCTTCGTGTGGCGTGTCCTCAACGGCCGGACCCAGAGAAAGTTGTTGCGAGCAAATGCTCTGCAGCAGATTTGGTTCGGACAGGCTGCGAGTGAGGAAGTTCACCACAGCTTGAACTGCCTTCATTGGGTCTTCTGATGTTGGGGGGTGCCTGATGCTGTGAGAACGTCTGATTTATCTTTCACTTCAGTTTTACAACACAAAATTTGAATCCCATGTTTTGTGAATCTTGAAATATCGCCTGACGACTCGGTTACGGGCTGTCCACACAGGTTCCGCCGCGATGACGGAACAAAAATTCGTGCAGTGAACGATATGTTCTGTCACGGAACCTGTGTGGCAGAAATTGTTCTATCCCCCACAAGAGCGCATTTCGCGAAGTTCATGTTCTGTGACAGACAACTGCGACGGAACACCAGACGGAACATGTGTGGACAAGGCGTTATTTCTTGTCGGGCAAATGCACGAACTGGAGAACTTCTGAAATTTGTGGTCCATTGGAAGAATGAAATCTCGCAGGAACTTCCACACCCCAGAGTGCACTCCAGACAAGGTCAGGTCTGGGTCTTGTTGGAACGGGTTCGGGTTCTTCCCTGGGTGAGAAATGGTCGCTTCCTTCCCAGGCTTTCTGTCTCTCTCGAGTTAAGGCTGATATCTTTGGACTGAATCTGAAGCGGTTGCAGCTGGAAGAACGGAACAAGCGTCAACCTGATGCAGCGAATGACGAATCCTCTGTGCAGCCCAAAAGGCTTGCCAAGCAATGTCTTCCGATTTTTCCATGAAGGTGGGAACTCTGAGAACTTGTTTTTTTTTTTCAAAAACGAAAGTAAACTCTGACTTTCAGTCAAACGAAAAGCAAGGTCCACGGTGTCGAAATGCTCAATGCAACGTGGTTTGGAGATTTCATTGAGCGAAGAGATAAAAAGAAGATGGTCACCCAATTGGCTTTGCGCTCCTTGTCGTTGTGGGAGATCTCGAAGAAACAGATTGGAATGGACAGTTTGTTGAACTGCCCTTTCAGTCGTCTGTGTTTCTTTTCAACTCGGGACTTGGACGCCTCTCGCTCTCGGTGATTTCTGCTCCTGATGAAGTCAGCGGTGACAATCCCGTCAAGTCTCACTGCCTCAGACGAAATTTATTCCACCAAATATTGAAACACAGATAAAAAGTGGTGCAAAACAGAAACAATCGTGCGCGAGCGAGCCGTGCTGCCCATCCCCCGATGTGTGACGGTGAATGCGGAGGACTCTCCACCTCACACGGCGGCGGACAGACCGCAACCCGATCTGTGGACCCAGGGTGTTACATGTTTGTGTCAACAAGGATGAATCACGCTTCAAACCATGAATGGACATCCCTGTCGGATATGGCTTGGGTACAGTTTGGGTATGGTTGGGTACGGTTTCAGTGTTTTGATGGTGGAGCCCCGCGCTCTCTCTTCCTGGGAGTGTTGCGGTTTCGTGAGTTTCCCGCACGGCGCGACACAGCGCGCGGTGTGTGCGTCGCGCTCAGGTGGGGCCTGGGAACTCCCGTCATGCGTGGAAACGCAGGTTTCCACGAAAAAGAGGTGTTGTCTCCAAAAATTCAGATGAGCCGTACCAGAGCAGAGTCAACAAAACGTTACGTAATCTCAACATTTGACGCAATCGTCCAAGAGACGGAAAGTTTGATGAAGGACACGCTCAGACCGAACCATAGCAGTTTCCAACTCAAGAGTTGTGGCGCCGTAAGGCGTGAACATTTGATTTGCACCTGCAGTTGGAGCTGGTGTGTCTGTGTGATTGAGAGTGACGGCCACACTGCGGACCAATCTCAACGCGCAGGAGAGAGAAGCAAAGAATTCGCTGTTGACCACAACAGCTTCAAAGAGACGAAATTTCCAGGAAGGGAATCCAAAGACTACAGTTCAATGAAAGATTTTGGATTCGAAATGATTCATTCACTCGAGATCGTGTTTTGTGGTATCCTTTGACGAACATGCAGTTGCTTTGTTTTGGAGTTTGGATTTGTTCTTGCATCGCAGCTGTGCGCCGTTGGTACCGTGCAGATTCGTGTCATCTGCGTCACTGAGGAATGGATGGCTTCCTCAACCTCGCCACTTTTTTTCGTGCGGTTGAACATGTGTTTCCTCGTCCGTTTGTTGTCAAAACTCTCACGCCGTGTACCTGCGTCTGCCTTTGCTCCTCTTGTTGACAGTCGACTCGAAGCCCCTCGGGTTACCTACCCTGCCCTGTGAAACACTGTTCTTGCCATCTTTTGTGCTCTGCGCCACTGATGTTGACAGGTTTTGAGGCGCAGACGCTTGATGCGTGTTCAGAGGGCGGGAGGCTGAGGGGTGAGGACACTGCGCAGAGCATTGTTGATGTGGCGTTCCAGTGTCTTGTTTTACCTTTGTGGGGTCGTTGCCTTTACACGTTGCGCCCACGCACCTGGCGTCGTGTTCTCACAGACTCGGCACATTCAGCGCCGACTTCTGCTGACTCTCGGGAGACGACACCAGTTTTCATGACATGTTTCATTCACACAAGTTTCGTTTCCTTCACTCTCAAAAGAGGATCCAGCTCCACTTGTTGCTTGTTTTGTTGTTTCGCCTGTTGCTATAGCGTTGAATTTCTGTTTCCTTCAAACTGAACAGCAGCTCCCAAACATTTACAAACAATGAACTTGTTAACGCAGACGATGTGTTGCTTCTGTGTGAAGCATAGAACCAAAAACTGTTCACTCTGAGTATTTCTGCGTTGGTCCCTGTGCAAAACAAGCCGCTGCATACTCGATCCCTTGGACTTGTGGGGGGCGCAACATGGTTTGTGTCCATTTCAAATCGAATCGATTGTCTTTGTTGTGTTTAATGCCAGATTGAGCGCGTGTTTCTGTTGTCCCTGCGTTTCTTTATTGTGGCTGCAGAGCGTCCGCATCTCGTTCAGTCTCTTCTGTGTCGCTGCAGACGCTGCCGTCTTGTCGCAGTGCAACTTCGACGTGGGCCAGACGTGCAGCTTCATACAGGACACGGGCATCGACAGCTTCGACTGGACGCAGGGCTCGGGCAGAGCCGGTGGAGCCGGGATCAGCGCCGACAGGTCCCAGGGCAACTCGGCAGGTCAGTCGCGCCGACCGACGGACACGGGGAACAGAGCCGAGGGAGAGGCAGAGCGGGTTGGCATGGTTGCACAGAAGGAGAGTGAAGAACGAGGAAAGGGGGAGTTTGCGAGAGGGGTGTGAGGGAGCAAGTGGAAAAAAGAGAGAGAAAGAGAGCGAGTAAGAGAAAGAAAAGAGAGAGAGAAAAAGAAAAAACACAAAGAAAGAGAGAAAAGGAGAAAAGGGAGAAAGACAGAGAGAGAGAGAGAAAGTGGGAGAGACAGACAGACAGACAGACAGACAGACAGACAGACAGACAGACAGACAGAGAGAGAGAGAGAGGTGAAAATCACTGGAGTCTCAGACAGTCAGAGCACAAAGCAATTCTTTTTGCACCTTCACCACACACATTTCTCTTTTCCGCCAACCTTTTCCAGTGTGAAAATGGATCTTTTGTCAGAAAATAAGTTCTCAAGAGACACGGATTTGACAGAAGTGTCTTTGGTGCACAACAGCAAGAACCGTGTCTTTAATGCACTGTAACAAGAACCTTCTCGGAGCCAAAAGCTTCTGAAAGTTCAGAATTCAGTTGTCAAGATCACAGGTGACCACCACACCAAGTTCGAGTCGAAGCGGGAGGGTGCTGTCATGGTTGAGGGGCTTCTGAAGTCAACGCATGTTGGCGCGTCTGGCTGCAGGCGGGTACGCGTACGTGCCGGCGGGCGCGTCGGGCAACGCGCGCTACGTGTCGCCGACCATCACGACGACCCAGGCCGTCTGCGTCGAGTTCTACTACTTCAAGACGGCGGGCGGCTCCATCAACGTGTACGTGCGGCAGAACGGATTCGACTACGGACTCGACTTTGTTGACAGTAAGTGCTCACGTGTTTTCAACTCTCGCAATGAGGACGTTCGCTGAGTGCTCAGGAACGTGCGCACATCTATGCTTCTTTCATTTTTCAAGAAAACGAAAGAATCGGACAGCGGACACAGTTGTAAAATAAAAATGTCCACAGAAAGTGGATCAGAGAAATTTGTTCCAGTGTTCCTCGTTCTCTTGAAACGTCAGCGTGTAAGAGATGTTGAACACCTCCATAACTGAACTGCCCTGCGTCTGATACTCGTGTGAACACGTGGCTGTGTTTCCTCCCGCAGCGGCGCCGGGCCCGCAGTGGACGATACGGCAGAAGAACCTCGTCATGTCGGGCACGTACCAGGTGGTGATCGAGGCGCGGGTCGGCGGCGTCGGCGGCGCGGGCGGCGCCAGCGGCGTGCTCGCCATCGACGCCGTCCAGATCTACGACGGTCTCTGCACTCTGGCCTGTGAGTCTTGACACGAGATGAAGTCGGAAGTCACGAAGATTGCTTTTCGTTGCCAGGTCAACATTCTCCGGTTCGCTGTCACGTACGGGTTGACCTCATTGTCATGTGTGGTGCAATGCTCAATGGAAACGTCAACGTGTGTGAACAAAGAACTCTGAAACCAACAATGTGAAAAATACCTCCAGACAGAGAAATTCGTGAGACTCCAAAGCAGCTACTTTGCGTTGAACCCCTCACATTTCGAGCACTTGGCGCGGTACTTTCAGCGGACGCGGCGGTGAGTCAGCTGCGTCTGGTCGGCGGCCCCAACGCTGAGGAGGGGCGCGTCGAGATCTTCTACCAGAACGTGTGGGGCGGCGTCTGCCAGGACGGCTTCGACACGTACGCTGCGCGGACGGCGTGCGCGCAGCTGGGCATGAGGTGAGAGCACAGCTGGGCATGAGGTGAGAGCACAGCTGGGCATGAGGTGAGAGCGCAGCTGGGCATGAGGTGAGAGCACAGCTGGGCATGAGGTGAGAGCACAGCTGGGCATGAGGTGAGAGCACAGCTGGGCATGAGGTG
>JAAUXT010091079.1_pt1 | contig 21418 bp, 25 predicted proteins | sample 7278171 | NCBI WGS metagenome assembly JAAUXT01 (sample SAMN14350112, study PRJNA611818) | marine sediment metagenome | isolation source: surface marine sediment (1.8m) | place: French Polynesia: Moorea | collected 2018-08 | reverse complement strand
TTTGTTTTATTTTTTTTTTGTTTTATATCACTATTTTTTATTTTTTCTGTGTCACTGATTTTGACACCCCCCCCCCTCTCTCTCTCTCTCTCTCTCTCTCTCTCTCTCTCTCTCTCTCTCTCTCTCTCTCTCTCTCTCTCTCTATTTCTTTCTCTCTCTTTCTTGGTTTCTTCCTTTCTCTCTCTCAGGCTGACTGGAGATTTGGAACTCCCGTTTTAAACAGAGAATGATCGTTGGCCTGCACCGCATTGTGTGCGTTCTGCGTCGTTTGTGGTTGAGCCAGATGGATTTTGCGTCGGTCCGACTTGAAAAACATTGAGCGCCCCTTGAGTTGAACAAAACAGAAACGCAAGGCATGACAAGTCCTGAAAGCGGTTTTTTTCTTTCACGTGCTTGGTTCTGCACAGTTTCAAACCGCGCGCGAGGCTCGATTGTTGAGATGAGCAACGCACCTGTTGCGCTCTTTTGAGGACCTGTTTTTTCTGATTTCTGGCGCTCTGGCTGGAGGAGTTTTGTCAAAGCATTCAGCGTCTTCGTTACCAGAGGAACGCGACGCCTTGTGCTCGTCTGCGCATGAATCAATTCTTCCAAAGACGTTGTGTGCTCAAAGTCTGCACTGTACAAAAGGCTCTGTTTGAATGCTTGACTCGCAAGTGCAGTCCTAAGCAAGGCTTGGGCGACCAGCTTTCGAGGCGCCGGAAGGTCACACCTCGGGGATACCGCCCAAGCAAACGGCGTTTGGCGCGTCTTGTCTCTCTCAGGCATCACCTCGGACGGCAAATCTATTTTTGAGAAATGTCATAAGAAGCGCGTCGTGAGTTTTCACAGCATTGTGAAGCAGCAATGCGGCGGCGGCGGCACACCCTTCTTCATTTCGCCTCAAGATTCCTCTCTCCGGAGGCCTGCTTTTCTCAAGGTGTCTCAGCACTGCATCTCTCAACAGGACATTGGGTGCTTTGTTGACTCAGCGACACAACTCGTTCACTTGTGCAAGGATTGAGAACGGAATGGCTCGAGCACGAAGCCGGCATGACGTTGCTTTGTGCACGTCATGAGGCCCACCACACAAGCCCAGAGCCGCCGAAGGACGGCGCCTGTCTGCGGCGGCGCACGTGTGTCCCTGACGGTCGCAGCAGATGTTTGTCGCGGTCTGAGGCGTTTGTTCCTCATGCAAACTTGTGTGGATTATGCAGCCACAAATCTCAAGAGGATTTCGCAGAGGCTGAAGCGCCGTCCTTTGTTCTTCGCTCTGTCGACAAGATGCGTGCAGGACTTAAACCCGGGGGTCGTGTCGACTGCTTATTCGCGAACCAGAGATTATCCTCTCACATGGCTGGCAAAGCCGACAACACGAGTCGATGTTTTGTTCCTTGAGACTTCACTCTTTGGCATGAGGAAAATCTTGCCTTTGGTCCAATCTCTGGGAATACATGGGCCGGCGCTTGGCGAAGATTTCATTTCTGTCACCGGTCTCCATCATAGGAGTTCGTGAGATCCTGGCATGACTGCATCCCAACCCCCAACCCCCCGAAAAAAGGTGTCTTTCTTGCTTGGCCTGACGGACGGAGGGAGGATCTGTGGAGACACAATCCTGTGCACGCGATCTTCCGTTTGTGCGAAAGAGTAAATGTCAACAGTGCAATCCGTGGCATTTGTCGGGAACAACGCATTTCACAGAAGCCACGGTCACAAGCACGTACTCTCATCTCGTCCCGGTGCAAGTGAACGTTGCGGCAGAAAACAGTGCAAGGCGTTCGCACGTCGAATCAAAAAGCGCCTTTTTCAAAGTGAGACGTGTTTTCCTCCCTTACCAGGTGAATTTAACTGGCTCTATTGTCAAAACTGAGCTGCTTGAAAAACACAGCCATTGTGAACACTTTCAACTTTGACCTGCCACAGAGAACACGCATCCAGTGAGGCTTGAAGTGTTTCTGCGCAACCACTGATGCCTCCTGTTCCTCGCGTGTGTGCAGGACTGCCTCCCTCCATCATACCGCCGACCACGGCGATGGTGCAGCCGCCTGAAGACAACACGTGTTTGAGAGAGTAATGACTATTCCACATCACAGCGACGCCAATTTCCTCTCGCGTGCCTCACTGTGTGTGTTCGTCACAAGATTTAAATCAAAGCCTCCTGAAGTTCATGTGGAATTACAAGATTTCGCAAGATTCTGCAGCTCATGCCGCAGTCGCGGAGACAGGGAAACGCTGTCAGGCTCTGGTCGGTTACGGACGAGGCAGGTAACAAACCGAAGTCCTGGATCCACCGCTGCTGCGTTGGTTCAGCAGATGCAGGAGTAAAAGTTGTTGCCCTGGGTTGTTTCTCGTAGCAGAGGGACGGGGGTTCCTCCGCTGCACTCAGATGCGCAAAGAAAGGCGAACGGGGCTCGGTCCGCAGCCTCACGAGCTCGCGATACGCACCGAGCGAGACAGAGGAACGAAAATGCCCACAATTTCTTGAACGCCCAAGACTGTGTGTTCTCAACCCGCGTGTCTTCGGAGGGGAGGTGACGACAGCTCTGGAGACGCCGAATGACAATTGCAGATGTGATCACCCAACCTCGCCCTGTTCAATGAGAAAACACGCAGCTGCACTTACACAGATTTGTCAACACCTCCGAAGCCTTTGATCTGCGAACTTGTCTCTTTTTGGAATAAAACTCTTCAGTTGTTGAACTCCAACAGTCCCAAGCTTTTCAAGAGCACTTTTTCCGTGGAAAATTGTGCAACAATTGGTCAAAATCAGCACTGTTCGAAGAGTTGTTCTTAAAACTGCATGACTGTGGCACACCACAGTTTCGAACCAGTCCTGTGGTCTCGTTCCATAACTCCTGTGCTATATCTGCCCGACTTTTCGCTGCAGGAGCCGGCGCCGGTGGAGCGGTGGAGCGGGGTGCGCGACGCGACCCGGCACGGCCACATCTGCCCGCAGATCGCCTTTTACCCGGAGACGGCCGAGACGTTCCAGCACGAGGACTGCCTCAGCCTCAACATCTACTCGCCTCACGAGGTCAGTCCTCAGCGCAGCTCAGGCCAAACGCTCTGACTCGTGATGGAACCGAAGACGCACGGTGCGCCAGAGCACCGACCACGCAACCTGCAAGTTCGTTTCTGACTGGGTGCATTATCAGTGGTTATCTAAAAAGGGTGGAGTGAACACGGATCTGTACTCAAACGAGGACTTCGCTTTCCCTGTGAAACCTGTTTCTGTGAGTTCGTCAATTCCTCTTTTCAAATGCGACCGTGGCCACAGTCACAGCTGCTGTGCATGGCAACTGGTTCTTCCGTCACGTCTTTCAGGAAGCGTGTGACGGGAGAATGATCAGGTCTTTGTTTCATCCACCTTCAATTTGTTGTGGACATTAAACTTTTAAGAGAGGAAGACTTTGGACTGAGAATGCTCAGGAAATGGTCTGGTTAGCGGCCTCGCAAGACGTGGGGTGTTTTCAAAAAAGAAACGGTCAAACAGGATGAACAAAGTATGAGAAGAGGATCAAGGATTTGGTGTCTCAACTTGCGGTGCCAAAATGAAATCTGCTTCTTCCGTGTCGGGGGAGTGCGCAAGTTCCGCCCCACTGTGACCGCTCCTGACGATGTGCAGGGCGTTCCTTGTCTTCCAAAGTCCAGCCACTTGTTCACATCGTAACACGTGAATGGCCTGCTTTTGGCCAACAACGGGGAAGTTGGTACTTCCACCGCCGAATGGTTTGGTTGCGTGTGGGACGCAATGGGGAGTTTTAGCAAACACGTGCGTCCTTTTCCGACGTGCCCTCATGCTCATTACGTGGCTGACGTAGACCGGATGGGTGAGAACGTGGAAAACTCACAGCACACAGAACAGAAGATGCCGTGGAAGGAGGTGCATGCACACTTGTTTTGACTCAACTGACTCAATCAGAGTGGAGTACAAGGCTATTTTGTTTTGGTTGGTTGGGAGAATTTGGTTTGAAAGCACATGTTCACAGTAGAGACCTCCTCTTCGCTGTCACTCAAACTGACGTCAGCCACGCACGTATTCGTTATGACGTGGTTTGCTCGCCAATGTCAAGTTTGGATCGCGGGCGACACCGCTCGTGTTTTGCAGACAAGTCAGAGTCTGTGACCCTGCTGTCTGTCGGCCGCTGTTTGTAACCGCCGCCTCACCGTCCCAGGGGCTGGAAAGACTCTTTGCGTCACAAATTCTGTTCTGTTGTTGCGTGCCCAGTGTTGTGGGCGTCTACCAGTTAGTTTTGCGACGAAAAACAACACATTCGTTCCGAAAACTCAATTTGTTCTGACGAAAGTTGAAACAAAACATCTTTCTTGGGAGAGAATGGAGGCTGATGGTAATTACACAGAGACGCAAGTTTTCATTCAGAGTTCATCATCAAAATGTAAATTCCCAGCAATTACATTATCCGCAGCATTTATCCGGAAAGTGACAATTCCGCTGCTCTGTAAGTCGGCTCAAATGAGTTTCACACGACGACGGAAAACACTGACGCCCGTTCTCTCTTTTCATTGAGATGAAATGACGTCGCGACGCGCCCTAAGATAACTGTGAGTTGTTCACGTTGGATGCGTCCCGTCTCAGCGGGCACTGTGTTGCTTCAGTGATCAACACCCATCGACTCTCGAAGCGACCCAGCGCCACCGCGCGCCGGCCGGGTGTGGAAAAGGCCTGCGTGTAACCACGTGGATTCTTTCTGAACTGATCCAATGTCAACCTTCTCGTCCGGAAAATCAAGAGGAAAGCAATGCAATTGGCAGACTCCAGTTCAAACGTTGATCTGACAGCGTGAAAATGTTCTTTTTTCAATCTGAAACTGTGTGAGAAGAAAAGAAACTTTTATTCCGACTGTGTTGCAGGACAAAAATATATCTGATACGTGAGTGTAGATGTTCTCGGCAAAGTGGTGCTGAGAGCGGCGGAGAAAGGGCTTCCGAAGCCAAAGGAACAAAACTCATTTTCTTTTCGGACGAGGTTACTCCGAATAAACGAGTCTCACTAATGGCGCCCAAATTTGGTCCATCTACCTGGGTGTTGGAGGCCGAATTGGGGCCTGACATTTGCTTCGAATCCCGTTGAGTGTTGAGAAACTATTTGTAGCCGCAAGTCAGAGTGAACCGAGTACGCGTGTACCGCTTCCTGACACACTGATCCCTCCATGGCGTCTCAGCCACTGCCCCACCGTTTCACCGCTTCATCTTCACAGCCTCCTCTCTCCGTGGCTATCCGTTGTTTCCTGTGATCCTGGAACGAGCCTGCGCACATTCCACTACAAGTTGTGTTTGCAGTTTTATCTGGAGTCCCTATTCTCTCCCAACTCTGGCGCGTTGATGTGTTCGCAGCCGGGTCGGAAGGAGGCGCGCTACCCGGTCATGGTCTACATCCACGGCGGGTCGTACGAGGTCGGGTCGGGCAAGCTGTACGACGGCACCGTGCTCGCCATGAACGGCGTCGTCGTCGTCACCATCAACTACAGACTCGGCGCGCTCGGTAAGCGAGGGACGCGCGCTGTGCGTGTCGCTTCTTTTCAGTCCCCTGGGGAGAAGTTGTGTCCCTGGAGCGACACAGCGACAGCGGAGCGGAGAATATGTGGGTTGGCGCCGGAATCTCAAGGGCAGAGACACCCGGATGGACGGTTCGGGTGGAAATGGACTCGGAGCCCATAAACCAAGTGGAATAAAGTGGAAAACCTGGGCAGGGCCAGGGTTTCCTTGGCCCTTTTCCACAAATTCTGAATTTGACTCACACCAAATGTGAATCTGCATTCAACAAAGCTTGGTGCGTTCCAGTCATTCGCAGCAATTCTGTGTGGTCCACGAACGGTCGCCCTGTCCCCAGCGGTGCGCTGGTCGTCGCCTGACGTCACAATTTACTGTTTCACTGACATTTTGAAGCTTTTCACAAGAAGACAGGGTTCTCACACTGCACAAAATGGTTTCTGTGAAATCACACAATGACTTTTTGAGACCTTTGGTCGAGAAAGGTGTTGTGTGACTGAGCAGGAACCTTTTTGTGAGGTGAGAACCCATTTCTACCATGATGCGAGCTTGTACGACATGTTTAGAGATCGCAGAGTGGTAGAAAATGACTTCCTGAAATAACTAGAATCTACGTGCGCAATTCCCAAGTCTTTTGACTAGTCATTGTGCTGCTGACAAGCTTTGTGTCAAAACCGGATCCCACGGCTGACGGGTTTGCGAAACGCGACGTCACAACAACTTTAATCTGCACCCAGCTGCTTCCCGTCTGAACACGACCTTGATGTGTCGCCAGGATGAAGGTGAAGGTGAAGGTGAAGGTGAAGGTGAAGGTGAAGGTGAAGGTGAAGGTGAAGGTGAAGGTGAAGGTGAAGGTTCCATCAATTCTTCGTGAAGGACACCTTGAAACCTGGTGGCAAAACTTTGTTTGTGTCTTTGTTGGGGTCGTGATTCGTTCACGTGGACGCAGGCAGAACAGCGTGAACCGGGCTCAGTCCGTCCCTGTCTTCGGCGAGAGACGCTGATCGATTGTTCTGTGAACAAGACATTCAATTTGGTGGCGCATGATGCATCTGAAAACGACAAGCCACTCACCAGCAAAGTGCAGTGTTCTGCTTGTCTCCGATATGACGAAACGATGAACAAGAACGGACTTGGTTTCAAAAGCCAAAATCGCAAGCTTTCATCGTGATGTCCTCGTCACAGGCGTTCCGAGCTCGCAGAATCTCCAATCTGAAGAAAACAGATCCACGAGCGAAGGGTTTGGTTTGTTGTCCCTCTGACCCGGACGCCGTTTTGAGCTACATTTGTTTGAACGGCCGCTGCCTCCCTGAGTCAACGACTGCCGCGCACAATGCACCCAGAGCGAACTCGACCCTTACTTCCAGCCTCCGTTTCTGCGCAGGTTTCTTGACGACGGGCAGCGACGTGATGCGCGGCAACTTCGGCCTGCTCGACCAGGTGGAGGCGCTGCGCTGGGTGCGCGCGCACATCGCGGCGTTCCGCGGCGACGCCGCTCGCGTCACCATCTTCGGGCACAGCGCCGGCGGCGCCAGCGTCGGGCTCCTACTCACCGTGCCCAGCGCTGCAGGTCAGTCCGTCCACCGAGCAGGACTCCTGCCTCTCTGCAATCCATGTTCTCTTCACAGCACAAATCGCCCAAAAGATCAGGTTCAAGTCTGTATGTGTGCAGCATGGTGTCTGGCTGTGTTCGAACCTGCGCTTAAAAGCCTGTGATCCTCAGCTGCAACGCTCATCAACGGATCTCGGGTTAACAAGAGGTGATGCTTGCCCCGAACCCAGCACCCGGGCAGCTCAGTGCAATTATCAACCCTTGCACTGAAAGACGAGTGCGCTTGTGTCAAACAATCTACGTTTCTCCTTCGCAATTGTTGCTGTTTGAAATTCTTCATGTGCCAACGAAAGTTTTACCGCAGAACAAAATCGATCCTTGCCATTTGCCGAGCATCTCATACCCTTGCTTCGATCCCAACTTCCGCTTTCTCACTCAAACGATTTGCTGCGTTGGTGTCCAAAAATAACAGGAAACCGACAAGCTCAATTGCAGGTCAAAACGTCACGGATTTCTCTTTTGTCATGCACGGTGCATCAATGTTTGTGTCGCCACAGCAAACCAGGGTGTGCACGCAGTTTTCGGGCCTCACGTGTGGAGAGAAACCCAGTGGACGGTTCAAGAGTGCACTGACTACTTTCTTGTGCCAATTTACCGTGCACTCAAAGCTTCGCTTTGTTCAGAGAAACATAGGCGTGCTTGTCTGCAGGGTTGTTCCACGGCGTCATCGCGCAGAGCGGGTCCGCGCTCGCCTCCTACAGCTTCCACCAGTCGCCGCTCGTCAACTTCACCAACTACGTGCTTCAGGTGCCTTTGACGTGTCTTGACGCCTCACGTCTCTGAGATCGTGCAAATCTTTCACGTCATCTGTAGATCTATCTTTCAAGTTTATGTGCAAATCAAGATCTGACAAAAACGTGTCCGTGTCTTTGAGACGACTTTCTCCCAGACGGACTGCGTCGCGAAATGTGTCGTTGTTTGTTGGTGGTGACTGACCGCTGCCTGTCGGTGCTGCAGGTCGGGGAGCTGTTCCGCTGCGGCGCCGCGCCGCTCCGAGACGTCGTCCGCTGTCTGCGCCGAGTCCCGTTCATCGACTTCATCACCAAGAGGCAACAGGTGAAGAGACGGGGCGGCCCGCTGGGGTCCATCCAAGCGGAACCCGTTGATTTTGCAAAGACGTAATCACGACGCTTCCGGTGTGAACGACGTGTTCACAGACGCCTCTGTTTGCAGTTCCCGCTGTTTGACCCAATCGACCCCGAGTTCCGCCCGATCATCGACCGCGCGACGCTGCCCGCCGAGCCGCGCAGCCTGCTCGCGCGGGGCCGCTTCACCAAGGTGCCCGTCATCGTCGGCACCGTCAAGAACGAGTTCGGTCAGTTCCTCGACGCTCTCAGCTGCGCTGTGCAAGACAACGTGACTGCGATGTTTTGACACGGAGGTGCACATGGCACTGGACGCGTTTTGTGCTGCACATTTGTGTGCAAACAGAGCAGAGCTAAACGCGCACACCCTGCTGCTCTGCTGGCACCTAAGAGCGGGACTTGCCGTTCAAGAGCGAACCCAGTTGCGCAAAGTCTGATGCGCACAATCTGAAAGAATTTTGAACACCCCGACAGGAAACTACTTCAACGGTGGCGCGCGTCACAAGCCGGCGTTCGACCGGGCGCTGGACCGTCTCGTCCGCAAGTTCACCGGCTACAACCAGGCGCTGGCGGACGTGGTGCGCTACGAGTACACGGACTGGAGGAAGGTGCAGCGCCTGCACGGAGACGACACCTACTACGACCGGGGAGGGGTGAGCAGCGCCCGTGTAACGAAATAGACAGACACCTGAAGTCAGGAGACACGGGTACCTCATCAATTCAATTCTCACCTGAAATGGCTGGACACTCATCAAGGCTCTGAGTGGCTTGTGCCAGCTGATATCAAGTGTGTGAGTTGAAATAAGGAGGCATGAGGTAAGGAACAAAGAGCCTGCTTTCAAACCTGTCTGACTTTTGGCACAGCCTTGGGGCCCTCACCCCATTCGTCCTGGTTTCGCTGTCTGACAAGGCGCGGTGCTGAGCGAGAGTGAGGAATGCTGTCAAAGGAAGGATCACTGTCAATGTCATTGTGCGATGTCCCTTCAGGGAAGAACACTTAGTGGCTCGCCAAAAATTTTTTCCGGCATATATATGCCAAATCGGCGAAGATGTCCTGTCCCATCCTATCCCATCCTGTCTTGTCCGTCCCCTTACCCCCGCCCCCCCCCCCACACAGACAAGTTTGAATGGACTTTTGGGCTGGGTTCCTACATCTGAGGCTCAATACTGTGTCTCAGTTGCTATCTCCAATAGCCAATGTGGTACATCTCAAGCAAGACATCCCTTCCCATCCTGTCATGTCCCATCCCCCCCATCTGATGGACAATACTAAAAATGTCATATCTCAGCTTCTTGTCAAGAAAGAGCCTGGTTGTTTGAAAGCACTTTCAGGATTTTGTAATTTGGTTGCTATAAGTATAAAAGGGTCAAAAAGAAAGAAAAGACTGTTTTAATTTACTGCCAAAACAAAATGAAGGGGGACATCGTACCCGCAGTTGCCTTTAGCATTGCTTCTCTTGTTATCACGAGCAGCGACCTTGACACAAGGCCGATCGGGTGATTGTTTGGAACTTGCGTCATTGTCTTGGGATTGAGAAGGGAGAGACACGCCTGACAGTTTGCTTTCTGTTTCCACGCGTCGTGATGGAGACACAGCTGTGTTCAGTCTTGTCAGACCGTGCACGAGTCACCGTGCACGAGTGGTCGAGCGATATCTGTCAGAGGTTTTGTTTCCTCGTGCTCCCATTTCCGCTGGTTGAGTGTCAGTCGATCCTGGCCGGTGTGCGGGGGTGTGTGGAGTCCTTCGCTGTTGAGTCGGCGTCTCAAGCTGCGAAGGGCAGTTCTTGTTTCAGTTGTCGCCTCAACGCTGCCAGCTTTGAACCCCGGAGCGATGTCTTTGCAGGGCAGGGCAAGGTGGAGTTGAATGTTAGAAACATTTGGGGAAATCACACTGCAGTTCAACTGCGGCTTGACACATGAATGTTTATTTGGCCATTTGACGAGCTTCACGAGCTGCAGTGAGGTTCGCCTCGCTGTGCGGCTGTGTCGGTCTGGAGCCGAGCAGCTCATTCAAATTCTCTCTGTTTAATTGTCTCTGCAAGTGAGAAAATGAGATTAAACCGCCTGTGAGCTCCATCTTCTTGCACTTGTATTTTTGACATAACAAGGAATGTGGACTATTTCTTGTGTTGTTTTGTTTGGTGTTGAGGTTGTTGAGTCCAACGTGACCGACTCTCGCCCTCGTCTCGCCACAGCTGCTGTCCGACATGCACATGGTGGCTCCGACCGTCGACCTGGCCGTCGCGCTGTCCAACCACTCGGACGTGCGCGTGCACCAGTACCACTTCACGGCGCACGACTCGTACCACTCGGTGGAGCTCAACTACGTGTTTGGGGCGCCGTTCAGCGGCGTCTTCGCCGACGAGATGAGCGGCGGTCACGGCAAGAACTTCTCGGAGCGCGACCGCGCCCACAGCCGCTTCATGATGCGCCTCTGGACCAACTTCGCCAAGTTCAGGTGCGCTCGCTCTCTCACTCGCTCGCTCGCTCGCTCTCTCGCTCTCAGTCTGGCTGCGTTCCACTCGCCGCACCAACGAACTGCACCGACTCCACTCACGCTGGGGATCCCTAAACCGAATTCGGTGACAGACAAAACCATCCTGACGCTTCGCGTGTTGGATCTATATACCTGAGCAACCAGGTTCACTTGCTGTCACGACCATCCTCAGTGGTTTTGGTCTGCGAACCAAGGGCGCGAACTGTCAAGTTCAGAGTGTTGACCGTGGGAAAGTCAGTTCGCGAACCGACGTCCTTTGATCCATTTGACTCTTTGGTGTGAGTTGTCGCTGGCAAGTTCCAAGCAAAGGTCACACTGACGCTGCACCTTCGGAAGGCGCACTCACATCACCGAAACAAGACTGCATCCGATCTTTCCTGGTGATGCACAACAGTTTCGCCAGTGTTTGTCATTTGACAACGGAGAGTTCCCATCGTTCCGGCTGTCAGACGCGAGAGTGTCTCGGTGCCTGGACGAGCTGATGGTCCACACACACACACACTGCTCCCAGCCAAGCAATTGTCTCGCTTCTGTCCTTGACACGTTAATCACACTGAAGCATCAGGTAAACAATGCTCTGACATATTGGCTGCCGGTGAGAAGTGTGCGGCGGATATCAAGGACGACAGAGTGACCGACACGGTCGTGTGCGCGAAAGTTCGTGTTGTGGCGTCAAGGAGAAGCAGTCTGGACACGATCTGCGTCTGTATATATTGGCTCGACATCACATTTGAGGTTCTTTTCAGTATGACTGTTTTTGGTTTATCGAACAACTTCTCTTGCTGTATTTTGGTCTTCACCCAGGTGCAAAAGACTCACCCTTATTGTATGCAGTCTCTGCTGGACGGACTGTAGAGTTGGCGGAATTACTTCTGAGTTGACCGCTCACTTACCAACGCCCGGACCCCGACTCGTCCAAGGCGCCCTCCACCTCCCGGCCCAGACCAAACAAGAATCCTCCATGGAAGGGTTCTTGAAACTTGTTTCTTGTTGTTCCAGGCACCCGACACCTCCAGAAAACAGCGTGCGCGGACGCAGCGGTGCCAGCAGCCGCGACGGGCACGACATGTTTTGGGAGGAGTTCAGACATCGCAACAAGAGCTACCTCCACCTGTCGCCGCACGGCAGCCGCATGAAGCAGCACCTCCGCGCCGAGAAGGTCGCGTTCTGGAACGTGCTCATCCCGCGTCTGAAGACCGACTCCAAGTACAGACCCGTGTACGATTCCTACAAAAAGGACTACGTCGCCAAAATGTGGGCGTTTCTCGGGATTTCTGCTGTGTTGCTGCTGGGAATCGTCATATTGTTGGTTTTGCTGATTCGCGCCAAGATGCGGGAAGTGGATGCACAGCGGACGCTCTGGGCGGACCCGGGGGCGGAGCGCGCCAACGGGCACGGCCCGACCATCGTGTAGCGGACGAGGCGCCGCCGGCGCGTCGCGTCGCGTCGCGTCGCGTTGCGTTGCGTTGCGTTGTGTTGCGTTGCGTTGCGTTGCGTTACGTCGCGCAGTGTGGGCCCAGCCTCGGCCTGAAGCGACGCGTGAGGAGAATGACGACGGCGAGCACGTCGACCGCCCTGACGAAGAACACTGTGGGGCTCGTGACTGTTTGTGGAGACGTTTCGAGCCGGTTTAATGAAGCGACAAGAAACGGGGTTTTGTTGACATGGGTGTCTGGCCATTTCGTTACACCGGCGAACCTTGCGTTGCCCCTCCCTCAAGTTTTAGCTGTGGGGTTTTACAGGGAGGGCAAGTGTGTTGTGTGTGACTTCAAGCTCCGAGCAAACAAAAAGAAAGACCTCAGCAGCTTCTGAAGGAAACCGGGACCACAGCCGCGGGCGAGATGAAGCAGCCGTCGTCAGTTCGTCACGAGTCTGGCGTCCCAGAAGTCGACTTCACTGGCGCGCTCTGCGTGACCTGTGAAACGCTTCTCCGACAGAAGCAACAACCGTCAGAGAGTTGCGCTGCGTCGTCAAAGTGTCTGTGACTGCGTTGTTGTCATTTCAACCGATCCATCATTCTCCGCGATTGAAACAGTTTTCAGTTTTCTGACACAGACCAGACCATCAAAGAAACGGACCCTTCGCTGCTCCCAGGACCAGTTGGGAACCCTGGGGAAGCGCCACATCGAGAGCTACCCGGTCACGCCACTGCGCTGGACACAGCATTCTGGTTTATCAGTTGAAGCCGATCTGTATCGAAGCGATCACGGTTGCTTCTCGTGGATTTGTGACACCTTGCAGTGGCAATTTTTCACCCACAATCTGGTGTACGTCGCTGGAGCTGTGTGTGTGTGTGTGTGTGTGTGTGTGTGTGTGTGTGTGTGTGTGTGTGTGTGTCACGTTCGCTTGTGGCACGTATTTCTGATGGTCGTGGTTGGAATGTTGTCAATCGGATTTTGAAACGTGTGAGAAAGTTGTCATCTCACCAACTTGTCAATAGGCTGTCAATATTGTACAGGAAGTTGCTGCATTTGTATTCTGATCCAATTTCATGAAATGTTCTGTACAATTGCATCAAGACAGACTTCTTGGCTTTCAGCAAGCAGCTGTTTTCAAACGCGACGTGGGACCCAGTTTTAAGACGTCTGAAGTCTGCTGCGAGCAACTTGCTTGTACTCGTACTTGTACATTTGTATTTTCTTTTTGTGGATGGAATCCCAAGGTCCCGCCGCCTGCAGTTATTGGAGCACGCACAATTCAAACGAGCTGAAATGTTCCAGCAGTGAAACAAAATGTGTCCACAAGTTACGTGTGAAGGTGTCTCAAGTAAAGAGATTGTGGAACTTGTTCAGCAGTGTTTTGTTTGCGTTGAAATCAATGGACAGGCAGGTTCAGCAGAATTCACCAACGTGTACGTAGACGTGCATATCTCCAGAACGGCAAAAACGTAGCTTCCATCACTTTCACGTCATGTGCAAACGCAGCACACCTTCAGTGCATTCTGTCCTATTTTTCAACCAATTATTCCACAACTTTGTTCAACACATGTATGCAGTATCACAAAGAGGAAAGGAATTTGTTGAAACAAACCTCCAAACAACAAGCCTGAAAAGTAACGATGGCTGTTGAAGAATAAGAACTACGTGTATGTGTACGTTTGTGTGTTTCTCCCTGGCTTGCTCTCCTTCACGCGTCTTGGATGCTTGGATTTCCGGTCAAATGCTTTGAGTCTGGATGCACAGACACGTTCAGTCCCTTTGTAACCTGAGAGTCACGAGCCCAAGAAAGACCAGAAAAAGTGCCAGGAAACCCGAAACGTGCAAAAGACGCGAGCAGACGGTGAGTAAAACGCAGGAACTCAGGCTTGGTAAATGACCGAGCTGAAGCTGTACACTGAGAACCCTGATGCAGGGGCAAAAAGCTGGAGCTCGCACGGCGCGGAGACAGGATTCCTCCCCTGTCTTGAAAAACAATGGGATTTCACCCAGGTACAAACGCCGTGGACTTGCGGATGCCCCGAGACACAGGAAGCGATGGTCCACACAGGGCAGAACGAACCCGTTCATTTGAAACAACCGTGGCCCGAGCCAAAACGCGCTTGAAACTTCTTTGGGGTCTTGCGAAACGCTGAGAGCATTTTTGTTCATCAGTCCAGTCGTGGCGGATTCAGAATTTCTGTGTAGAACAGACAATTTGTTGAAGAAGATTTGTGTGCCCGACCGTTTTACTGTGGGTCTTTTTGATCAAGCCAACAAGTAAGTGGCACCTTTCAGCACTCCGGGTCCCGCTTTGACTGACAAGTCCTCTCCCGTGAAGCTGATGTGCTCGGTGAAACCCCATAAAAAATGTATCTGTCCCGTATAGAAGGAGTTTTTGTCAAAGCTCAGTGGACCATACACAGATAATCATCATGCACAGTGAAAAGTCCCTGTGTGAAGCTCCGCAAGAAAACGCAGACCGGACAAACCCAACGGATGAACCACGGTCTGAATGATCTTTTTAGGTGATTTGAACCATACATTGTATAATGTATAATGTATGGTGGTGAAAATCACCTTCAGGCATCAAAAGGCAAAATGTGTGAATACAAGTTTGAAAGTGTTCTATTTGTTTAATTTTTGGTCATGTTTTGTTTTCTCATTCACTTTTGGGCCGCAGTTTATGCCCAAAGTGTCAAAAGAACAAATTTTTTATTTTGTAGTGTTTTACGGCCAAAAAACTAATATGGCTGATATGGTGAAATTGGGGTATGGCTGTATAGCTCGGAAGTAGTTGATTTTTCCTGAAGTGGGGTTGGAGGTTACATTCCAAAGTGTGGACAGACACACACATGAATGCTACTGGTTTTTAAGCCGTCAGCGGCACCTAGATGGCCCGCTACGCGCGACCATCAGCAATGTTCGCCTGTGCTCGTACGTGTTTATGTGGTGTTCACAAATGAATCATTAATCGCGCCATTATGAGCTGAACGAGTTGGGAGTCTGTTGTGGTTTCTTTATCGTCCGCAACACAGACAGGTTGGTGGTGATATCGACGTTTTTCTGGACACGCAGGGTTCAAAACCAGAGACGGACTCACTGGATCCCACCGTAAAATCCACCTCAAAACAATACAGTGTCAAGGGCCAACTCTGAGTTTCGTGCTGGTGCGTTGAGAAACGCATCCCCACCCAGAATCGGTCAACAGCTTTCGAATTGGTCTGTGCATTTCTGCAGGGGCTACTCCTGAGCTGTGGTGGCGTTCGGAGACCCTGAGAATGGTCGCCGTTGGCATCAACAGCGTCGGTGCTGTTTCTTCCCAACCTCAGTTCGTCTTCCCTTCAGGAAAACTCGCTGTCGTGGAATCAAGGCGCGGAACAGGTGCAGCATGGTGGGTGGAACCTTGCTTCTCTCAAACAAATACACTCATGCACAAACATGATCCACACTTTGACGCGGAAACATTGCAGGTGTTACGAACGTTATCACAGCAAGGCAAGGCAGTGTTTGAATGCAAAGAAGGTTTGAAACTGTGTTCAATATCAATTTTGGAGAAAAATATCAGACCTTCGTGACTGAAGTGATTTTCAGAACGGCATAGTTTTTCATTTTATTTGGTCTCTGGAGCCTAATCTTCAGAAGTTTACAACATTTTGTTAAGAAAATGAAACCAAATTGAAGAAAAGAATCCCGCAACCAAGTTTGATTCTTGCTTCGTCGTCCGAGGCTTCAGACTGTTCATGACCCCCCCAAATGGTGATTACTTGTACCAGTACAAATCCATACAATTTTGATCTTTCCCAACATTGGTCTGGCCTTCTTCTGTAAGACTGACAAGTGTGTGTGTTGGCTTTTGTTCTCTGCGTTTCCTCGGTGCACTGGACTCTGTTGGTTCCAGCTGAGTTGACTCACGGTTTGTTTGTGCTGCAGTCGAGGCAGCAGGCGCGAGGCCGGGGGAAGCCGGGGCCGGGCCGGGCGCCCCCGGGGAAGGGAAACCCCCGCGCCGCGCCCAGGCACGACAGGAGCAGGCTCACCGAGGAGGAGGAAGAGAGGAGGAGAGGTACCTTTTCTCCATGGCCTAGAAAACTTGAACAACCAGGAGCCACCCTGAAAATTTCCGGAAGAGCCGTCGACCATCTTCGTTGGTCTTGACGACAACGGGTTATTGAACTTCTGAAGTTTCTTCAGAAAATTTGTGAAAGTTCAAGTTGGCCTTCACACCAATTCACATTCAGAAGAGTCTTTGTTCAGTGTCGCGCTGTTTTCAGAATGGGAGGAGGTTTTTGTGGAGTTCGATGAAGACGACGACGGCTTCTTGGATGCGGCCGAACTCGGTGAGTCTTTCTGGCTTCAAACCACACAAAGACGATTCAACACGGCCCTGGGAGAGTCTATGCCTGAACGCAGGCTGCCTCATCGAAGACAAGATGACTGCACAACACTGACCCTGAGATGCAGCAGCAGAGTGTCCGGAAGCCGACCCAGTGCAGCGCGGCTGACTCCCCTGTTTCAGGGAACCTGATGCGGGTGGCGGGGCTGAACCCGACGGAGCGCGACATCGCCGCGCGGCGGGAACTCATCCGCAAGTTCGACAGCGACGGTGAGCGCTCCTCCTACAACTGTGGCGTCTTGTCTTGCTGTTTGACCCCATTTGTTTCTCAGTACACGCAGCGAGATGTGCTTCTCAAACTGCGCTGAATTTGCGATCCTATTCCTCGAACTGTGCAATGCACAGCAGAGAATTCAGAGTGCGCTGGTTCACCAGAAACAGCGATGAGTTCCACATGACGAGAAGAAACGAGATAAAACGTATGTTGAACAGGGACTTCGTCATTCAGAACGAAAGGTCTGAGAATGCGTGTGATGCTATCGACCGCTTGTTGTGCTGCAATTTGTCCTGCGTCTAAAATTGATTTCTTTGAGCGACAAAAAGACATGACAGCCAGACAGATGGAACAAACTGTTTTCGATCTGAAGGTGTCAAGTCAGCGACAAGTAACTTGACAACCGCATCTGAGGATGCGTTTTTGTTTTGTGGAAATCTCCAAGTCAAGCGGATTTGAATTGAGGAGGCACCCATACATGTACTTCCTGATGCGGGGTGGCTGGTAATTGAAGAACACCGGTTGCAACCGTTGCCAGTGAAACAAAAAGACATGCCAAAGAACACAAGAGCAGGCGAACAAATGTGATTCTGTACTCGTACACGTGCGACAGGGTGGGTCCAAGCCTTGGGCCCCTGCAGGCCATGGTACCTCTTTGGGTGGCTTGACAGCCATTTGTGAACGCGTCTGGTGCGCATTGTCCATTTCCTGAGCAACGACAGTTAACTTTGCAGGCAACTGTGTGTTGGACAAGGACGAATTCTGCAAGATGATGGCTGACATGTGGCGGCAGAAAGAGGAAGAGAAGGGCGAGCTGCTGCGAGCATTCGAGGTGCGAGGCCCTTGCGTCGTGCAGGAAAGCAATCCATTTCAAACCGCCCATTGAGAGCTTTCAGAACAAATCAGGCATTTCGACTGACTGAAAATAACTTGTTGAACGATGTGAGAGCAACCAACACATTCAATTGCAACGAACACACACACACACACACGTGTACACACACGTGTACACACACACACTCACACACACGCACACACACACACACACACACACACACACACACGTGCCTTCACGGTGCGCTTCTTGCTGCAGTGTTTCGACGCGAACGGCGACGGGTTCCTGCAGGAGCGGGAGCTGCTCGACGTGCTCTGCAACATGGGCCGCGACCCGATGCGCCGCGACGTCGTGCGTACCCAACACGCGTGCAGCTCTGCACCGGGGCGTAGTCGCTGAGGCGACTCGGTGCCCATTGGGCTGCTGTGTTCCCCACTTGTTCTCAAATTTGCACTGTGCCCGAGACGACAAAGAACTTTCTCTGTTCTTCGCAGGCCCACGTCCTCTTCAACGAATGCGACAGAAACAAGGACGGAAAACTTGATTACAACGGTGAGAAGCCCGCCAACTTTCCGCAGACACCTTTCGTTTTAGGTTTGCCACCTGTTTGATCGGGACTGCGTTCCGAATCCTGAACCCGTCCTGGAACTTCGAGGCTGTCATCCTTTTCAGAGACGTTGAGAGCGAGTTTGAATTTCACTTGTACGCCCTCCCGACTCCCCACGACAGATCGGAGCACATTTGTGTTCAGCTTCTGGCTCGAATCTTCCGTTTTCGTCTTTTCTGCAGAGTTCGTCGAGCTGTTTGGCTGAGACCTGGCACCAGGAATTGGCGTCACTGCTAACCGGAGCAAGTTTGGTTTTGCGAGCGATGATCTCAGATTAATTTTATGTTCGAGTCAGCAACAGCGTCACGAGTGTTGTTTGTGTCAATGGACTGAATGAACGCATTCAGATGTGCGGCCGTGTGTGTGTGTGTGTGTGTGTGTGTGTGTGTGCCTTTGGTCCTGAGAGGATCAGGCGTGAGTGTTTCCAACCAAATAAATGACGCAACATATGCCCCACGACACGTGGCGCGTTCTGGCAGCGATACGTAATTGATGAAAAACAGACGCAAGAAAACGAAGATTTCCGTTCACCTGAAAATGAACATGGCTGGATTTTGTGCTCTCTTCACAAGGAGAAGTCGAAGTGTGACACAACTGCGCTTGCGTGAGAATTTCGAACATTTTTATCGAGCGCTGCAGGTGTTTGTTGTATCTCATTTGCAGACAAATCTCGCCGATGCACACTCACAAGACTCCAGATCGCACGATAAAGGCCCTCTGATGAAAATGTGAGAAGTGATATCTTCTCAAAATTGATATACTCTCACGCAACTGCCGCATTGTTTATTCCATACTGGTCTGACATGTCGTGCAAAGGTTTCATTGGAGACACCAAGATGTGCCAGAACAAGAGAGATGTTTGCTCGGGATCGTTCGTTCAGAACAGGGGCCAAGACAGCGACGGTAGATCTGTTGACACGTGGTGCCCTCGTGTTTCCTCTTGAGGGAGAGTCCCGTGAGTCGGTCCGCACGACTCGTGCGCGGCGCGGGACGCACAAGGGGAACTCACTCGTGGAAATCAGTGCGAAACGGTCCCGATCGTTTCTTCTTTTCTTGAAATGAAGCGCAACCACGAAAGCGGTGAGGAAATTTGGAAAAAAAACTTTAATCATCAAATACATCCATCCAAAGAATAAAAACTTCTGTCAAATCAAAAGCAGAAGTTGCTTGTCTATTTCTTGGAGTCCTTGATTTTCTCGGCGTTTTGAGGGAAGTACTCCTGCTTCAGCGCTTCGGCCGACATGCGATTCCTGTCTGCAGAGACGCTGCGCTTCTGCCGGGGCTGCAACGAAAAGAAAAGCCAAGTGCCGTGCGAGGTGAACTTCTTGAACCGATGTTAGCTGGTGTGGACACACCCACCCCGATCCTGGATCCTTTAGCTCGTGTGTAAATCCATTTTGGCACACGAGGTGTATCAAACTCGTATCTCCCTGGCCGCATAATTGCACATTTGCACTTCGAACACACGGTGCTGGAGCTCCTGAGTGGGACCCTGGTCGGGTCCTTCCCCTGCGGTTCCTGACGTGGAGCCTCTGCGTCCGGGCGGAGACGAGTCGCACCTGGTTCTGCGCGTCGCGCGCCCTGCCGCCGCCCAGCTTCTCGCGCAGCCGCTCAATCTCCTCCCACACCCCCGAGTTGGCGCGCTTCTTCTTCTTCGCGGCCGCCTCGCCGGTCTGCAGACGACAGAACGCAGATGCGATTTCAACCAACTTAACTCGAAGACACCAGGTCTTATTCAGAGAACCAAGGTTTGGGTTTCTGGTCAAAACCTAACAGGAACGTGTCGTCTGGTCATTGGGTAAAGTCTCTCAGAAACGGCATAAACTGACACCGCAGTTCACGTTGGGTTCTCAGTCCACAGTGTGGGAGGTTTACGTTGTCGGTGTTCTGCCAAATTAACGTTGCTCCAGACATAAAAATCTGCGAGTTCACTGTCACAGAACCATTTTCCCTCAAAAACGGATACTGGTTTTGCTCGCAACTTTTTCTTTGTTGTTTTTTTTTTTCAAATACGAGAAGAGTTGGATCAGGGCCAAAGCAGCCAGCGCTGTAGATGGTTCCCACTGGAGACGTTGTTTCTTTTCGCTTGACGGACACTGGGTCGTCACCCCGCGTCCCGTGCGAACCTGCCGCAGGCGGCGCAGGGGCGGCGGCGCGCCGCGCCTCACCTCGCGCTTCTTGAGGTCGTAGTCGTTGAGGTCGACTCCGCCCCAGCAGTCGGGAGACGAGTCCGAGTCGCACGGATCGTCGCACGGGTCCGCTGCAAAAGAATCGACACCTGCCGGGAAAATGGACTCGGTGCAATGCCGCCCCCCCCCCCCCACGCTCCACGTTTGCTCAGGGTTCTGGCAGAAGTTTGTCTCATTCCTGTCCAATGGGATCACGCGCGCGACCAAGTAATCCGTCCTTGCATCACATTGGACGCCCTCGCATTTGGCTGCGTTCCTTCGGTTTTCGCAGTCTAACAGCAGGTGCTGAGCACACAGTCAGTTCGGTGAGAGAACCTGAGAACCTGGGTCGTCCGTGAATGAATGAACTGCACCGGAAGTGTTGTAACAACTCACGCTGGTGGCACGGATGGTCGCACGGTTCTTCGCACGGGTCCGGACATGGGTCGCACGGATTCTCGCAGTCTGGAGTGCTTTCGTCGCAGCAGGGTGGTGGATCGCACGGGTTGTCACAGTCCGGGGTGCTTTCGTCGCAGCAGGGTGGTGGATCGCAAGGGTTGTCACAGTCCGGCGTGCTTTCGTCACAGCAGGGTGGTGGATCGTCGCACGAGTTGTCGTCTTCGCAGCGCTTCTGCATGGTCGCCGCGTGCGACGCCGCGACCAACAGCGCCGCCAGCGCTACCTCCCGAAACCTCATCCTCCTAAGTCGCTGCAGTGCAGAGAGGGGCGGACAGAAAGGGCTGAAGCGAGAACGCCGTGAAGACAGCAGCAAGGTCCTGGCAGCGTGGTACGCAAAGTCACCAGTATTTTGAACATGGCTGACAGAAAAGAGGGCCAGGGATTTGACTCCTGGTACTTGGAATCTGTTTGGCGTCTGTTTTTATCAGGTGCAGCAAAACACGAGGAACTCTGAAAACCGAAGTGAGCGTTCCTAATCTGCTGTACCACGCTGCGCGGACGGTAGTCCGTCGTCTCAGTTACCGTTTGGGAAAGATGTCGTGGCTCCGCAACCCACAAGAATTCTTTCCCATATCGTACGAGCATTTGTCTCACCTTTACCTCAAGCAATTGCACCAAAAGAACTTGTTCTTTATGGCCTGAGACT
>JAAUXT010007811.1_pt1 | contig 21420 bp, 21 predicted proteins | sample 7278171 | NCBI WGS metagenome assembly JAAUXT01 (sample SAMN14350112, study PRJNA611818) | marine sediment metagenome | isolation source: surface marine sediment (1.8m) | place: French Polynesia: Moorea | collected 2018-08 | reverse complement strand
TGGCCGAAGAATGGTCCCGGCACTTCCCCTCCCCCCGAGTCCCCCGTCCCAAATCGCCAAATCAATTCACCCCCCATTTTCTTCTTTTGCAGCGTATGTTCCACAGGTACAACATTTTTTTTATTTTGACAAGAATGACATGTAAAGGTTGAATCTAACTTCCTCTTTGAAACTTGAGGTACACAACAGAGGGGGAAAATCGTTCGGAGTAAGGAGGCGCTTGAGGCCCTTGTTCCCCTCAATGACAACACACAAGCAGACTTTTTTTTCTGAAATTCACGTGATTTTCCTCAACATATCGGTAAACCCACATTAATTTGTCTTGGGTCTGGGTCACTCAGGCTCTGACCTCAAGGTTGTGCAGCGGTTCCATGGGTGAACTCGCCCTGAGCTGCCAAACTGCAATCAACATGCATGTGTGTGTTCCTCAACAAACATTGTCATGGGCACGCACAAAAGCAAGAAATGGAAATCAAAATGTAATGTTCTATCCTTACGTCTTCAAGAAAACTGTTTTGAACTTTGTTTTCGAACAACTGAATCTTTGATAACACACCTGTGTCCTTTTTCGAGCAACGTCTGCCTACTTCATTGACAAAGTTGAACATAAAATTCATAAATTGTGTGTTTTCTGCATATTGTCATGTTCGGCGAGATAATCGCCGTTGTTAACACTTCTGTGTTCTCCTGATAACGAGTCCAAGTGGCTACTTCGGGCTGTTTTGTTCCACAATCAAGCCAATTCTGAGTGCGCCACCTGCTACACCGAGCGTCTCGTAAGATCCTCAACAAATGAAAAAGTTGGGGTTTTTTTTTTCTTTTTGCGCAAGCTGAACAGGAAAACAACAAAACGCAAAGTTTTTAAATTCCATGTTGTGTGGCTTTCGGCACAAAGTTGACAAAATGTCGACGCTTTGAAATCAATTCTTCCGAACACCAATTTTTGCTGAAAATTATTGCTGAACAGAGCAACTTCACCGATACTTGAACAGAACTGCTATAGGGCGCGAGGGTACCACTGTCTGCATTGTTCGGGTCCTGTTCCGAGGTACAGTCAATGCGCACCCAATCTTGGTGTTGAAAATGTCTGCATTTTTCGCCCCACAAAACGTGAAAAATACACAGCAATGTTTCATGCGCACCCCAAGTTGTGACGTTGGTTTTGGTCAAGAAGGTACGCACCATTGTGCGCAAAATTCCGATGCCCAGAAAAATGCAAGTGAAAGCATATGAAATGAAACAGAAAGGAGGAATGAGTGCCAGCCTGCAACGCACAACCCATGTGCACCTCCGTCTGAGACAATCGCACTGGGATCCTTTGTCGAATAAAGACTAACTCGTGTTCCCAGTTGACTGTTGTTGTCTTTATTGCTGGCTGGTGATGAACTGACAAGCTTGTCACAAATTCTGGTTTGTACACTCAAATTGATTGATGCATGAATATTATATTATATTCCGGATTGATATAGAATAATACGGTTGTATACGGATGGTTCGAGAATATGATGGAAGTTTACCGAATATACTACATCCTTGACGCACTTGCAACTCGGGTTCAAGTCCGAGCCGGTGGCCGCACAATTTTGGTCTGCCCAAAGTCGAGTTTTCCTGCTTTTTGGCATTTGACGCAGTAGAGTCTGTGTGAACCTCAGTTGAGTCCTTCCCCCCTCCCCAGTGTCACTCACACAGGTCTGAGAACCAAAACCCCATCACAACGGGAGCCATGCCCCTCATGCAGAGGTCGCCACAAGACGGAAGAAGTTCAGTTTTTCTCCACAACGAGTGCGACGTCAGAGCTTTGCAGACTGCTACCCTTGATGTAGTCTCAGGTGAATTCACTCGCGCGCAACAATTAATCAGCACGTGTGACCAAAAGTGTTTTGTACCTTTATTTTATGAATTCATGTGTTCAGACCTTCTCTGAAAACCACAAACGATATGAACGTGAGGTTTTTCTTGCACGTCTGCAAGAATGTCAATCGCCCCAAGCATGATTTTACGACTACACACTTGGGCAACACAACGCGTATCACAAAATAACCTGACGTCAAAACGGCATTCTTTTTGAGAAGAACAAACCAAGAACGTTGTTTGACAAATCCGAAACTAAAAAGGAACTGGAATGCACACTGCTACTCCCATGTCCACTGCAGACTGTCATAAAAGTTGAAACTGAAGTCGAAAACGAACTTCTTCCTGTTTGTTGCAACAAAGCTCAAGAACGCACTTTTGAAAGTGCCCGCATAGTTAAGCACACACAAGGCAGAACCTTCGTTTCTCACTCACCAACCAAATTCGGAAACACCGACAAAATAATTCGATGAGTCTGTACAAAATATGAAGGAACAAACAAACAAACAAACACGCGCAGCAACGATGCATGGAACATGATTGTGATGGCGAAGTTTCGTCATTCCCCCCACCCCACCAGGAAAAGTGTCCAGTGAACAAATAGTTCCCACCATTCGACAGAACTCCCAAATTTCCCTCCAGTGTCAACATTCTTCTGTTACGAATTTCTTCAATCTCCGAGATGCCACTCTTACAGCATTTATCACTCGCACTAATGTTGATATTCAATGAGAATGCTTCGAAATTACAACTCTGTCTTGGACTTCCTCTTCTTGCCGTCTCTCGTGTAGCCCTTCAGTTCATCAGTCGACTCACGTGCCAGATACTTGATGAAATCGGACACTTCTCTGCCACCCTGAAGACAGACACTTGATTTTTGGCGAAACGGCACGAAAAAGACGCCACTTGACTTGCTTTTCTCCGATTTGCACCTCGGAACACCGGTCAGTGCTGAAGTAGGGCTCGGTGATGCAGCGGGTGTTGGCGCGCACCCAGCCCGTTTTTTGTGGGAAAGGGCGTGAAAATGTCGAACATTTGGACACAATCTTTTTCAAAATCCACCCCAGTGATATTTCTTTCACGGTGGGTTTTCGAATGAGACTGCCGAACCGCACCCAGTTTAGCGACCCAAGTGACAAGGAAGCTCGACAGGGTTTGCGCTCTCACGGACCAAACCGCAGAGGTTTGAAACAATCACTGGATGGCGCGGAAATCTCAAATCACCGGACCATACTCAAAGCCAGCAACACCATTTGAAGGCAAACGCACACGTGCACACACAGGTACCCCCAACTCACACGTTGACGAAGAAAATCGACACAGCTTTCTTTCGCACACGTACCGAACTCTCACGGTTGTCTTTGTTCAACTCACCTCATATTTCCTTGGACTGCTTTTTGAACCCTTCGGGGAAAAGTAAAGTGTTGGAAATCTGCAAGACAAAAGTGAGCAACTGTGTGAATGGTCTCGCATACTTTCTGGTTTATTACATCGGTGTTTTCACCATTTGACAGCTGAAAAGTTTCATGCAGCTACATTCACTTCCCAAAATGAATTCCAGTGTGGCGACATACCCCGAAACTTTGTAGGGAGAAGGGACATCGTTTGCTGTGGCATCCATCTTTGCAATGACGATGTCTTCTTCGTTCTTCAACTGAAAAGTCGATCCACACATCATCATCTTCCTCTTTGACAAAGGTAAGTTTGAAAACTTGTGGGCAATGGCGAAGAAAACATGGAAATCACACAACAAGCCAAACCTTTTCTGCCAGCTCATCGTACTTGGGAGCGAGAGTCTTGCAGTGTCCACACCAAGGTGCGTAGAACTCAATCAACACGTCTTTTGTTTCATCATTCACAAGTTTGTTGAACTCTTCTGCCACAACCACCTGTTAACAAATCAAGTGTTGATCGCCAAACTTTAGCAACATCCGCAAATCCCAGAATCAGCGAAATTGAGAATACGAACCTTCACAGGGTCATCGTTACTCGCGGGGATGGGTTCAGATTTCAAGTATGGCTTCAAGCTTCCAGCCATCAATTCTGTGACGAACTTTTCCAGGTTGTCCATGCTGCAAACATCGAAATGCAACTCGTATTGCTCCACTCACGTAAATATGCCGGCTAAAAATTGCACTTCGTTTGCAAGTTCGACGCATCCGCACCTGAACTCATCCTTCATGACGAACTTCTGATCGGCAGAGTCCTTGGCAGCGACAACTGGCTTGTCTCCCGAAGCCGACAGACCGAACTCTGACAGCTCGTAGCTCATGTCATCCTTGTTTGACACGGCAAAGTAAACCTTCTGGTCTGTAAATTTCTTGGCCACCTTCATGATTCTGGAAAGAAGCGTACGAGTTGTGTGCCACAGAAAAGAATGTGCGCGTTCTTCTCTCCCCGTCACTCGGAAGGTCACCAACAATCACGAACCTGTTTCTCCAGTAATTGGTTCCTTTCGCGTTTTTCACGTAGTCGACATCGTAGTACGCGACAACGAGAGGCGTCTTGAACTGGGCAGTGTTGGCAGACGTCCGGTGTCCACACAAGCCGTGGCTGCAATACGTACACCAACCACACGTCATGTTTTCGCTCCAGCGATCAAACCACACATCAAGAACATCGGGTTCGAGGCGTTTGAAGGTCAGACGCTGCTCAAACTCACATGTTGTCCGTGACCCAGGACTTCATCTTGTGCAGCACAGCGTCGTCCGAATATTTCAGCTGATTCTCCTCGAATTTGTTTTGCAGGCGTTTGGGGTGGAAGATGACAACATCACTGCAACAGCAAAAAATTTCCGTCCATGAACCGCCAGCAAAAGCAACATTCTGGTGACTGAAGAATTGGCTTTCAGCAAGTACACGTGCACATTTACGGATTCCGGACACACAAACCCGATAGTCTTGCATTCAGTCCGCCGATTTGCAAGAAGTGGGTTCATCAGCTTGCCAGACTGGGCCTCTGTGGTGTCCATCAACACGACCAGAAGGCACACCCTTTCTTTTCAGATGGGGACCACTTTTCTTTCTGAATATTTGTCCTGTTCAGAACAATTCATTCGAGCCAGAATGCTCGCTCACTTACTCTTTGAAACCGTATTTGTCGAGTATCTCCTTCTTGGTGGTGTGCGCAAACCGGTGATCCTCGACCAGTGCGTCCGCCAGCTTGAGGAACTGTTTCTTGATCTCCACGTCAGCACTGCTGAAGAATCCTGTGAAACGGCAACCAACCAATCAGCTCGTTTCATTTCTGCACCTTGTGAATCCGTGTGAATCATGTGGCCGACTTGGGCTGCGCAACTTCGTCAAAAAACACAACATCAATGAATCATTTTTTGATCTTGGAAGACCAACAGAGCAATACCGAACTTTCCTACAATATGTCAGGCTCATGTACAGTTCGTTCCCCGGAGAGATGGTCCGACTGTTCTCTGAAAGTGAGAGTTTGTTCTCACCAATAACAGAGTGTTCGTCATTGGTCAGGAAGCGCTCAGTCTCGGCCACAGTCTTGAGTTCGCGAGACGAGGGACCCGCCTTCGACTTCATGTAGCGGACGATGCCATCTGAACGTCACAATGATATGCATAAAGTCATAAATTCACACAGTGACCTTGCTTATTTATGCATTCGAGGTGTGACCCGCCAATAAACTTATGCAAACATGCAAAACTAGAACAAATATCCCTGTGTCTCCTACCTGCTTCACGGGGCCCGTTGTAATCCATTGCGAATTCTCCGTTTTTGAAGATCTTGAGCGTGGGGAAACCCGAAACCCCATTCTTATCACAGGAAGACTTGCCATCCCCGGTGCAATCAATCTACAATGAAGCCGAACAAATGGTGCTGGACCGAAACAGGTGACAGACACTTCACACATGCCCTGACTTTGTGCAACGCAAAACACATGAAGTACAGCAACAGGCAAAACACAATTTCTGTGAGCTTGTTCTTGTGCAAGCAACAAAATGAACTTTAGATCTATGCTGGAAAATTATTTGTCGCTTCCCGCTTGACTGACAACAACAAATAGATCTACGTGGCCCAACCAACATCGTCAACGCTCGTCAGCTGTTCTATTCGCGTCAGTGACTTTTCTGAGAATGTTCACACCGGTATTCTCAGGGAAAGCCAAAATTTTCCGACAGAAATTGAGCAGCACGTCGAGAATCACAAAACGTCATGATTGTATCATGTTCAATTCATCCACAATCCGCAGTGGACTTTGCTGCTTGCCCTCGACAGATCTATTGCCTTTGCTCTGTTCGGCCGGGAGCGGACGGCACTCTTACCTTGGCAAGAGCGACGGGTGGATCGGATTCTTTCAGCGCCGTTGCAGCTTTTTCGTACTCCGGAGCGAGTCGTTTGCAATGACCGCACCTGAAAAAATTCGTGGCAATGAGCAAAATTTAAGATTTGTCGAAGCAATGGCGCTGCACATGTGACCACACCGCAATCCTTACGTGGATCAACGTGGATCTCGTGACTGAAACAAACTCGGTTGACCGTGTCTTTCTTGTTACAACAAGACAGTTCAGTTTGAGGAAACATTTCATGAGCATTACCATTCATAAAACTGACTAGATCTGACAACAACACGAAAATATGGATTGTCGGAAGAAACAAGCCGGTGAATCCGGAAAAACTGTGGACAGAATCCACATCAAGATCATCACCATGGTGCGAAGAACTCCACGAGTATGATCTCATGCTCTGCAACCTTCTCTTTGAAGTCATCGTCCTTGAGATCTATCACATCGGAGGCGTGGGCACAAAGTGCCAAAGCAACGAGTAGGGTACATCTGAATGCGAACTCCATGACAGTTGATTTTGCTGTGTCAATGGTGTAAGCGACAACGTGTTGAGCAGTGTTGTTGTAAAACGGCGATTGGCTGAGAAGAATCACTCTGGTTCTCACTTACAACTTCAGCTGTCAAATATGCACAAACATGCGCAAACACCACCAGCAGTCACCTTTCCAACAGTTTGTTTAGCAGAAAATAAAATCTCGTCGAGATCAGCGTGTAGCTTTGTGGTTTATACATGCAATCCATATTGCAATGAAATGACTGAACGAACTGCACGCTCTTGAATTGGGTTCGCCACAAGGCGGGAGACGAGCCATCACCAGCAGGTGCGTGGCCAGTAGCGAGTTGCGTGGCGGTAAACAAAAACCATCAGTGACCCGTTTCAGCTCCGCTCGATCCCCGGTGGGAGCATTCTTCAATTTTGACAGTCGTGAAATTGTTTCTCAGAGGTCGCGCCAATCCCTCTTGAGGCCATTTCGTATTTGGATTGAATCTTTGTTCAAATTTTCGCTGAGAAAATTCGCGAGTCTCAAATTTTCGCCAAGAAAATTCGCAAGTCGAAACAGAACTTAGTTTATTCGTACAAATGCGTACCAATTTCAATGAATCTGACCAACAGCGCGCACTTTGCATAAAGAATTTGGAAACCGATCTCGGCAGGCGCCGAGTTGCGAACTCGTGTAGGTGTTCGCAGCAAAACAAAATACTTCTGAACGAAATGCACACCTGTGGAGACAAGCTAAACGGCCCCTTGAGTGGAGGCCCAGCGAGTACAAGGCACACCCAAGATTTTACATCCTGCTTTTCGGTTCGTTGATGGGCAAAGCATTTCTAATCATTTGCAGCTGAGGAGTGCGAGAAGAGGGACTCAACTTCGCTGAGAGATCGAAGGTCAAAAGAGACAGGATTGCTGACTCCATTACTCGCCATGATCCGTGAGACTTGCATACAACTGACAAACATCAATAATGATATGCCATTTCATATCGAGGTGATTTTGCTGCACATGGAATGACACAATGACACCTGATCATCAGCAAGTTACAAGTTACCCAGCAGTGTAGTATAACTTGCGGATTTGCTCCGAAGTTCGCGGAAACAATACTTTGAAGTGCAAAAGATGATTACACACACGCACGCACATACACTTCCGCACAATGACGCCATTGTTTTCAACGACGGATTCAAGTTTACTCGGCATCGGCCTTTTCAACTGCAAACGGTTCTTCAACAGCGATGACACCGCAGTCCTTGATCACAACGTCCTTCTCTGGCTTGTCGCGACTGTCTGTCTTCGTGGCCTCCACTTTCCGCACAACACTCTGAAAGATTTTTGATTGTATTTCGTCTGTTGAGCTGTTTGCAAACAAAAGCCCCCATTGGGTTGTCGGCAATTTCGCGTGGAGGTTTGACCCGCGGACACAATCGAACGGGAGACAATGGACACTCCGTAAATGAGTCTCCTTGGGGATTGAGTCTTCCAACACGTTGAGCAGAATTATTCGAACACTTACCATTCCTTCAATTACTTTTCCGAAGACAACGTGTCGACCGTCCAGCCACTCAGTTTTCTTGACCGTGATAAAGAATTGTGAGCCGTTCGTGTTCTTCCCAGCGTTCGCCATCGACAACCACCCGGCACCGTAGTGCTTCAACTTGAAGTTTTCATCCTCGAAGCGCTCACCGTAGATGCTTTTGCCTGAAACGAAATGAAAGAAACTTTCGTCAAATGCCGGTATGCTCGTCTCAGTCAAGTAACCATCAAACTTATTTTTCAGACACCAAACCGAACAAATTGTTCACCAAACAATTTGCAGACCGAAAATGCGATTTCTACATGGTTGTGTTCACATGCTCACCACCAGTGCCGTCTCCTCTGGTAAAATCTCCACCCTGGATCATGAAGTCTTTGATCACCCTGTGAAACTTGCTTCCTTTGTAAGACAAGTCGTCCTTGTCCTGCAACACAATGATGCACATTCTCATCTTGCAAAACACCAACTTGGCAGTTGAGCTTTGATCTCGCAATGACGACTACGTCGCTGAAAATCTATTTGAGGTTAGTTTGCGAATCCTTACACCCTTGGCCAACGATTTGAAGTTTTCCACGGTTTTGGGAACAGTTTTGCCGAACAATCCGATGACGATGCGGCCAGCGTCTTCATCTCCGATTGTGATGTCAAAGTAGACCTGCAAAAGTTAACATTTTGCCATTCTACAGGTGCTTTTGAATTCTGTCGCCCCTTTACATGCAAATATCAGGATGATCGTTCGTGTCGACAAATTAGCACACAATACGTGTCCTAATTTCTGCAGGTGATGCATGTTTTGCGGAGCAGCAGCATTGAAATCCTCCTCGTATGTTCGTCCTGCGCATTTGTGCAAATCTTGGTTTGCGTATGTGTTTCAGTTCTGTCCAATGTGTTGGAATGATGGTCAGATCAAGCAGAGCATGTTCAGATGTAGACTCCCGATCCAGATTTTGCGGGTCGTGATACACAAACAAATGCTTACACTGGATTTGCCGGGTGAAACTTCGCAGTTTGTTTTCATACCCCAAAATTAGGTATCCCACCCGGGTACGGACATTTCTGTTCGTTTGCATAAGTGTTCATTTTCACAAGGGTTACTCCCCTGGAGTGTGGTTGCGCCCCCCTCCCCACTTAAGATTCTGGTGGGGGTTCCAAAAAGTGCATGATCACAGTCACTTCTGGTATGGATACCTTTTGCATTTGAAAACACAAGCAAGATCTCAGGTATTATCACAAACCCCGAAATCCTCCTTGAAATTCTGGGGTGTGAAACGGCACCTTTGCATGCTTTGGTCTGAACGCCGTGCAGACCGGCCAAATCTACGTTATCGCCCACCTTGTCAGTGACTTTTGGTCCTTTAATTTTGTCGGCAGCATCTGTTGGCCACGCGAAGTACACAACAGACAACAAGAAGCCCACAACAATCATCGTGTACTTCATTTTCGCGATTCGAGCTTTCATAAAATTGTTAAAATGTCCAAAGCGCACGACTTCTCACTCTGGTGTGTTGGCCGGTTTCCGTGGACGTCGCTGATTGGAAGAGAAAATCTCACCGAATCTCGCCAAATCTCCAGGTACTTCCGGTGTCAACAACCACTCCAACAAATTTGCTCACAATTCCTCACGTTTTGAGGCCAATTGATGCATCCTCGGCTCAGCCGAAGATAGAGCAAGATCGAGTATTATGCAATGGGAAAGTTAAAATGCTTTGACATAGTTTTTGACGCCAACAAGACTGTATTTCATCCCGGGGAAAGAGTAACAGGACAATGTGTTGTGGAACTGAAAGGAGACATGAAGATGAGGGCCCTCCGGTAATCATGTCTTTCTGGATTTTTGCAGGACTGTCTTTTTCAGCAACGCGTTTGGCAATCTGTAGATCTAGTGACAAGTGTCAGGGTCTGTTGACATGGTAGTGATGTGTCAAAAAATGTTTTTCGCGAGATAATTAGCTGCTCTCGGTGTCTGAGCGATAAATGGTGAAAGAAACAAGCTCAGGAACGCTTGTCAAAAGGCATCAGACAGGCCTCAGTGCACCTCTTCCTCGTTGGGATTTGACCATTCCGGTGGGGTCGATTTGGGTGTGTCTTAGTGTTCAGTAAGCGTACGTACAACGCAAATGTTGAGCCAGAGGGAACGCTGTTTTGCCGTTGACAGACAAGCCAGCAAGGATGTTGCCTCCAGCCCCCTCCCTCCCCCGAACGTTGCATCCAGAGGGGTGGGGACGGGACATGTTCTTTATTTGTTTCTATGTGTGTGTGTGTGTGTGTGTGTGTGTGTGTGTGTGTGTGTGTGTGTGTGTACGAAGATGAATCACTTGTTCTTGGGATTTATCATGTCTGTGACTGCTCTGATTGTTGCGCAACAGACTACAATGCCTGCGGACTCCAAGCAGCAAAAGACATTGAAAACTGTGTCAATGGCTTCATCATGATCGTCTCTGAAAGCATGCTAAATCCCAAGAACAAGTGATTCATCCTTGTATTACCTGTCCTGCCCATTGTGGGAAACCACCAGATTGTTGTGTTCCAGTTCAGGAGTCACTCCGAGTGTGTTGAGTAGCAAATCCCAAACTAGTTGCACACCAGTGAAGCAGTTTCCCCTTAAGGGTTGTGCCCAACATTTGCAAGGGACTGCTGAGGTTTGACCAGGCTGGGACCAACATATCTGAGCGGGGTTTCAGACCCCATGGGTCTCCCTGCCCCTTGTCTGGGGCAAGCTGGACCTCAAACACTGTGCCCCAGGTGTTTGTCATTGGGGGACAGCCCAAGTGACATCTGCCTAACCTAGGCCCGAGGTCAAGTGAAGTGTAGCTTGGACAAATGAAAGGTCAGGTTCAAAAATTCAGCCAAAAAATGTTTGGGTGTCAACCCCCTCCCCTGGGTAAGTCACCGGGGCCGGAAATAAAAAGCTGATCATTTTCCAGCAAAAAATGTTTCAATGACAACGGTAAATATTGGCCACTAAATGCTGGTGAAGCGAGCTGATATTGGTTTCGTCGCGTACTTTTGTGTTCGAAAGTAACCCAAGTTGGTTGCATGTACTTTGCCCCAGTGGGAGGCAAAGCAACCCAAGTTTCGTTCGTTTCACAAAAGCAACTCAAGGAAGGTAGTTTCGAGAAAGCACCTCTTGTTGGTTGCTTTACCTTCCCGTTTGTGAAACTAACAATAAACTGAGTGAATAAACGGTCATGAGTTTCACCAAACCAAACATCATTGTAGGAAGGAGATTTGGATGGCACGCGGCTGATTTACTATGTAGTTTAGTTTCTTGATGGAGTTGGTCCACGTGCCTTCTGAAGGGGGGGGGGGAGACTCTCGTACCTGTCCGTCAGAAGGAGACATTGTGCTGATGCTGTCAGGAATTATCTCGATCAGTTTCCGCACCAGATGCGGAAAGAAGTCGTCTGAGAGAAGAACCTTCACTTTCTGCAGCATATTTATGAGAGGAGTGGCCAAGGTGCATTGGACCGAGTCGAGAAGCACAGGAACCAGGCTTGGGTCGTACACTGAACATTACAACGCAGAAGTCGAATATTTCTTCAAGAGACAGGTGCTATTTGGTGGAGGTAAATGATTAAGATACTCATAACAGCTCTTCAAATTCCTTCCTTGAATTGAAATTTTTGCTTGGGTGTGGTATTTGCAGTTTTATTGCTTTTTAGTTGTCTATTTTGTTGCCACCTGAATCTCCTTTGCCCAGTCGTGCTTCGAACTGCAAGCGGCAGCAAATGCGTTGCCATGTACGAGCATAGTGAGGAGATGGGACTTTTGGTTCACCAAACACACAACGGGCATGTTTTCACGCGCGCTCTACCTGAGGCTCGAGAAGTTGTGCAGTTGCTGCGGTGTCCGTTTGTCCTTTAAGGGGGGTTTGTCACTGAAACTGATTTCCTGCCTTCCACCATGACCCCAGATCAAGAAAAGAAAACCTTCTCTAGAATTCTAGAATTGTACAGCTTGTGTTCGTCCGCCCGAGGATGTGTTTCAAAAAAGAAATCACGCTTTGGAAAATTGACCCCTTGTGGCACAGGAACCCAAGGTGATTGGCGCGGAGGCTCTTATCTACACTGATAAATGTTTTTGTTCCAGACAATTCCGATGTGAGAGAAGTTCTCACCGACGGTCGTCATGAATTCAACTTCAACTTTGAGCTTCCGATGGAGTAAGTTCTCGTATTGTCAGGCAGAAAACCAATCCTGAACTGGGTGTCCAGAACTGGACATAAAAACTGTCATGGAACCACTTGTTTTGCAGAGGTATTGCCACATCATTTGAAGGGAAACATGGCAGTATACGATTTTGGCTGAAAGCTGAGATGGACAAACCTTGGTCTTTCAACCACAAAACAAAGAAGGCTTTCACAGTCATCAGTCCCATAGATATCAACAAAGCTGAATACCAGGTATTATTGAATCTGAGCTTGCTCAAGAGAAAGTTCAGGTGACAAAATCTTTTACCGACATTCTGTTCGTCTCAATTCCAGGTGCCGGTAGAAAACAACATTGAGAAAACCTTATGTTGTTGGTTGTGCACATCAGGGCCAATCTCAATATCTGCTCGAACAGACCGAAGGGGTTACTGTCCAGGTAAGCTGTGAAATGTGTTTGACGACAAAAAAGTGTTCCCAAGAGCCACCAGGTCTGTCTGTCTGTGTTCACCAATTTGGTTGTGAAAATCGAGAAGACTGATCGTCAAAGGGCTGCAGTGTTTGAACAAAATTGCCAGTGTGGCAAGAATAGTTCACTTTTTTTGAGGAAAAGACTCGCTGTGGTATTCACAAAAAATAAAGGCAAGAATGTGTAAAGATGAACCGGGCATGCAGAACAGGCGCTGGTGTCTTGTGAATCGTCAGTGGCTTCTTTGTATGCTGTGCTTTATTTTCGCGGTTGTGTGTGTGCATGTGCGTGCTTGTATGTGTGGGTGTGTGTGCGGGTGCGTGCGTGCGTGTGTGTGAGTGTGTATATTCCTTGTTTTGTTTCATTGTAGTGGCTTTGGATTTCTACTCCGAAAGACAACGATCCAGAATTTGAGGTCCGTACCTTGTGAGACTCTGGGAGTCTCCACAGGTCTAGCTCTGAGGCCCGGGACCTACACCTTGCTCATTTTTACCCCCTTGCCCAAAAACGATCAAAAATGGGGCGTCCAAAGAGCTTTCAATCATGTGATGTTTCCCCAGTGGTTGTCGTCGTGATGTGAATATTCTGTGTTGTTTGTGGTCACCAGTGATGATGGTCGACATCATGTTCGACTCGTGTTTCTTGTTGTGTTGTACAGTGGCGTCCATAACAAAGTTGGCTCTTGTTTGCTTGACAGCAGGCTGTGCATTTCTGACTTGTTTCTTTGCAAGATAATTCTGAACAGACGGAGCTCTTTTTTGCAGGTGAATCGATCGCGATTTCAGCAGATTTTGAAAATCATTCTTCAAGAACAATCATTCCGTACGCGACGTTGCACCAAACACAGACTTTCTTTGCCAACGGCAAATCAAGAGTGAGAGGAACGAAGTTCACGGTCCTTACAGGTTGGCCATTCATCTAGAGTTCATTTTCCTCTACTTCTCTCCTGGTGCGTGGGTGTTTGAAAATATCAGCCCTGTTTGCGGAATGTTGCAGGATTGCCAGTTGCTCCTGGCAACAGAGCCACCTGGGATGCTCAACTGCTCAAAATACCTGCTGTGTCTCCGAGTATTGTCAATTGTTGTGTCATCAAGGTTGAGTATTACGTCAAGGTAAGATTGGTGGCGTTGATATGTCTTGATTGCAGTGGTGTCCGTCCTGCTGCGCGAAGCAACGAAATGTATGTTCACATTCAGGTTGCACTTCACATCCCAGGGGCGTACAATCTGTCAATGCATTTGCCTGTGGTGATCGGAACTGTGCCCTTCCGCCGCCTCTCTCCCTACATGATGCAGATCGCTCGCATGTGTCAGGACTCGAGTGCCGAGCATTCCGGCACACAGTTCCTGCCAGCGCCGCCGCCATACAGGGAAAGTGCCACACCTCCCCCTCCATTTGAAGGTTTGTTGTGTGTTCTGAAACCCTTCCGGATGCTGTGATTGGTGTTCTGACACGATTTGTGTACGTTTGCCGTTGAAGAGAAAGGAGGGGAGAGCCCATCCTTTGTTGGCAGATCAACAGATGACAAACGATGTGGTTTCTTTTGCAGCAGAACCTCCAACCTACGTTGAAAGTTATACTGGTGCTGTTGATATCAGAGACGAAGACGATTACTCACAGGGGACGATGGGAGACTTGACTTACACACCCCTGTACAGATACGTCTACGACTACAGATACCGGCCGCCACCCGCGTACTGCGAGGTACAGTTTACTTGCTCATTTTCAGGACCAAGTGCTTGGCAAAAGTCGCAATTCGTGGTAGACTCTATGTTTGTTGTCAGTCCGACGGATCTGCGAGATGTTTGTGACAATGTTGACTTTGAGGCTTGCCTGCAGGTGGACCCCTTTCCTGGAACAGGATCGAATACTTCGTGCAGCCGTTTGTGATTCAAACTTGATATCTGAGCGTGGTGCTGTCTCGGCCAGGATATGATGATTGTGTGGCTGAAATACCGAAACTGCAGAACAAATTCACGTGAACAAGGGGCTCGCAGCATTGGTTGCTTTTGTATGTGAAGTCTTCAAAACGAACAATGTCGGCATTGTTGCAGTATTAGATTATTTACATTGTGTCCGAGGAACAACTACTTTTACTACAGTTACAAGAACAATTTTTGAAACTGAATGGATAAGTCGTGCCGAAATGAAATGTGGAATACATGCCAAAGTTCTGACGTGCACAGCACGCTTGTTTGTCTACAGCAGAAAATCGGTCCAGCCTGTGTTGCACGTTGAACAACACGTTTGGAAAACAGCTGTTGGTTTGGATCTGAAAAAATCTTTCGCCTTGGACGAGACCGTAGGTTTCCACTTATTGCCTGTCTTGTGTACTTTGTTTATCTAGTCAATTGATTCGTGCATTGCAAGCATTTCACAGTAGATTGTGCAGTAATTCTGTTGGTTGTTTCGTCGTACTGTTTCTTTTGGAGCGAAACTAGCAAGTAAAGTTGGTTCATTTCACAAAGCGACCATTTTATTTGAAAAGACAACGCGCGTTTTTGACAATGAAAATAATGCCCAAAGATGTCTGAACCGCTTGGCTTTTCTTCCAAATTGCCTTGAAGACAAATGAAGTTTCTGGCCACGAAGTCCGAAATTAGCCTCACGCGGTTCGTTCGAGTTCGGCATTCAATCTGTTGCTCGTGTCCAAGACGACTTCTGCTTGCTTTCTGGTGAATGTGAAGGGTGAATGTGAATGGACAAATCAAGCCTGCCCATCTCAAATGACGTGAAACTGTGCATTCCATTGAATGCCATTTGCCTGCAAAGAGTTTGCAACGTTTGTGTTTCAACCAGCTCAAAAGAACGCCCAGTTTTCTGCAGCCGGCCGCACTTGCAGCTTCCGCGGGCACCTGTGAACATCCTGGTCGGCAACAGAGTGGCTTGTGGTGTGAGGCTCAGTGGCTCTGCATCATAAGGACGGACTAATTTGCTTCTCCCTCGGTCTTCATCGATTTGCAATTGTACCAGGATGAATCAATATATTTCTCAACTGTGCATGTTTTCCGACTTCGGGAAGGACAATAGAATCGGCTAGTCAGTCGTCTGGAACCAACCACCAGTGTCTGACAACTCGAGAAAGAGCCCGCAAATTCAGGAACATTGCGATTTATCCTCGCACGCAGGATGTCGTCCACTGATGGTGACACATCTTCCTCGCTGACGAACAGATGGCATGCAGAACAGGAAAGAAGAACCGAAAGAAGCAAATGAGAGTATCGTCTGTATTTTATTAAAAATTCGCAACACAACTACCACGTCTACAAAACACAAGTGTCCCGATGTCATGCATTGTCCTTGCACATTCACTTGGGTAACTACGCATCTTGCAGGAATATCTTGCAACCGGCAGCACCAAAAGACACATGCTTTTGCAGCATCACATTCGTCGAATCTTCCGCGGCCTTTTGAAGTGGTGGGGGATGGCCGTTCTGTCAGTAATCGACACAATGTTGATCCCACCCATCTGCAAGCCCTTCATCGAAGCCTGAAGAAATGCAGAAAAGCTTGAGGTACGGCACAGGATGTGATTCACGATTTGGATAAGGTTGGGTGTTTTGCCTGTAATCTCCTGCATAAGGTCGTGAGACACATTCGTTCGACTTACCAATCTTCCTTGCCCGATTCCCCTGACCACAATGCGTGCATTTTTCACTCCAAGTCGCACTGCCCTCTGGAAAGGAAAGCGGGAATGACATGCAAGGACTCAAAATTGTTTTGTGATCGTTTGTCACGCACTACTCGTTTTTTCTAGCAATTTTGAAGAACAAAGAAACACACTCACTTTGCCAAGAACAAATCCGGTTGCTTGTGCTGCCACCGTTGTCGATCGCTTGGCACCTTTGAATCCCTCAGAACCCTACACAATTCCAAATGAGCGAAATGAAGCGAGAAGTAGCAATTGTTGCCGCAGGTCTGGGTCTGGTCAATGACTGGACAATGACAGTGGTGTAGTACATCCCAAGCCGGCAACATGCCACTCCCTCCCAAACAAGATCAACGAGCCGTGGCACCAGACACCAGCCTTTGTGCACACAACACACATTGTTCAGGCAAACAGGCTGCCTACCTGCCAGAAACCATAACTTCACCCAAACGAACCGTTTGTTTCGCAAGCAGGTATATGTGTGCGTATGTGTGTGTGTGTGTGTGTGTGTGTGTGTGTGTGTGTGTACGCATGAAAGTAAACACAGCTGTACTAATCCCACCCCTCAGCTAAAGCAACAAACTGTAAGTTTGGGTGAAGCCTGAATTGCAGTGATACAGTTGTAGCATTGAAAACAATCAAAATAGAATACGTTTATTTTGCCCCAGGTGAACCAATAGCCCACAGACAGACACACACACACACAGAGAACACCATCACGACTGCACCAAGCCCGCGGTTCGGCGGAATGCCGCGGGCTTCAAAGTTACACTGTCTCGTAAAGCGGAGGGGCGGGGGATGGGGGTTCGGTCTGGCCTCATGTTTTCGAAGCGTGACAGTCACACACGTATCCATCCATGCCTGCGTGACCAGACACCAGACACAAAAGTAAAAGCGCGCGATCTCTGGTGTCTAGTGGTCAATTCAGCTTTACCATCTTGACTGATTGTGTTTGTATTTGTCTCTGTCAGACAGGCAGTCTGTTGCTCTCACGAGTGAAAATGACCCTGAGAACAGAAACTTACACAGCTGTTTCGCACCATCGTACGCCCTGCAAAGCAATAAGTTTCATTGAGTTGTGTTCGAATAAATCCTGTGAACAATGCACACCAAACTTGCAAAATCAAGGAAGTCTCCTTACCATCGTGAGTGCAGAGGGCGACCAGTGTGTTATTGTACGACGCCCTGATGTGGATAATGTGTAAATGATCGTAGCGCACTCCGCCAAACAACTGCGCGTGAGTTTCCAGTGTTGGGAATATCGTTCCTTTTCTGGAAATTACATCAACACACAACTGAACAACACACTTCACTTCTCACTTCGAATCCAGGCATGAGCAATTTCACTGGTTGAAAATCAATCACTGCGCGGAGTCACCCAGACCGTCAGTCCAGAAAGGCAAAGCAACAAGAAAGTATAACCGACGGAGGAGTGGCGAAAAATCACACAGACACACACACACACACACAAGGCGAAAAGCAGCAATCTCACTCGATTAATCCGTCAATGGCTTGATCATCCTCGCCGTACAGCCCTTCCAAGTTTTCCATACCCCGGTCAGCAACTTCGTGAGCTTTTATCTTTAATGTGGCATCTTTGTCCAAAGGAGATGCGAGGCTCGCAGACACTTTCCTTCCTATACTGTTCCATCTTTTGTCAGCTTGTAAAAAAGGACGAACACCAGATCGGTACAGCAGTTCTCGTTCTCAAATTTGCCCATAAGAAAGTCCGCAATTTTTACGCGAACCGTGGACAGTTTCTTGAATGACTGCAATGGAAACAAGAAAGCAAGGAAATTCCGCAACGACGTCTCACCAGTTAGAGGAACATTGACTGATTTGGGAATCAGCTGAGAGCGGGTTCCACGCAGATTGGCCAGCAAAGCACGAGTTGCGACAGTACATGTTCGAAGCATCTCCACAGAGCCTGTGAAAGGAAGAAACGGACAAACATTCTGTCAAGGCCTTGCACGCACAATAACCCGGCACAATACTGAACATGTTGGCCGGGGGTGGGGGGTGGGTATTTTGGTAAAGCGAATTACAAAGGACGGAACGGCCTTTCCTTCGGGGAGGGGCCAAAACCAAATCATGGTTGTGGCCAAGGGTGGTGGTGGTGGTTGAATTTGTTTGTCCTCTGAAGTTGTTCGATTTGGCCATGGAATCAAACGCCAATCTTTCCTCCCCACACATTTTCGCTTCGAATGGCTACTCCACCAGGGATCAGCGCGAGCGGTCAGGTGCACAATCCAATCCGTCGAGCGGGACTTGCTTCAGTTGGCCGAGTGTGTTGTTTGTTTTGTTTTCAGGCGATTTATTCGTTTTTCACATACATGAATCACGCACTCATACCAAAAATAGGAAAAAAATAAACAAAATGAAAACGAAGCTACCTTGGAGCGATTTTAGGGCCCAAAAACTCGGAATGGATGTATTCGGACGGGAATGATTGTTGTATTAATCAAGCAAACCTGGCTGAGGTCACTATATATAGTTTGATGTATTGGTACACATGTTTATATATTTAATTTTGTATTTCTGTATCTTTTTATCCTTGTACTGATGAAATAATTTGTTTGTTTGAAATATTATGAAAATTTGTATGAAGTCTCTCTAGATTCTGTTTCAAAGTTAATCTCTGTATTTTATACTTTTCACAATCCATGAAGTAATGATGTATTGTTTATTTTTATTACATTCCTGACAATTAGAGTCTGAAATAAAATTGACTTTAAATTGATCAGCTCTTAGTTCACTACAGTGAAACCAAATTTTTCAATTGTGTCAATTTCTGTGTCATATCCAAATATATTTATTCCTTTGTATTCATGGATCTGATATTTTTATGCATAGTTCTAGAAAATTTGAATAATTATTGGAGAGTCTCACTTCAGGAGTCAAGAAATTCCACATTCGTATCATTTTTAAATAATAAGAATCATAATATTCTGTTTTCTTTTGAAAAAATTATTTTCAATTCACCTACATTTCTTCCTACATTTTTGGGTAGTTCTGTAAAAAATTCTTCATAAATTATTTTTGGTATTTGGGTCAATTTAATTTTTTCAAACATTGTTATAGATAAATATTGTGTTCTTTCAGCAAAAGAATTCCAGCCCAATTCATCCAACAATTTTTTTTGTTCAGATATGAATCTACTACCATCAACTGTAATCAAAGCACAATGACAAATTATTCTAGTGATTCTTTTAATATTTTTCTGAGAAGCATGAATGCAAAACAGAGAGCAATAATGAATTACAGAAGCTGTCAATCCTTCATAGTGTGTTGTTTTGGAGTCCCATTCGAAATACTTTTCACGCAGAATATTGTCGAAAATGGCAATAAAAAGCATGAAAACAAACAAATGTTACAACTGTTGAGTGCACATGTGCTGCACTGCACATTTCCACTGTCCCTCGTGCTTGTATTATCGCTCATTTCTTGCATTTACAAGACAATTGAGAACAATTGCAGGCCTTCTACGCGGAGCAGGTTCTAGAACTCATGGCCAAAGGTAGTTCGCATTGTTATTTTTTGTGACAACAACCACAAGAAATACAATCGCACTGCTTTGACGGCCTGCTGCCCCGAAGTGCACCTTCGGTCAACTTGTGTCTTGTGGTGTTTGGTCGATGCTTCAGTTGCGCCTACATGCCAAGGTGCTTGCTCTGTTGTAATTGTTCGAGTGCTGAACGTGCAAAATGACATTGTAAAAGTCAAAGAGTATGTTTTCTCTTATGTTGTCTTTGGATTGAATCAACGAACGTTTCCATGGATGCCATCTGATTTGTACAACCTCATTTTATATTCCTCCGATGAGTGTTGAGATCTACAGGAAACACGAAACAGTGAACTGCCGGGTCCCCGGTCCACGGTGTGACGGGTTTGTAGCTTGGGACTAAACTTGAGACATGTGACATCTGGGCAAAAATACGATGCTCAGCAGATATAAACTAGAACTAATTGGTTGCGCGGTCTGGGGAATCGTTGTGGGCATTTACATCTGGAAGCCTGAAGTGGAACGAGTTTCTGAGAAGTTAGCCGAGGAACAGGAGAGAGGTGTTGAGAAGTCAGCGGCACAACAGAAAGGAAAAGCAGACAGTGACAAGCAGAGAAACCAATAGACTCTAGATTCTATCTCATCATTGGCTTCTTGTATGGTGAGTGGGTGAATCTTGACTTTCTAATGCTTTGAGATAAACTGGCGTCCAGTTAGATCTACAACTGGAGTCAGCAAGATATGCACCGTGCAGGGGATTGTAGATTCTGGTGTGTCTGTGAAAGAGATTTTCATTGATGGTCGCGTAGCCGGCCATCTAGGTGCCGCTAACGCCTTAAAAAAAAAACAGATCGCCGATCTCGCGGTGATTCGAACCCAATTATCGCTCAGATGATAGCCTCATTTGCATAAGCGCGCCGATTGGCGGGAGTCGATCTCCGAGATGCTCTTAACATGAAAAAAAAGAAAAAGAAAAGTCAAGTACCCTCCAAGACTACATCTCAAAAATTCCCCCAGTCATACCCTCCAAGAATCTGTAGTCAAAGTTGAAATCAGTTGAGAAACAAAAAAGTTGAAAATGCACTTTTTGCATAATGAAAATTTTTAAACATGATTGATCCACAAACAAACAATACCAAAGAAGTTGTACATACTTTGCCAAACTACCATTACAAGGTATTCATGATCTGTTGAAAAAAATTCCAACTTTTCACAACCCATCAGTCCAGCAAAATCCATTTCTCAGCCCATTTGAGCCATCTTCAGAGGTCATCATGCACCATATGGAATGTACTTGAGTCAAATGCACTCAACCAACCAACACCCAAACATGTACTCTTCAACTATCATGCAACAAACCAAAGAAACAAACCTGTCATCATGTGCCCAAACAATGTTTTCATTTTACAACACCTCTAATTGATCCGAATTTTCATCTGACCATGCTCCACAAAAATCCCATTCA
>JAAUXT010136194.1_pt1 | contig 21422 bp, 24 predicted proteins | sample 7278171 | NCBI WGS metagenome assembly JAAUXT01 (sample SAMN14350112, study PRJNA611818) | marine sediment metagenome | isolation source: surface marine sediment (1.8m) | place: French Polynesia: Moorea | collected 2018-08 | reverse complement strand
CTTTACACACACAGACGGATGGACATACAGACTGATGGTGATTACATTAAGCGTGTGGTAACACCCTTCGGGACCACACGCTTAAAAAGTTAGTGGGGGGTTGGTTGGTTGGTCGGGGAGGGGGTAAACGAGCAAAATTTATCCCTCAACTGGACCAGTGGGGGTCAAGTCCTCCGGCTATTTTCAGTTGAAAGCTCTTCGTCACTTGCCCGTTACCCCTTTTCCTTTTGCTCTCCGCAAAACTCCCATGAGGGGATAAAGGGAGTGGTTGGGCAAGCCGTCCATTCGAGCGAAAACTTCTTTATCGAGTTTTCTGTTGACCGAATTTGTTGCGCATTTCACAAGGAATCACTGCATGTTCTGCTGAGCGATCCTGAACCCGAAAAACTCAATCACTACGTTTTCGAATTCGTGCTCAGTTTTCATTGATCCGTTGTCAACATCACATCGATATCCTGACTCAAGTCACACGTGCTCCACATCGTGATCCCAATTTTGGAGGCTGTCGCCACACCTGAACGGCCTTTACTTTCACACGCTGAAAATGGATCCAGATTGGAAGCACCTGCTGAAGGCAATCCTCTTGTTCGTGTTTTGTTTCTGCAGCAGACCGCTGGTCCTCGGCACCGAAGGAAGTTTCTTGGCGCATGCTGCGTACATTTTGGCACTTGTGTTTGTGGTCCACAAGTACCTTTTGAGCTGCAAACTTCCCTCAGTTGCCAACTCAGATTTCAACACACTGATCGTGGGTGCAGGTTTTTCTGGTCTCGGTATGGCAATCAAACTGAAGGAAATGGGAGCTCAGTTTCGGATACTAGAGAAGGTTGACAGAGTCGGAGGAACCTGGCGTGACAACATCTACCCTGGCTGCGGCTGTGACGTTCCAAGTCACCTGTACAGGTACGCTCGTGCACTGAACAAAATTACTTGTAAACCGTGGGCATAGCCTGTAGTCTGTTTTTCATCGGGTGTTCACGGTGCAATTTGAAAATTCAGTCAGTCCCTTTTGTCCCCAGGCCAATGTTTTTCCTCTGGAACTCCTTCAAGTTCTTATCCGGTAAAGTTGTGCAAATGTTTCCAGCTATTCATTCCACATGAATCCAAAGTGGAGCAGAAGCTACGCCGGACAAGAAGAGATTCTGCAGTACATAGAGCAAACAGTCGACCACTACGGACTCGCCAACAAAATAGAGTTCGGCAAGAAGGTTGTGAACGCCACCTGGAACCCCAATGAAAAAACATGGCGTGTTAAGGTGGACAATGGAGAGGTGAGCTGCAATGAATCAAAAGTAGTCCCAACTTCCCGAAGAGTTCTGAAACCCATTTCTGTCGTTCTTCTCAAAAACTTCAGATTTATTAACCTGTCATCCGATTTTATTTCACCTCCATCTGTTCAGGTTATTGTAGCCAACGTCATTGTGTCAGCAATGGGAGGCTTGGTTGTGCCAAACATTCCAAAGTTCAAAGGAGCATCAGAATTCAAAGGAGAATCTCTTCATTCCGCGCGCTGGAACAAAAATTACAAACCCACTGGAAAGTCTGTTGCTGTGATAGGCACTGGCGCGAGCGCTGTCCAAATTATCCCAAGCCTTGCGCCTGAGGTAAGCCAAAGTCACGTTTCGTAGAACCAATTGCCAAGGACGAAGTTTGAATTCCGACCTGCTGTAGGTTGTTGTTCTGAGACTGGTACAGCCTATTCTGGCACACAATTTTGTGACTGTTCTCCCACTATTCACCATGTCAGGTGGAGAGGCTGTACGTGATGCAGCGCACGCCTTGCTGGACGGGCCAGAAGGACGACTGGGCACACCCCGCCTGGCTGCGCCTGCTCTTCAAGGTCTACCCACCCGCCATGCATCTTCTCAGGCTCTTCTACTTCTGGAGATCTGAGTTGATGTGCGTGCAGCACAAACAGCTTGGCTCACTTGACTTTCAAATTTCGTTTTTGCGGCCTGTGTCTTGACCAACTTTTCATTTCTCTTCAGCTTCTTTCTTGGATTTCGCATGAACAGCAGAACCAAGTTCATCATGAAGAAGATGCTCTCCAAGTACATCACACAGCAGGTCCACGATCCTGAGCTACTCGGCAAACTTATTCCAGACTACGAGGTCTGTACCACACCAAGCCTATTTCAGTCTGCTCCAGTTTCTCGGGTCTGCCTTGAATCTGTGTTCGACGCTTGGTGTTGGAACCAAACCTTGCATCACCAATCACATCGAAGGCTATTCCGAAAGTCAAACAACGTTGAATGTTTCCCAACTGAATTTGCCACCGGATCCTCAAGCTTACTTGCGTGTAAAACAGAGCAACCTTCTCCCGGTGGGGACAAAACCATTCGTCGCTTGAAGCAGAGCCATTCAAATACGAGGGAGTTTTCCAATAAAACGGTTTCTTTCCCCCAAGTACCAACTCTTGCAACGGAGAATGTCGACATTTAGCCACATCATCACTGCCTCAAATATGATCCTCATGACCAGAGGATCATCTACGAGGGGGTCTTCAAAAGAAACCGCTGCACAAAACCATTTGAGATTCACGTGTCACATCATTCGCCACACCAATTGACCTGGCAGGACTGACCTGCTCTTTGGCATGTGCTTGGATCGACCAGATCACATGCGATCCTCAGGAAATGAAGAACAACAGAAGAAATCGCTCCGAAAAAAAAAAAACCCGAAAAATTGCACTGCAGCGGTTTCTTTTGAAGACCCCCTCGTATCTGTGCCAATCCCATGACCCAATCAGAAGGTCCGCAAACATAGTCTCCTTTTTCTTTGCGAGGAACCGTTTCATGGGAAAACTACGTACACGCAGCGTCCTGTTTGCAGACAACCACCAGAAGCAAATGTTCGCAAGATTCTGCAGTTCACGCGCAGTTGTGCCTGTGCTTGAACCACAAAGCCTTCAGCTGTCAATTATTACCCATTCAAATGTCATATCTTTCAAGGTTGGATGCAAGCGCATTACACCCAGCAATTCCTACATCCAATGCTTCAACAGAAGAAACGTCACACTCGTCACCGACCCCATCGACTGCTTGACGCGGGATGGGATTCGAACCAAAGATAGTCAAGAAATCAAGGTGGACACAATCGTCTACGCCACTGGGTTTTCCATATCTGATCATGTCCAAAGCATGGACGTCCGAGCACTCAAATCAACAGAAACAAAAATCGACGGAGGGGAAGACACTCAAAGTCATAACACAAGTGTCAGCCTCCTTGGGGAGTGGGGGGACGAGCCAAATGCTTACCTGGGAATGGTGTACCCAGGTTTCCCCAACTTGTATTACATCTTGGGTCCGGGGACTGGCCTTGGAGTTGGTTCTCTCATGCTCAATTTGGAAGTCCAGTTCAGCTACATTTGTCAATGTGTCAGATACATGATTGAAAACAAAATCAAGGCACTGGACATCAAAACAGAAGTGAACGATGCGTACAAAAATTGGGCAAGGGAATGTAGAAAAGATAAGGCCTTCGCGCACCCCTCTTGCACCAGCTGGTACAGAAATTCGAGGGGCGAGTCATGGATCATGTGGCCAACTCAACCTTTTCTGTACTGGTGGTACGCCCGAAGGATGAACCCGAAAGAATTCAATGAGCTCAATTAGAGAAGCTGCGTCGTGCAGGGTCTTCGCACGAATAAATGTCGATCACGCGCTGTTCACAGCCGTATCTGTGCCCCGGAACCACTTCCATTTCACGTCCATTCCTTGACTGTACGAGCAAATCCAATGGTCTCAAGTGAGACAAGGCGAAACGATGTATTTCTTACCTTTATTGATGATTTCTTCAAGAAGCAAGCACAGACATCACGCGCACACGGTTTCCGAAGACGATATTTGAGCGTACATCGAAGACTGAATGATGCTGCCAGCTGTCCGCATTCCACCAGTTCTTTTGTCAACTGAACCACAACCCTCACATCCACATCCTGCGTTTAGTTCCGGCTGGGACGACCGTCTTCGGGAACAGTCCAAAACAGCAACTCATCTGTTTCCGTGACCACACAGCCCTCAGACTTTTGTCAGCTTGTCCTTCGGTTGGCGCCACGTAATCCTAAATTACCGCAGACTCCGAAAAGTCAAACAAGTTCCTTGAAGCCTGCAGGATGATAGTCATCACCGGGGCGATGTCGTGTCAGGGCCATGAACTTGAATCTCTCGCCCATTTTCTCCGGGTTACACATCATGTCAAAACCACTGATGAGGGACTTCCTCTGCTCAGGACCAGCATTCTTCAGAAGAACCTGCAACCCACCCACCATGAGGTCCAAGAACACTCATAACAGAAAGGTCGAAGGCAAAATACGATGTCATCGAATTTGACATTCCACTTGTACCTGCAACCTGTAGCGAATACCCATGTTGTACAGAAACGTTTCTTGATCGATGGGACCGTGTACTGATGCTGGAAGAAACAACCAGAATGACAACTTTAGGTGGTCTGACCTATACTGTCAGATTTGTTGTCATCATCCATCCAAGAACAACACACCTCGGTCTTGAACCATTCGTGATAGATAAGCGAAGTCCACATCTGCTGTCAAGTCCGCCAGACCAGGATCGACCAGTGGATCGTGCACTTTGTGATCCTTGAAAGCCTGCAAAGTAAAAGGCAACGAACTGCTGGAACCTTGCACACTCATCGAACACCTGTTGCTCCTCGTCACTCAATTTGGAATGGCCGAAATTCCAAAAACAGCCAACAGCAACAAACCCTGAATGTGTCTTCTTTGTTTCCCGTGTGTCCGTAGTCTGCGATCAACGCAAATCCCCCGTCAATAGCCACTCTGTTCGCAATTTCTTGAATCAAGACGGCACCATCTGGGCACACTTCAATATGCTCACGACTCTCTCTGGGCCCAAACTGAAAATGTTCAAACGCAAGTGTCGCTCAATCCTTTCACAGTTCAAATGGAGCTTGTAGCGGGTGATTCTCAACATACCGCGTCAGACAGAAGAACCTTGGAGCCGACAGTTTCTCCCGGAGACAAAACGTATCTGAGTGATGTGGTCTGTTCATCAGACACAGAACCTGGATCAATATCAACGAGCACTTCACTCCACCTCCCATCTTTTTTCTGCAAAAGGCCGTCGGTAAAATTCAGCTCAGAACTTCTGCTTGGTTTGTTACGCGTCACGAACACAAACCAACAATTGGACCACAATTTCTCACCTGAAATTTGTGCACAGGCAATGCGTCAAAAAATTCGTGTGCAACATAAAAACTGAAGCCTTTTGGAACGTCTGGCAGCTGTTTGTACCAATACACATCTTGTCCAAATCTGCTGCGACAGCGAGAGTTACACCTGAAAATGAATCTGTTCTATCATGAACACGTTGTGGCACCACAAAACTTTAGAAGAATACCAGGTCTGGTTCAAGCTTTGCGGCTGGTGGAGGGCTACCGTTCTCGAGTGACTACGTCGGCTGGACCTTCTTCCTCTTCGTGACTGCTCAACTTTTCCTTCTGCATTTGGCTCAGGTGAGGACTAACTTCCACCAAATGCAAAGAAATAGCGTCCCGCACGGTATCAAACTGGGAAAATACCTGCAAAACAAAGGGACATCAGTGTAACACGTGATGTCAGTTTCGGGGAGACTGGAAAAACACACTCAGAAAGAACCTGCTGCAACACTGCACTCACTCGCAGCATGTCATCAGCCAAAGTGCCTCTGCCAGGACCCAGCTCTACAACCTGAAGTTTCTCTGGGCTGCCGCATTTTTGCCATTCGTGCACACACCAAACTGCAATCATCTGGAAAAAACGTTCTTTTTCTGTCATTTGTTCTGCAAAGACACCAGACATCGGAAATGTGATTGGAACAAAAAGTTGCCCGGGTTTCGTCCAAAATGTAGCCGAGAAAAAAGACAACACATGAAAAAGTCTGCACCTCTCCAAACATCTGACTGATCTCAGGTGAAGTTGTGAAGTCACCTTTCTCGCCGAACACATCTTTGTGCATGTAGTAGCCCTGAAAACACAAAATACGTCGGTTTTCAATGAAGAAACAACAATTGTCTATCGATGCCTGAACTTCTCAGATGGTTCATACCGATCCAGTCTCCACCAGGAAACAGGAGCCTGTTTCTCAAAGCTTTCTGTTTGGGAGAATATTTCCTCCCGGAAAATCTCCTGATGAGGAGAAAATTTGGGAGAAATCTTAGATTTAGGAGAAATAATATGGGCAACTTCTCCAACATTTTCTCCTGTCTCCTCATTTTCTCCTGTCTAAGGATATTTGAGGACTTCAGGAGAAAAAGTTAAAAGTACTCCAAGAGTCCTAACTTCCCCCCCCCCCCACCTTAGCTTTGAGAAACTCTCCCTCATGAGACAATTGAAGATTTCTCTCAGACATAAAAGAAAATATTCTTGAGAAACAGAGCCCAGCCCTGGGCAGGTTGATTGTTGCACAAACAAAATACTACAGCTCAACTGTGCACTCTTGAGCAGCATGAAGAATTTTTGCCATAATTTCTCTCTCTCCCATGGAATTTTAGACAACAGGCTGCTTCTCTTCTTCAAGGCTTGACCTAACTTCTTTCCTCCTTCAAATACCAAAACTACCATTTGAAAACAAGTAATTTCAAAAACAAATTTCAAGTCAAGATTTTCCTTTTGTTTTGGTTACCATTACAATTCCTGAGTATGCTCAGTTAGTCAGTTGTCAGGTGTTTGATGATGTCCCCAGTCTAATTTGACCCAGTTTGGCCAAATCTTCAATGAAAATCACCACTTGAAGTCAATTTATCACAATTCTATCTTTATCAAACAAACCAAACTTGTTTTGAAAGGTAAGCAGCTAGGTCAAGCCACAAGAATAGCAAGAGCCTGTTTGTTGTCTGCAATTCCACACGAGAGAGAAATGATAGCAAAAATTCATCTTGCCAAGACTGCCCGACCGAGCTATTCTTGCATGACCCTGGTGTTGATGCTGGGCCCACTGGGGCCTTGAATTCTGCGACTGCTGGGCAGGTCTCTCAAATTTGAGTGTTTTAGGCCTCAGCATCACCACATCAAGCTCCAATCAAGTTTCTGGACCTTGGTCATGCTGAGGCACATGCCCCACTGGTTCTCGTGGCACAACAGAAGTAACGAACCAGACTTTCAAGTAGAGAATCAGCCGTGGGCAGTGTACATCGGCAGGACAGCACTTGTCCCAATCTGCCAATGCCCCAGTCAGGAAATGTCCCAGTTGAAAATTTTCTGAAATAGAAGGGGGGGGGGGTAACAATGTCTGAGTTACCCTGACTTGGATAATTTCCAAGTTGGACATTGTCCAGGTCCCCCCCCCTACCAGCATAATTTTTTTTCAACTTTGACATTGTTTACCTCACACAATGTCCAACTTGGAGTCAGGGTAATGCAGACAATTGTCCAAGGGTATCTCAGATAAATCGGATAATGTCTGAGTTGTCCAAGTTACCCTGACTCAGACCATGTCTAAGTTGGACTATGTCTGAGTTACCCTAATTCAGACAATATCCAAGTTACCCCTAACCAGGACAATGTCTGAGTTCACTGAAACTTGGACAATGTCTGAGTTACCCCCAACTTGGACAATGTCTGAGTTACCCCTAACTCGGACAATGTTTGAGTCAGACATTGTCCAAGTTGAAAAAATTTTCACCAGCAGGGGGGGGGGGTTAACTCAGACAATGTCTGCATTACCCAGGACAGGACGTGCGGAGACAGATACAGGGGCAAACCAATATCAGCTCGCTACCGCGGCTTATAACCAGGCACTATCCAATTGGGTGTCCTTACCAGGACAGACCATCCGTCTTGCGGAGTGGAGCTTCGGCCCAGGACTCACTTTCAGAAAGCAACACATGGGGGCTTGCTGCAGGTGACCCAAGTGGCTTGGGCGATAATAGGGTCAAACCGCTGCAAACTGCGCAAAATCCGGTACAAACGTACCACTCTTGTGACCCTGCGTGTACGTTGTCTTTCGAACGAAAAAAAAACCCCGCCCAACAGGAGGAAAGGGCGGGCCGGCGGGGGCCACCCCGCACTAAATTTCTGGGCCAGACTGGCAGCCGGTGGAAAGGAGGGGCTGACACAAGGACTTTGCGCTTGTCAAGTCGACGTATGCGTGCGATCGATTTGCGTTGAAAGTGACAAGGAGAGCACACGTACTGCAGTTGGATTTGTGAGGACTTCTCTCATGTAGTCAGCAACAGTGAGGGGTCCGCCCATGCGAATTCGGGCAGACAATTGTGAGACCAACCGACTCTCCGTGCATAATTTTCTGACACCGTGTGTACACTGACATCCACCTGCAATTTGGAAACATTGAAACTTGTTAAACATGATGAATCGTCGTTCCGGCTTGAATTTCATCAGACACACGTGGCACTGCAAATGAGATCACCTCTACGAAACAATGCCGGACTCAAAAGTTTCCGGCACCAAAACATTTTACACGTGCGTGAAGCCTCGTTTTCGCCTTTGGCCACGTACATCCAGAGATTATTGCGCTCAAGTATGGCAGCTGGTTATCTGATGTAGTTGAACATTGAAACACGCTCAGTGACATAATGATTTAATTCCAATCTTTATTTCCGAATACAATTGTCACGAAATTCATTTTGTTGGCTGGGTTGAAGTTGGAGGGACTATTTTTCACAGTGAAGGCAGATCTATCGTCTACGTCGTGCGTGATCAGACAAACGTCAGAAAACATTTCACACCTGTTTTGTTATTTGTAGAGTAAAATTGTTTTCGGGGGACGTCTGTTCACCTCACGGAGCAAAATTCGTACTCAAGGGAACAGTTGAAGTAATTCTTTGGGATGGAATCACGGAAATTGGCGCAAAAACTGTTCTTCACAGCAGTTCTGTGTTCACTTTGCGTCGCCAAAGAAGCGGACAGATGTTTCTGCAAGGTAGGTAGAGTCTAGATTCTAGATCTAGGAGATCTGAGTCTGGATCTGGAGTCTATACTACACTGTATCTGAAGAGTGGAACCTTGAGCTGTTCACTCATTTCATCAAAACTCTTTGTGACGAAAAGGTTTTCATCTGAAGATCTCACAAACGACAGACTCGGTGTGACATGAGTCACGTATCCCCACACCCTTGTCGTCAACACTGACAAGTGGCAGACTCGTACTCGCACGTAGCGGGGCCATTTAAAGCAAACAAACGGCTCAAAAGCAACAGCATTCAAGTGTGCACCTGTCCACAATTTATTCTTACTTTGCCCCTCAACGTATTCAACACCCCATGATGCTTCCCCTGTGCCCCTCCCTCTCAAACCACACGTAACCCCCCCCCCCCCTCATACCTGTTTCGAAACTTGAGTGCTGCAACAAGTACACTGATCTGAGAAATATAAATTGCAGACCGAGGGACTCCCCCTTGCTACATGACAGCATGGACAAGATAAAACACGACCGTCGGGTCCCCGCTTTTTGTTTGAAAAACAGTCCTTCCCATCACAAACCCCGTACAGGTGACTCGAATGGAATGCCTACATAACTGCTTCCTTTCAGCTTCAAGGAGAAGTCGACGATTGCTCGTGCAAAGTGGAGAGTGTGGACTCGTTCAATAATCTCAAAATATTTCCAAGACTGAACAGCTTGCTGCAGAAAGACTACTTCAGATATTGGAAGGTAAATCTTTGAGTTGTACCTGTGCAGCTGACAATATCAGCTACGGATTGGCATTCAAATTTGGCTCCTCCTTTTGAGTTCGTGCCGCTTCCTGACCATGAAAGCTCATCGTGAAATCACAGCAAAAAAGATGTGCGATCTATACACAAGAGGGACACGGGCCGCACATTTTAATCTGCAGTGGAAACCAGTGCTACCCCCAGAAACAAGTGTCATGCACTTTGGTATGACGCTTCTCCAAAATGCCAAACCTCAGCTGAACTTTGATCCCTCAGCAGTTTGTGCCAAGACTTTTGGAAGTACGTCAACAAAACTCGGAAATTTGAAAGGGAAACCACACGAGGTTCGGCACATGACAATCAAAAGTTGTCACTGGTTGCAGGTCAACTTGAAGAAACAATGTCCTTTCTGGGCAGACGACAGTGGATGCGTTCTGCGATCCTGTGCAGTGGATCAGTGCACAGATGTGAGTGGCGTTGATTTTTTTGTGGACAAGCGTCGCTTTTTCTGCCGGGTTTGCTTCAGCACCAAACTCTCTCCCCCCCCCACCCCACCCCCCCAATTTGTTTGTCGTGGGGACACCGGGCAGGTCTTGGCATTTACAGAAGTATACTTTTGTCGGCCAATACACAAAGGAATATTTTCTGTTTGCAGGAAGAACTGCCCGTCGGATTGAAGCACAACGAATCCCACGACAGAAAGGTGAGACCATGCAATTACGATTGACAAAAATATTTATTGGCTTGCAGTTTTGATTAGTTTTGACGCGGGCTTTGGATTATGGGCAGGTGGCAGCTGCAACGCAGTGTCATCCGTATCCTCAGCTGTTTGCTTTGTGATTGCCGTTCTGGAATTTCTGAAACACTTGAACTGTGATATGATGGAACTGAAATTGTCCTCAGCCCACACACTTGGGATGCACGAACACGAACACTGAGATTTGCTCACTTACAGTACAGCAGCGAGGCCCAGAGAGAGGCTGACTGCGCAGATGAAGGGAAAGAACTCGGCTTCTTGAACACCACCATCAGGTTCGTTTGGAGAGGCACGACGCAAAATGGTTCTGAGACTGTTTTATGAAATCTTGTTTGTTCAACAGAAAAAAACGAACAATTTGAGGTTTGACAAAGTGACATTTTTCGGAAGTGTGGACACCATCCCCCACCTCCCTCAGTAAAAGTAATGCAGAGTGTCCACCACAGTTCTTCGGGACGTCTGTGCTCAATGTTTTGCATTCTTTGTTGTGCTCAGTGAGAAGAGTCGAGAAGCGTTTGAAACGTGGAGGAAACACGACGATGCGCAGGACAACTTTTGTGAATTAGATGGTGAGTTCAAACATGATTCAGGATTCCACAAAAGACAAAGACAGACACGATCTGCACAACACATCGTTGTGCACTCACCAACAATGCTGTCCCCGAATCGTTGTGCCGTCAACAAAATCACTCCCAGATCTCTGCAGTTTTATCGACAAGTTTCTTTCGAGCGATGCGGTGTGCGGCAAAGCGTTCTTGTTCGTGACATATTTTCTGACCAAAAGCGGACATTCTCTGTGTTTCACAGATGAGCACTCGTTGGCCGCGAGCTATGTGGATCTGCTGCTGAACCCGGAGCGGTACACGGGATACAGAGGCCGGTCCTCCGACAGGGTGTGGAGCTCCATTTACAACGAGAACTGCTTTCAGTGAGTGCGATACCACGTGTTGAGATGCCCAACAAATGACCGGGTTTGTGAGTATGTTGATCGCAACGGCGAAGAAAAACAAGCCATATGAAGCATCAAGTTAGTGAACAAAGGTCTCGTTTTGCCGTCCTTTTCCGCACTTGTGCAAAGTGGTCGCGATCTATTGACTGCTTTCCTCGTCTTGAGCTTCACAGAGACCGTTTCAGGCTGTTGTGGTTTGCAGATACGCGCTGTTAATGCAAATTTGTATGAATAGCTCTACACCTGGTTGGTGCGTTTTGACAGATTTTTTTGTGTTTCTCGTTGGTTTCTCATGTTTGAGTTGCCTTCAAGCGACAGGTACATCTCAAAGAGTAGGCAGGCACACTGTGAGAACATATTTTGTGTGTGACAATCCAGTGACGCGCTTCCTGAAATTCCTTCACTTTTCAGGCCCCATGAGCTGGACTACACCAACTTCATTTCACGACAAGGAGGTAAGAAGCACACCTTTTCTTTCATGTTTTTCTGCAACCAAGCAAAGCAATTTGACACGAGATATCCTTGGGTTGTGCTGCTGTTTTGCCCAAACACCTGAGTATTTGAGTGCATGCAGCACAACCCAAAATAGTTACTGGTTCCTCCACTCGTTTTTTCTTTTTTTCCACTTGTGCACATGGCCATTGATTTGATTTCATCCACACTCACACCCTGTGATGTGCAGGAAGAACTGTGTTTTGTTGAAGTTCATCAGATGGTGCCTGGAACCCGCTGTCTCTGGCATCGAGAAAGAATGCACAGTGAAACTTTTTGCTTGTTCTGGCTTTCAATGCTGAACCGAAAATGGAGGCAATTGCAACTGGAAGGAACGAGTCAGCGATGTGATGTGAAGCGGGTTTCATGGCACAGTTCGTTCCCTCGCTTTTTAGTCACTTTCTCCATTAATGCTTCACCCCCGTGACAAGAAAACCGTGTCGCATTTCTTCGAGCATGCCCATGCCAATTCACTGCGTGGTTTTGGGCTGCATGTGCACGGTAGATCTACACAAAGTCAGAACGTCAATTTTCGATTTGTCCCAAACATTTTTGGATGGGCCTCATGCGCGCTGTTCAGTGGAACAGGCACCGACATTCCGATCGCTTTGGTGTGTTTGGCGTCTGGCCGCACCTTCGTTTTCATTCCGTTCTTGGTTTGCTGACGGTCTGTGTTTGCATTTTTGTTTGTGTGCAGAAAAATATCGTTCAAAGTTTCCCAAAATAAGCCTGACAGGTATTTGCTTCGTTTTGTTGGGGCTGTAGCGTGCAACATTTCTTCTCATTGGCCATCTTTTGTGTTTTAAGATGTTCAATTTGGGAAGCTTTTTCGTTTGAACGCCGGGTACAAAAGCTGGTTGGTACATTTGTTGTGAACAAATGATTTTACATCATTTTCTGATATTTCAATATCAAGTACCGGTACGCTCTTCTTGTTAAAAACTCGAGAAACACACGTTTCTTTACAGATTGGTCCCAGGATGCTTTGTTGGGGCTCATTTTGCTCATTTTTGTGTCATCATTTCTTTTGTACACCCCGAAAAAATGTTGCCATGACGTGTCTGGTTTCGAAGAGATTATTCGAAAAAAGTCAGAGGGACTGATGGGACAGAGAGCAACCGATTGAAGCCGACAGAATCTGACCATGATTTGTCCGACAGTAAAAGCGCGTGCACCAAAACGAGGTGCTTGAAGCCCAAGATGTTGAATATGAGGTATTTCCGGCTTCTCAGCACAATTGTCCTGCGTGACGTTTTTCAAAGCTCGTTTTTTCGAAGTCTTGAAAAGAGAAAGGCATGACAAACTTCTTGATTAATTTAATATTTTACTTGGTCACAATTTTGTGAATTAGATAAGAATGAAAGTCAAGGTAACAAATCTAACCTTCCACAGCTGCTCTTCTGTGAATTCTGCAACGATCCTGTCGGTCAAGACACGAGGGCTTGCTCCGGATTTTGGTTCAGTTCAATATCGGTGTGATTTCCTGAAACGGAATCTCGAAAGGTCCTGTCGTCATTGGTCGGTTAGTTGAACGAATGGGGTGGAAGTTGTGGAAGCATTTTCGTTGAAGCTCTGTTCATCTGACTTCAGTGTGTCGCTGACCGACAGGAAAATCTGAGTCTATTTTATTCAGGCACAGGATCTGTGGATTGTCAATTTGTTGTAATCTCCTCAACACGCACCTGGGAAGAGCCACCGCTTTTCTTCCAATTTCTGTGTTCGTCAGCGCGTCCGGCGAACTGTCACACAAATTTCTGCTTGCACAACTAGATTTAAGCGTTTGCATGGTTTGGTGGTTTCAAGGTTGGGCATTGAAGTTTGTTTGGGAACGTGATTTTGAAGTGTTCATGAGGTTGCAGCGCACTTTCTCATTCAAATCGCACTGCAGACTTGTTGGCTCTTATCCATCGATGATAAAAAAAGAAACTCTCATGTCCTGTGCGTGTGTTTGGCAGTCTGACTCGAAGCGCTTCTCTTGAGCCACGTTTGTCCACCTGTTTGTCTTGATCTGTTTGGCTTTTCACACGTGCCGACGCCTTCGTGGCCGTGGTCGGCGCAAATATTGGTTTCGTTATTTTCTCGCTTTTTCCGGAAGGTGTGCAGAACCCTTCCCAAGGTAACTGGCACCCGCCCCTCCACACACACAATGTTGGCAAGGGAAAGTGGGGTTTCCCTGCAGGGTCAATTTGGAAAATGTGGCCAAAACATTGGCGTCAGCCATTACAAAACTTTTCAAATTCTGGCTGAATAATCAGTGTGCCAGGACCCTCTCCATGAAAGGAAAGGAAAACTTTTCGAGAACAGGGAGGAAAATCAGTGCAGGAACCCCTCCCCCCTCCCGCTTTGAAACCAAAAATAACGGGTCAAAAATTTCTGTCTCGATATTGCACGGTGACAGGATGCCCCACCCCAAGCAAACATTTTCAAAATCTGGCCGAAAAAATAAGATTTTGTGTCAGGAATGTGTGCTGTGATATCCCATTCTCAGATGAAAAGTTTCAAAACCTGGCCCGGTTTCTTCTACCTCAGCAGTCAGAGTGTGGCAGGACCTGCCCCGCATAGAAATTTAAATTTCCAAAACCAGGTCAAAAATTATTTCTTCAGAAGTTAGTGTGGCTGGTCCTTATCTTTGCAGAAACAACTTGTTGCAGCTTGAACACCGTGCACATGAGTTCATCTCTTGTTGGGTCAGTTCACACGGCCCATGCAGGTTGCTGGTTCGGCGCGTGTCTACATTGCCAAGTGTTGCGATCGTTTTGCTGATTTTGAATTTTGACGATTTGTTAGCATTTTCGGAATCAAAAGATAAAATGCATGCGAAACCATTCCTTGCAATGGTGCAACGGTTTTGTGGAAAACGAAAGGACTTGTGAAGGTGTCCTCCAACTACGGGTATACAGTTTACTCCTGGTCGTCCCATTCTGTACCAGTGTGCGGTTTCGAACCAGACTGCGGTGAACACTCACTGAATAAGAAATGTCGTGTACTTTTTTCATGTTCGCATTCCTGTCTCCATCAAGGAGCAAAAATAGAAGGTAACTGGTGAAACTTCTTCGTTGTACACTTTTCACAGTCTTTCACCTCTCCTTTTCTCTCGACGAATGTGACATGTGGACGTTCGTCTGGTTTCTTTGAATTCGAATCTCTGACATGTAAGTTCGTGATGTCCTAGCTGAGCATTTAGCATCCGAGATTCAGTACTTGCTCTTCAGTGTTCAGAAGATATCAGCACGAATGTTGTGATTTCTGTGGTTCCCACTTGGAACGTTTGGTCGGGTTCACGCTCACCTGCACGCTCACACTCCAAGCCCTGAGTACTTGTTACCTTGCAATAGAAGTTAGACACTTGCAGATCTGTATTGGTCAAAAAAAGAAAATGTGCGTGCACATGAGTTGGTTTTGCTTGCATTGCAAGGATAGAGGTTGGTGCTTGAAGATAAATCCTGCAGACATCTATGGCAGGTCATTTTCACCGGGGCAAGGGAAACAATCAGAATGCCTCGGCCTTGTGAATAGGGCACGCCAGATTGGTGGGTAGAATCTCCTGGTGCATGAGAAATCCGTTCGTCCGTAGTTCTGAGCCAGAGTTTTCAGGGTGAGAGTGTGGAAGCTTCGGCAACACCGCACCATTCGCAAAATGTCGGTCCGGATTCCACGGTCACCACCGATCTTCTTTGAGGGGGGCCAACCAAATCTTGGATCATCCCTTCTAACATGTGCAGAAAAAAAGCAACAAAAGTTTGCGAGCTTCACAAGAAAATAACCACCGCTCAGGACACAAAAAGGATTGACTTCCAAAAAATGTTGAGATTGCCAGTCCCCCACAAAAACCTCAATTTGTCAGTTTTCACAGCCAATAAATGCCACCTTCCATGTTGCCGCTGTCATGGAGCAAGCCATGAGAACGGTTTCAGGCCGCCGCCCAAGGCGAGGCGCGTGTCTGCACGAAGGGACCTTTTGTTTCGTTTTTGTCCGCTGTCAGAGAATCGAAACGATAGTTTTCAGGTGCATCGTGAAAATGTTCTGGGATATTCTGTTCGAGTTCCTTTTGATTTGTGCTTGGACGTAGATCTGTAGATATGCTGTTCCTTTGTCCAGGAAAGTTTCATAACCACAGCTGCCTCTGTGCTGCTTGACATTTCTGTTGCATTGCTTTGTGCGACTGAAATGATCATTTCAAAGACCAGGAATAGATTTGCTGTTTATCAAGAGGTCTATCTTGCGTGACGAATGTTTTCTCATTCCGCTGTGCGTCAATGCTGCTTCAATCAACGCGTGTATTTGCATTTCTCCCATTGTGTTCAGAACAAATGACAAGAAATGACGCAGCCTACCAACTCTTCAATTTTTGTTTTGCAGAGATGTGTCTGGAGAAACGGGCTTTCTACAGAATGGTATCGGGGCTCCACACAAGCATCAACATCCATCTCAGCGCTATGTACTATTTTCCTGGTAAACCCCAAATTTGGTTTGCATGTCCTTTTGAATATGTTCCTATTCTCGTCCAGTGAAAGATTTTCCTTGGCTGGAATCATAATTTTCGTCCGAAGAGAGACACCACAACCACACTGTCTCACTGCAGATAAGCTGAATCTTGGGCCTGGTTCCTGGGAGCCGAACGTGGCCGAGTTCAAGCGCAGATTCGACCCCGAGACGACGAGCGGCGAGGGTCCGCAGTGGCTGAAGAACCTCTACTTCACCTACCTCGTGGAGCTGAGGGCGCTGGTCAAGGCAGCTCCGTACCTGAAGGAGGTTCGTACAGTTCTCGTCACCCTGTCCCCCTGGCTGAGAGGAGGGATAATTTTTTGCTGGACGCAAAAGGAAATTCAAGAACGTCAAACAGCGTGTGTGTGTCAATCCTGAGGTGGAACCACCTGACGAATTCAGTTTGGACCAACTTTTCTCATTTCAGGAACTTTTCTACACCGGCAGCGACCAGGAAGACGCTGAAGTGAGAAAGGCCGTGAACGATTTGCTGGAAGTAGCCAAGTGAGGAAAAGCATCACAATGGTTTTGTTTTGTTTTGTTTTGTCTCATTGTGGCTGTTCGATTTATGCCCATCAGTTTTGTGGTAAAATATCACTGAAGAGAAACTCGAAGTAGGAACGCGTATTTATCAGTTGCCTTTGCCGGTCATGCAAATCAGGATTTGGTTTGTATCGAATTTCTTCAATGTTGTTCACTGGCACATATTGGAAACTGGATGCAAGATGCAGGGTCTGTCACAAATTTTGAGGAAAAAATGACCTTGTTCCTTTCAGTTCATTTTGATATGTTTAACCTTGTTGATGTCCCGATGGCAGGCAACCTTTGTGTGTCAAGGTGGGAAGACAATGGCTGGCGTTTGATGTCACACAATGACAAGGAAATGCGTACACGCTCATAAATCCTGGCAAAACTGACATTTGTCTGACGGGGGCGTATTCTTTTCGTTGCAGGTCCTTCGAGGACCAATTTGACGAAAGCAAACTTTTCAGAGGTGACAAAAAGGAAGCAGCGAAGCTGAAGGTAAAAAACGCCGCATTCGCGTCTTTGTTGGAAAACATTCTCCGAAATTTTTTGTCGCCAAGCTGCAGCCTCTTGGTTTCGTTTTCAGCGCGAGTTCAAGCACCACTTCCGGAACATTTCCCGCATCATGGACTGTGTTGGCTGTGATAAATGCAAGCTGTGGGGAAAACTTCAGGTACGTAACTGAGAGCAAGCTCGATATTTATGTGTGCCTGCGTCCAACACGTGCTACTGTTTTTGAGGTCTCAGATTTGAAAAGGGTCGTGGTTTGGAAATCTTTGCCGCACCGGGAAAGTTGCATTCAAAAGAAAGTGCCGTTTTCTTTTTGGAAAAGTTTGAGTGCGACCTGGCTCGGGCATCATTCACTGTCTGACCAAAACTTTCAATGGAGAACATTTGCATCAGGTGCCAAAAGTGAGGATGTATCCGTCACTCTGAAATTCGCGATCTTTGTTCAGGTCACGGGAATGGGAACAGCGCTCAAGATTCTCTTTTCTGGCGACACAGTCGGGCTGGACTCGACAGTCAACACCAACATGAAGAAGCCATTTCAACTGGTCAGAACGGAGATTGTCGCGCTGTTCAATGCGTTTGGAAGGTGAGAAAGAAATTCACTGTCACGGCGTGGGCCATTCTGCGATTGATTCGTGAAGTTTTTTTTTATCAATGTTGCAACCGCGTTTGTCTTGTGATCCCAGGCTGTCTCGGAGTATACACGAAGTGGAGAAGTTCAGAAGAATGTTGAGCTGATGAATACAGCTGTACCACTGAGGATCCACACCCACGACAGACGCAATTCTTAGTCAGTGCAGCCATGCACAAGTTTCACTTATTTGGTCAGTCGTCGCTGTAAAATCAGCGTTGTCTCAAGTTGCCAGTCGACTGTGCACATTCACGAAGTTTTCCCTCCGGCTTTCAGACCCAAAGCCGAGGGAGCCCGATTCCAACATGTCTGGTGGGTTTTTTTACCAAAGTAACAGGCGATTTTTCCTCTGCATCAAGACTCCTGGATGGGCTGGTGTTAAGAATTCGTCCAAAAATCATTTTTGGTTGTTTGTTGTTGGCCAGTTGTTTGCTCATTTCACCGGTATTTATTTTATAGTCGTTTAACGTACTTACTTCATGAAACCACTGGTTTCCACAATCAAAATGGCGGTTGAACTTCAATCATCCCGACTTCTTTGGAGGTTCACCTGTCTGTGTGCCTGAAAGAACCGTTGTGTGCCACTGCTGCCGGACTTCACTGTCTCGTCCACAAAAGTTCATGAAGTTGAGTTGTATTGTGTTAGTTTTCTTCGTATGACATGATCTTTAGGGTTGCTGGTAACATCAAGTGAACATTGTGGACAGAAAAGAGCTACAAACAATTTGTACCCGCTGCTACTTTTCCCGAAGAGGTGAGAAGGCGACCGTCGGTGCAGTTTGAGCATTCCATGGACACAGGAACTTGCTAGTTCTCGTTGGTCTCGACATTTGGTGTGAGCTGCCCAGTATCATTCCAGCACAGAAACCAAATCATTCCTTGTCACTGTTGAATACTGAACACTTGCGCGAGACAATCCTGTGCATCGATTGTGGCGTTGTGCATGTTTGTTGACGAATGATAATGAATCAAGAACATTTGATTGACCGATGTACTTTCCTGCAGATCTCGCATGAGATATTTTGTGCGCTGTGACATGTTGCAAGAGCGACTCCGACCTCAAACTCTTGCGTGGAAACTGTGATGTGCCTTGTCATCGTTCGGGGACGGGTTTGTTTCCCAAGTTATCGTGCTCAACTTGTTGCGCAGACTTCAAAATGACTCTGCCATTGTTCGTGCAGTTGCAGCTGAATCGGTTGTCGGAACAGCTTTTGGACATTATGGAAGAGGAACAAGGTGTGCAGGTGACTGACCGTCAATTGCCGTACAGTTTTGTTTGTATTTTTGTCCAAAATTGGTCTTCAAAAAGCACAATGAGCGAATGTGTATCTTCTGTTTGTTTTGGCTGTAACCAAAGAATCCCAGAGAGATGGGCATGAACAGTTGTCACCTTGGCAATAGTGTCGCGTGGGACGCATCACCGACAGTGAACCTTGGATCTGACCCGGCTGACACGTCCAGCATGAATTGTTTTTTTTTTCATGAGCCAGGGACTGACTCCTGGGTCCGAACATTTTGCTTACAAGAATTCAATTGTCGCTCTGTGTGTGCAAGTTTGACTCATTGTGTGTGATTGTGTCAAACCGAACATCTGACAGTTGCAACGTGTTTCTGTGGGGGTGAAGCAAGGGCTGAGAAATGTGTGTGAACACTTCATTATGTTTCTTGAATATTATCTGGCACAACTGCATGTTGTGCTTCAAACTAGTTGGACAAGTTGCAACTGAATAGAAAAGTCATCCTGAACCGGCATTGCTTTCAGATTGCAATGTTCGATCTGCGTTCATCAATGAAACCTTTTGCAACTTTTTTTAAATTATGTTGCTTTCGAAGTCGGCGGACTACTTTGCGACACATTTGTGGTTGTTACGATTCGAAAACGGTGAGTTCCAAGCTCGAGTTTGTTGGAACAAGATTGTGAAACCCTGTTTGAAAAACTAAAAATCCATCCTTTGTAGTGTTTCGAACACTGGGGCTCGTGCGAAAGAACTTCTAGCAGTCCGAAAGTGTGACTATGTGGTCTAACCTCAGAAGCCAACAGTCGCTCTTCTTTGTCAATGTTGATGAGTTGCGATCTTTGTTCTGAAGAAGGATTGACGCGAATATCTGGAGTTTCTGAGAAAGACGTCTGGAGTTTCCGATGTGAACAGCAGGTTTTGTCATCAAAACAGAACCTGATGTTCGTTCCAATTGTTCACAGAAAAAATTGCGTCTTTCAGACTTTTCACTCAAATTTGTGTGTGTTCAGATTCAGAAAGAAAGCGCGCAACTCGACGCCACTCATCTGAATTGTCCAAGGCTTCGCCGTGATGCATTGTGTTCACCAGTGTGTAAACATGCACTCTCGAAATGAAATCTTAGAACTCCCGGTTTGTACAGGAACAAGTCTTTGCTTTCGCTCAATCAGCTCAAACACTTCACAAAAGTCCGTCTGGTGGCCTGTTCACCCATGGGGGTGAACTTCGAACTTCTGAAAAAATAAATAGTCCACCTCAAACTGCCACGAAAAAAAAAAAAAAAAAAAGAAGAGGTGCCCCCCGAATTTTCAGAAGATATCGTCAGAAATATCACTCTCAAGTCCAGTTGGTGTAAATTATTTTGTCGTCGTCACTCAATCGTTCTGCGCTGCCTGATCTTGGCCGTGGGATATCGCGTACTCGTGAGCGTGTGTGTGCGTTGCGCGTCGTCAACTGATGTTTTGGGCACTGTACTTGTTCTTTAAACACAGCGTGTGCGGTAATACATGAAGACAACATTGATTTTGTGTTCTTGACTTTGATCTTGTTCTCCCGACACAAAATTGTGGCTTCTGGGGTCACTAAAACTTTCGAGCATCGAACGAGCGGGCATGACATTGGGAAGTTGCACACCACACACCCCTCCGACATTCCCATCGATCGGAGATCAAGGTCCGGTACCCATTTCCAGCTTGGAACAATCTGTCAGACAAAGGTTTTCGGGGGATGGAGACGGTTTTTGATCTGGAGTCAGGAGCTTTCTCGGTGCGCAATTTCACTTTCGGTGTGCAATTTTATTTTCGTCTGAACAGTGGATCAACAGCGATCGATTGACTCTTCCCGTTCTTCGGCTTGTCCGCGTGCTCATCGCAAAGCAAGATATGGCCTCCTAACGAAATTAAAGTTTCTGTGTTTTGAGAAGATCTACGACCAAATTTTGTTGTGCAGATCCAGTACTGCACTTTGGTGAAGCGTTAAATCAAGCTGAAGAGGTGAAAACACAAATTGGCAAGGCAGATCTTGCAGTGATCACAGTGGATCCGCTGGGGGGTGTTTTTCCAAAACGGTGGTAACTTGGCTGTCAGTGATAAAGTTACCAGCAAAAAATACTGGCACCCATCAGTGTTTTTGTCAGAAAATGTCAGTGATATCTGAAAAATTATCAGTGTTTTTCCAAAATATAAGTGATTTTTATTTGTCACTGGTAAAAATACTGGT